>ENA-OQBL01000486-OQBL01000486.1-human-gut-metagenome-genome-assembly--contig:-NODE-486-length-20769-cov-5.101541_pt1 | contig 20769 bp, 21 predicted proteins | sample MGYA00242747_ERZ504553 | MGnify/ENA primary metagenome ERZ504553 (study PRJEB26092, sample SAMD00036240) | human gut metagenome | host: Homo sapiens | study: EMG produced TPA metagenomics assembly of...
ATACATCTGCTCCGAATCCATCTTATGCTTGGTAAGGTCCTCCACATCAATCTCGCGGAAATTACCCAGTCCGGCATGCATCGTCACAAAAGCAAAGTCTATACCTTTGATTTCCATACGCTTCATCAACTCGCGGCTGAAATGAAGTCCGGCAGTGGGAGCTGTCACAGCTCCTTCGTTCTTGGCAAAGATAGTCTGGAAACGTTCGGCATCTTCCTCTTCTACCGGACGACGGATGAAACTGGGCAGCGGAGCCTCTCCCAACGCATACAATGCTTTCTTGAACTCGTCGTGAGAGCCGTCATACAGGAAACGCAGGGTACGTCCGCGGGAAGTGGTGTTGTCAATCACTTCGGCCACCATGGAATCATCGTCACCAAAATAAAGCTTGTTACCGATACGGATCTTACGGGCAGGATCTACCAGCACATCCCACAAGCGAAGTTCCTCATTCAGCTCGCGCAACAAAAATACCTCGATACGGGCACCGGTCTTTTCCTTATTTCCATACAAACGCGCAGGGAAAACTTTCGTATCATTAAAGATAAACACATCTTTATCATCAAAATAGTCCAGGATATCCTTGAATACCTTGTGTTCAATCTTACCTGTTGATTTGTGAACAACCATCAGGCGCGACTCATCTCTATACTTAGCCGGATGCAAAGCTATTTTATCCTCCGGCAGTTTAAATTTAAATTGCGACAGTTTCATCTTATCTCTCCTTATTCGTTTATAACTTCTTCAATCTCTTGTTGGTCAAGCCATTCCGGAAAACTTTCCACCGACAAACAGTCTTCCAGTCTCACATCCCCCACCCGGATACGTATCAGCCCTGTCAAATGAGCACCGCTATTCAAAGCTTCGCCAATATCACGGGCCAATGCACGGATATAAGTGCCCTTGCTGCACACTACCCTGATTTTAATCTCAGGCAGATTACATTCCAGCAACTCTATCTCGTCTATAATCAACGTCTTGGCTTTCAACTCCACATCCTCACCTTTTCGAGCCAAATCGTAAGCGCGTTTACCATCTACCTTACAAGCCGAGAAAACAGGCGGAATCTGTTCTATCCTGCCGATAAAACGCTGCAAGGCTTCCTCTACCAACTCGCGGGTGATATGTTCCGTAGGATAGGTAGCATCTATCTCCTTCTCCAGGTCGAATGAAGGTGTGGTAGCCCCCAACTGCAAGGTGGCAATGTATTCTTTGGTATGATACTGGAACTCTTCGATGCGTTTCGTTGCCTTGCCTGTACAAATAATCATCACCCGGTAGCCAGCGGGTCTAATGTCCCGGCATGTCCACTTTTATTTTCTTCACGCCCAGTTTGCGGCAAATATGGTATCTTATCTTGTTCACCACTGCAAATGAGGTCCAATTTCAGCGGTTTATCAAAGTATAATACTTCTCCTTCTTTAAAATTCATCCAATTACATCAATGTGCACGCTATCGTAACGGCACCGGCTATGGCACAATAGATAGCAAAATAAATCAACTTACCTTTCTTCACAATATTAATCATCCACTTACAAGCTACACAGCCCGATATGAAAGCTGCCAGAAAACCTACAATCAATGACAATACAGATATATCTGATGTGCCGGCTGCAGCTCCTTTTACAATCTTCATACCATCCAGCAACGCCTCACCCAATATAGGAGGAATCACCATCAGGAAAGAGAACTGAGCCAGTTTCGCCTTGTTGTCTCCCAACAACAAACCGGTAGCAATGGTAGTACCCGAACGGGATAATCCCGGCATCACGGCACAAGCCTGTGCCAGACCTATAATAAACGCATCCTTCATGCTGATGTTCTCTTTCAAACGAGGTTTTGCATAATAAGAGAAAGCAAGAAGCAAAGCTGTCAATAACAGCATACAACCTACAATGAGCAAGCCGGAACCGAAAATTTCTTCCACATAATCTTTAAAAAACACACCCACAATGCCGATAGGAATCATGGATACCAGGATATTGATCACATATTTTGTCTCCGCATTCATCTCAAACTTGAACAAGCCACGGAATATCCAGCCTATTTCTTTCCATAATATAACCAAAGTACTGAGTACCGTAGCCACATGCACTGCTATGGTAAAAGTCAGATTATCTTCCCCTTGTATGCCAAACAATGCCGAACCGATAGCCAGATGACCACTACTGCTGACCGGCAAATACTCTGTCAATCCTTGGAGCACACCAAGGATCAATGCCTCAAACCATTCCATTCTTTAAATAAAAATTGAGAATTAAAAAATTAAAAAAATCAAGAGTTAACCACTTCTGTCTTGTCCTTTGGCTTGCGGACAATGCCATAAATCATAAATATAAAGCCAAAGAAACATACTGCGGGCGCCACTTTGATGCGACGTACACTAAAAATATCCGGCTCAAAATATCCTTCTGTCGAACTAGGTCCTGTCATCAGCAGAAAACCGACAATAATCACTGCCATACCTATGGCAAGCAATATAAAATTAGTTTTATCAAAGGCGAATTTTTTGTCTATCCATATCCTTTTATTATTAAATGTAATACAACGCACTAGCTTTCATGCGCAAGTATTTGTTGATTGATATATATGCACACATAAAGGTAATAACCACACCAAACACAAAAACAGAACCCATTACCATAAGCATGGTCATAGGGGTAATAATCTCAATCAATTCGGGTTCATATCTTACCAACGCATAGGCCATTCCTATCAATGCCGCATCTGCCATGGCAGCGGCCAGTATCCCTATCCATATATTCCGCACCAAAAAAGGACGACGGATAAATCCCCAGCTTGCCCCTACCAGTTTCATGGTATGAATCAGAAAACGTTTGGAATAAATGGCCAGACGGATGGTGTTATTAATCAGCGCAAAAGAAATAAGGGTAAGCAGCGCAGCCAGTCCCAATAGCAAAAAACTGATTTTCCGTATATTGCTGTTCACTGCATCCAGTAAATCCTGGGGATAGTTGATTTCCATTACTTTCTTGTTCCGCATAATTTTCTGCTCTATCCAAGAAATGCTGTCCGAATTGGCATAATCGGCATTCAGTTTTATTTCAATAGAAGCTGTAAAAGGATTATATCCCAAGAATTCAGCCGGGTCTGTACCCATCGCTTCGCTCTGCTCTTTCAACGCCTGCTCCTTCGATATATAGGAAGTTTCTTTCACAAAAGGTTCCTCATTCAATTTTTTCTGGAATTTCAAAGCGTCCGCTTCTTTCATATCATCGCTGATGAGTACGGAGAAACTGATATTCTCGCGTACATACTTGGATAAGTTATTGGCAGACAGCACAAAGAATACCACCATCCCCAACAAGAGCAACACCAGCATTGTACTGATGCTGGAGGTAATGAACTGCATATCGAAAAAGGACCCTGATTTTTTTCCCATAATCACTTCTTTCTGAATACATAAATCATTGAACTACTGCGTTCTTTTTTCGCCAGTGAACTGAACCAGGCCAACAGGCCCGTCCACATTTCCCTTCAAAAAGGACAAACGGCTGCCTTTATATCTTTCCGTCAACATGGATACATAAAAAGCATCAAAAGGCATCGGATGCTGTTCCGCTAATTTAAAACCATGCTTGACACCGAATTGTTGCATGACGGAAGGTGTAAAATGCCATAAATGACGGGGCACATCGTATGCCGCCCACCATTCCTTATACTTTTCCGCATCATACGAACTGGGATTAGGCACAGCCACTATCAATACTCCCCTCTCTTTCAACAGCTTGAATAATTTCTCCCACGTTTCATTCAGATGTTCCAGATGCTCCATCACATGCCATAAAGTTATGGCATCAAAAGAATGATCGGCATATCCCGCCAAAGCATCCTCCGTATCTACATCCAATTCAAAATGCTCTTTGGCAAACGAACGCGCCTGCGGACTTTTCTCTATCGCTTTCACCCGCCATCCGCGCTCCTTCATAGCATTGCTGAAATATCCGGTACCGGTACCTATGTCTAACAAAGTACCTTTACTCAAACCGGATGTCCGTTTTATCAGCTTGGCTTTGCGTGACAGCATATACTTGCGTACCTCATGGTATACACGGTTCATCAGCCCCTTGCGGGTATCAGTGTGTGAAATATAATCGGGGGTCTCATAATATCGCCCTATCTCGGCTTCCACGGGTGCACCTTGTGTAAAAATAAAGCCACAATCATCGCAGCGAACCAAATTGAATTGTTCACCCGAAGCATAGTGATCCGTACAAGTGATTGCATGTCCCAAATGTTTTCCGCCGCACAACGGACAAGTATTTATTTTGAGTATATCCACTTTTTGCCCTAATTTGCTGCAAAATAACAAATAAATTGAATGAGAAGGACTATCCTTTAAGTACTTTAAGAGTATAAGTTAATAATTCGTTTTTACTTTCCTACATTTGTGCAGATAACTTAAAAAGAGACGGAAATGGAAAACTAAAAAACTGACCCGTTCCAACAACAGAATGCTAGCCGGAGTATGTGCGGGACTGGCCGATTATTTTGGCTGGGATGTTACGGTAGTGCGCATTATCTATTCATTTGCCACGGTTTTCACAGCCTTTTCGGGCATTATTGTCTATATAATCTTATGGATTGTTATGCCCGAAAAGAAATATCGTGACGGTTACGAAGACCGGATGAATGACAGACTGCATAACCGATAACCGGAGGCATTATGCAATGCCCAGCAGTTCCACCTCAAATATTAATGTAGAGAAAGCAGGAATCGGCCCGCTTGTACGGTTGCCATATCCCATAGTATAAGGAATATAAACCACCCACTTATCTCCTACATGCATACGTTGAAGCGCCAGCTGCCATCCCTCTATGACATCACACAGCCGGAAAGCTTCGGGACAGTTACGGTCATAGGAATTATCAAACTCTTTTCCGTTTATCAGACTTCCCCGATAATGAACGGTGACAATACTTCGGATTGTAGGTGAAACTGTACCCGTACCTGTCTGCAATACTTTATAAAACATATTACAAGGTAAAGGACAAATACCTTCCTGTGTAGAAAGAACTTGCAAATATTGCAAGTTCTTTTCCTTATATTCTTCTTTTCTCCCCATCAGAACACCTCTTCTCCTTTCAATGTAGCCGAACTGGCTTCAGTAATGCGTACATGGACAAAATCACCGATACGATGATTCCCACGATCAAAGACCACCACCTTGTTTTGCTGTGTACGGCCAAAAAGCTGCTCTCTGGAACGCTTGGAAACACCTTCTACCATCACTTCGAAGGTCTTGCCTACATCACGGGCATTACTTTCGGCAGAAAGACGGTTCTGCAATTCAATGATTTCATTCAGCCGGCGTATCTTAACCTCTTCGGGTACATCATCCGGCAGATGCTTGGAAGCATATGTTCCGGGACGTTCGGAATATTTAAACATAAAGGCGGAATCGTACGCACACTCACGCATCAAGGATAGAGATTCCTGATGGTCTTCTTCCGTTTCCGAATGATAGCCGGAGAAAATATCAGTACTCAGACCACAATCGGGAATGATACGGCGAATAGCCGCTACCCTTTCCAAATACCACTCACGGGTATATTTGCGGTTCATCAGCTTCAATATGCGCGAACTGCCGCTCTGTACCGGTAAATGAATATGCTTGCATACATTAGGCGTTTCCGCAATGACTTGCAAGGTTTCATCACTCATATCCTTGGGATGTGAAGTGGTAAAACGAACACGCATGTCCGGAACCGCCTCGGCCACTGTGCGGAGCAGCATCGGGAAAGTAATTATTTCACCCTCTTTCTCAAAACGATAAGAATTCACATTCTGTCCCAGCAACGTTACTTCTTTATAACCTTTGTCTGCCAAGTCACGCACCTCATTCAGAATACTTTCCACATCACGGCTGCGCTCACGCCCACGGGTATACGGCACAATACAATAATGACAGAAATTATTGCAACCACGCATAATGGATACAAACCCGGAGATATGATTGCCGCAAATACGGGACGGAATTACCTCACGATAGGTTTCTGTAGTAGAAAGCTCCACATTAATGGCTTTCTCCCCCGCTTCCACCGAAGCGACCAAATCGGGCAAAGTGAGATAGGCATCCGGTCCTACGACAAGATCTACATGATGGTTCTCGATCAAATCATCTTTTACACGTTCTGCCATGCAGCCCAACACACCGACAATCAGATTCCGGCGTTTGTTTTTCTTCATAGAATGGAAAAACTCCAGACGGTTCAGAATCTTTTGTTCTGCATTGTCGCGAATGGAACAGGTATTCATAAATACAGCATCCGCTTCATCCAATGTTTCGCATACATGGTAGCCTGCCATTTGCATAATAGAAGCAACCACTTCACTATCAGCAACATTCATCTGGCATCCGTAAGTTTCAATAAACAATTTCTTGTTTTCGGAATCAGTTGCAGATTTAAAGTCTGCTCCTGTTGTTTCTTTCATATTTTCTCTGTTTTATGGTTTCGTAGGCAAAGATACGGAGTTACCGACAAATTAAACGAATAAAAGAGCCAAAAATTGAATATTATAAGAGATTTATGCATTTAACTGTTAAATAATTATAACCAGTGAACAAAAAAGACCGTTAACGTTACCAACATATTATTATAATTCGCATATTTGCTTCCGAAAAACATTAGATTTTTTTCCATAGTTAAGGTTTAGGTTAAAAAAAATAGGGGAAGACAACTGTGAAGTTCTCTTCCTTTTTTTAATGCCCTTTTATAGAGTTAGTTATGAAATATTTTTCTAACTTTGAGCATTCATTATATAATAAGGAAAGTATGGATATCATTCAGGTTATCATATTTATAATAATCATTGTTGCAGCCATCGTGCAACAAATCTCAAAAACAGGCAAAGAGAAGAAAACACCTTCTCCAAAGAAAGTGCTTGCAGATATGTTTCCTGAAATAGAGCAGGAGAACATAGGAGAGGACCTTCCTGTTTCTTCCGTTCAAACAGTCCGCAAACCTCAGACTCCCCGCATGCAGCATCAGCCGATGGTCAAGAAGCCAACAGATCCACCCCGGAAAGAGAACAAAAGGGAAGACCGGACTCCTATAAGACTGAGTACTAAAGAAGAGGCACGACGTGCTTTTATTTATTCAGAGATTTTTAATCGCAAATATTAATAACAACTATACTAATAAGAATAACACATTGAATATCATGGGATTTAATATTATTTCCGCAGCCGAAGCAGCCAGCTATATCAAGCATGGCTACAACATTGGACTCAGCGGCTTTACTCCGGCAGGAACACCGAAAGCCGTAACACCCGAAGTCGCAAAAATAGCAGAAGAAGAACATGCCAAAGGTAACCCTTTTCAAATTAGTATCTTTACCGGTGCTTCTACAGGAGATGCTACAGACGGCATCTTATCCAGGGTCAAGGCAATCCGTTACCGTGCTCCTTACACAACCAACCCCGATTTCCGAAAAGCCGTAAATAACGGCGAAATAGCATACAACGATATCCATCTGTCACAAATGGCACAGGAGGTACGTTACGGGTTCATGGGTAAAGTAGATGTCGCTATTCTGGAAGCGTGTGAAATCACTCCCGACGGCAAAGTTTATCTGACAGCCGCCGGTGGAATTGCACCGACTATTGCACGTCTGGCAGATAAAGTGATCATCGAATTGAACGCTGCCCACAGTAAAAACGGTATGGGCCTGCACGATGTTTATGAACCGCTTGACCCGCCTTACCGTCGTGAAATTCCTATTTACAAACCCAGCGACCGTATCGGTCTGCCTTATGTACAGGTAGACCCGAAAAAAAATCATCGGCGTAGTGGAAGTAAACACCCCTGACCAGGCCCGTTCATTTACCGCACCGGATCCTATCACCGACCAGATTGGACAAAATGTTGCCGACTTCCTGGCAGCTGACATGAAACGGGGTATTATTCCTGCAAGCTTCCTGCCATTACAGAGTGGAGTAGGTAACATTGCTAATGCCGTATTGGGTGCTTTGGGACGAGACAAAACAATTCCCGCCTTCGAAATGTATACGGAAGTATTACAAGACGCAGTGGTGGACCTGATTCGCCAGGGACGTGTAAAATTTGGAAGTACCTGTTCATTGACTGTCACCAACGAATGTCTGCAAGGTATTTATGATGATATCGACTTCTTCCGTGACAAACTGGTCATGCGTCCGTCTGAAATCTCAAACAACCCGGAAATTATCCGTCGTCTTGGTGTTATATCTATCAATACAGCCATCGAAGCAGATATTTACGGTAATGTAAATTCTACTCACATCAGCGGCACCAAAATGATGAATGGTATTGGTGGCTCAGGTGACTTTACCCGCAATGCCTATATTTCCATCTTTACTTGCCCGTCTGTGGCAAAAGAAGGAAAAATCAGTGCCATCGTTCCTATGGTTTCTCACGAAGATCACAGTGAACACGATGTCAATATCCTTATTACTGAACAAGGTGTTGCCGACTTACGCGGCAAGAGCCCGGTAGAACGCGCCAAGGCTATCATCGAAAATTGTGCACATCCGGATTATAAGAACATTCTTTGGGATTATGTAAAAATGTCTTCCAAAGGACAAACTCCTCATTGTATTCCGGCTGCATTGGCTATGCATGATACGCTGGCCAAGAAAGGGGATATGCGCCTGATAGATTGGGCAGAATATAAATAGTCATTATTTGCTGTATCTCATACGTTTCCGGTCGGTACGATGTATCCGGCCGGAAACTTTTTATATCTATCCCACCTTTTTGTATAAAAAACAATATCTTCCACCTTTTTAATCAAAAAATACACGGACTTTTTTCACAATTATTCTATTTTTGCCGTGTAACTAATCATTTTTACCATTTTACTATGAGAAACAAAATTCTATATTTATTTGCTTCCCTTGTGATGCTAAGCGGCTGTAACAATCAACCGGCTTATAAAGACAGCAGTTTATCTCCCGAAGAACGGGCAGAGGATTTATTGCAACAACTTACTCTAGAAGAAAAAGTTGCCTTAATGATGGACAACTCCAAACCTGTCGAAAGATTAGGCATTAAACCTTATAATTGGTGGAACGAAGCCTTGCACGGAGTGGCACGGAGCGGACTGGCCACCGTCTTTCCTCAGCCTATAGGCATGGCGGCCTCTTTTGAGCCCGATGCCATACATACCATCTATACTGCAGTTTCGGATGAAGCCCGGGCCAAAAATGCCGCATACTCGGCGGCGGGAAGCTACGAACGGTATCAAGGCCTGACCATGTGGACACCCACCGTCAATATTTATCGCGATCCCAGATGGGGGAGAGGTATTGAAACGTACGGGGAAGATCCTTATCTGACAAGTGTCATGGGGGTAAATGTGGTAAAAGGATTGCAATGCATGGATGCTAATCAAAAATACGATAAAATACACGCTTGTGCCAAACACTTTGCCGTCCATTCAGGGCCGGAATGGAATCGTCATGAGTTCAATGCGGAAAATATCAAACCGCGTGACTTGCATGAAACTTATCTTGTACCTTTCGAAGCATTAGTAAAAGAAGCAAAAGTAAAGGAGGTAATGTGTGCCTATAACCGTTTGGAAGGTGATCCGTGTTGCGGAAGTGACCGCCTGCTGATGCAAATTCTCCGTCAAGACTGGGGATATGACGGCATTGTACTTTCAGATTGTGGTGCTATTGACGATTTCTATCGGGAAAAAGGACACAAAACACATCCGGATGCTGAATCGGCCTCTGCCGCCGCAGTATTAAGCGGTACGGATCTGGAATGTGGTTCCAGTTATAAAGCATTGGTAGAAAGCGCTAAAAAAGGATTAATCAGTGAAAAGGACATTGATGTATCCGTAAAACGATTATTAAAAGCACGCTTTGAATTGGGGGAAATGGATGATCCTGACAAAGTGGAATGGACTAAAATTCCTTATTCAGTGGTTTGCTCGGCAGAACATGATTCCCTGTCACTAGATATAGCACGCAAATCAATGACGCTGTTACTGAACAAAAATAATATCCTGCCACTGAAACGCGGTGGACAAACCATCGCCGTCATGGGACCTAACGCAAATGATTCTGTGATGCAATGGGGTAATTATAACGGTACTCCCAAACATACGATCACCTTATTGGAAGGTATCCGCTCAGCCATGGGAGAGAACGACAAGCTGATCTATGAACAAGGTTGCAGCTGGGTGGAGCGCTCATTAATCAGAAGCGTTTTCAGCCAGTGTACTTCTAAAGAAGGTCCAGGATTCTCCGCCCGCTATTGGAACAACAAGGAATATGAAGGAAATGCGGTAGCCACCGCACAACTTACCACACCGTTCCGTCTTTGCACTTCCGGAGCCACCGTATTTGCTCCCGGTGTGAACCTGACCGATTTCTCGGCCGTCTATCAAAGTGTGTTCACCCCCCAGGAAACAGGAGAGGTTATTTTCAACTTCTATAGTTGTGGAGCTACACAATTATTGATAAATGGTGAAGAAGTAAAGAAATTCACCAACAAACATGGGGGCAGGGGACAAGCTTACGCCATGCATGCAGAAGCCGGCAAGCCATACGATATAGAAATCCGCTTCCAATACTTTAGTGGAGACGCACAGTTGAATTTCGATCTTGGATTTAAAGAAGAAGTCAACATTAAAAACACGGTAGCAAAAGTGAAAGATGCTGATGTAGTTATATTTGCAGGCGGTATATCTCCAAGTTTGGAAGGAGAGGAGATGGGTGTCAATTTACCGGGATTCCGCAAAGGAGACCGTACTGACATCGAACTTCCGGCTGTTCAGCGTGAATTGATAAAAGCACTCTGTGATGCCGGGAAAAAAGTTATTTTCGTTAATTTTTTCCGGATCACCCATTGCCATGGAGCCCGAAACCAAATATTGTCAGGCCATTTTACAAGCATGGTATCCGGGACAATCCGGAGGTAAAGCTGCCGCCGAAGTTTTGTTTGGAGATTACAATCCTGCAGGACGACTGCCCGTTACTTTTTACCGGAACATAACGCAATTACCTGATTTTGAAGATTATAATATGACAGGACGTACTTACCGTTATTTTAAAGGTGATCCTCTTTTCCCATTCGGTTATGGTTTGAGTTATACCACTTTTAACTATGGTAACATCAAACTGGAGCAAACGATTAAAGTAGGAGAAACTGCCAAAATTATTGTTCCTGTAACCAATACCGGTAATCGTGACGGGGAAGAAGTAGTACAGGTATATCTGAAAAAACAAGAAGATGCGGAAGGACCGGTTAAAACACTGCGTGCTTTCAAACGTGTACAAATTCCTGCAGGAAAAACAGTCAATGTAGAATTAGAGTTAACACCCAAACAATTGGAATGGTGGGACGCGCAGACAAATACCATGCGCACCATAGCCGGAAACTTCGACATAATGGTAGGGGGTAATTCTAAAGATGCTGAATTACAAGTAAAGACGCTGACACTGCAATAATAACTCCGAATAAAATAAATCAAGTCTGCGGCATTTTTGTCAAATTCTATATTTAAAACAAAAATGCCGCACTTGACAAAATAAAAACATCAGAACAACTCAATCTGCTTATCTGCCTTTATTTGTTGCACAAAATAGTTGTCATGACTCACCACCAACAAAGTGCCTTGATAATCCTTCAAAGTTTCGGTCAATATCTCCATACTCAGAATATCAATATTATTAGTAGGTTCATCCACAATAAAAACATCGGGGGCCTGTGCACTCACCATAAGACAACAGAGAGAAAGTTTCATCTTCTCACCTCCACTCAGATAGCTACACTTCTTGTTCCATGTGGAAACAGGAAACAAAAAACGGTTGAGAATCGTTCTCAATTCATTATCATACAATTCACTATTGAATAAGGCAAGTTGTTCCAATACCGACAAATCATTACGAATTATAGAATATTCCTGATCAAGATAAACGTACGTCAGCCCTTCTGCCTGTATCAAAGAACCTTGAGTAGGAGCAAGACTTCCGGTTATCAACCTCAATAAAGTTGTTTTACCACTACCATTACTTCCTTTCAAATGAATACGGTCACCACTTTTGATGGTAAACTCAAGAGGAGAAGACCACAAAGGATTTTCTCCATACGAATAATTCACACTTGAAGCTACGATAAGTATCTTACCGATATGCAAAGAAGATGAATTGAAATTTACTTTCATCGCCTTCATATCAGGTAAAGCTTTATGCAGTTCTACTGTTTCTCCTGCCAAAAAACGGATCTTATCAGCATGAACATCTCCTAAACGGACAGTACTTTTCTCAGCCTGATCCCTGAATGTATGCATTGCCATCTTTCCGACTCCTTTCTTCACATTTTGTTTTTTACCTCGCACATCATGCTTTTGTTGACGCTCCATTACCTCACGTGCCTGCTTTCGGGCTTTTTGTAATTGCTTTTCATTCTCCTTCAACCGGGTTTGCAGAGCTTCTACAGCCAATTTCTTCTGTTCTTTATAGAAATCGTAATTTCCAGCATAATAAGTGACACCTTTTGCAGTAAGCTCATAGGTAGAAGAAAGTAAATTGAGTAATGTCCGGTCATGGCTGACAACCAGTATCCCTGCTGCAGCAGTAGTTATAAAACGGTACAGCCGGATACGGCTTTCGTCATCCAAATGATTGGTAGGCTCATCCATCAAAATAAAAGCAGGAGAGTATATAGTAATTCCTGCTAGAAAAAACTTTTGTTTTCTCACCGCCACTCAACAAATGCATGGGATAGGAAAGAGGTACTCCTACCAACCCCCATTCATTCAAAGCAGCAACCGCTTTCTCTTCTATTTTCCAGTCATCCGCCAAAGCCGTAAAATGCTCTATCGAAGCATCTCCCTGTAAAATGGCATGAAGTGCATATAACTTTCTTTCTATTCCCAATGCCCCGGCTACTGTCAAATGATTAAACTGACCAAAATGCTGTGGAATAGAATAGGGGATATCCGGACATATAATTTGTCCTTCAGAAGGTAATAGCTCTTTAGTTATCAATCGCATCAAGGTAGATTTTCCCGAACCGTTGTTTCCGATGAGGGCTACTTTTTGCCCTTTACTGATAGTAAAACTGACATTACTGAAAAGCACATCTTTATCCGGATGCATGTAAGTAATGGACTGTACATGTATACACATACTCTTTCTAAGAATTTTAAATATGAATACTGAAAAGTTCGTAGTTGGAATAAGAAGACAACTATTGCGCAACAAACGAAATTATTTCGCCTGCTGTCCCAACGTAAAAACAAATAGTTGTATGGAAATGAATGTTTTAAATTCTCATCGGAATATTTTTAAATTTGCGAGACAAAGATAGCAGGTTTATGGAACATAAAAAAATATTCCTCAATCTAAATGAATAGATTGAGGAATATCAGAATAAAAAATCTATTTATTCAAATGAAGGCAAAGTCACAGAGAAATGAGGATTCGGAGTATGCTGTGTTCTGATAATCTCTTTCATTTGTTTCACAATATCCGGATGTCCGGCAGCGATATCATGGTCTTCATGAATATCTGTAGCAAGATTGTAAAGGAAAGGAGTCCCTTTTTTCACTACCATCTTCCAGTCTCCCATACGTACACCAATCTGATCGGTTTCATCAAATTCCCAATACAAGAAATCATGTTTCTTCTGTCCTTCCTGCCCTAACAAAGTCGGAGCAAAAGAAATACCATCAAAATAATCCACATCTTTTTTCTTGTTAGTGTACTTCTTTACATAATTCTTCACACCTGCCAAGTCACAAAATGTAGGCATCAAGTCATAGAAAGCCAACTGATGATCATTGACCGTTCCTTCGGGTACTTTGCCCGGCCAACGTACAATGAACGGAATACGGATACCTCCCTCATAACATTGACGTTTCAATCCACGAAGTTTGCCGTCACGACCAAAAAAGGGTAGGATCAGCTCCTCCTTCTTCATGAGGGCCGTTATCACTGGTAAAAATCACAATGGTATTTTCGTCCAGTCCTTTCTCCTTTAATTTGTTCAAAACTTCTCCTACATAATAATCCAAGCGAGTAATCATGCCGGCAAACTGCGCATGGGTGTGTACCGACGGATTATATCTTGATCCTTCCTGTCCACCCCAAGTTTTATCTTCAAAAAACTTCTTTTGATAACCTGTCAGAATAGAATCTTCGGGCTGCGCCAGCTCTGCATGAGGAAGCGTATAAGTAAAAATACCAAAGAAAGGTTGCTTGCCATCCTGTTTATCCAACCATTTCATTGCTTCTTCATGGATCATATCCGCAGAATATTGCGGACGTTTGAAATAGTCCTTACCAAACATAGGATAGTTGATATTCTCATCCATCACTACACGAACCACTGCCGTATCACCAGCCGATTTACTATACCGGTTCAGGAAATTCGGATAATATAAATGAGCCTGAAACTGACAGATATAACCATAATATTCATCAATACCCCGTTTGTCCGGCGTAGACACAGATCCCTCATAGCCCCCTGCCCATTTACCAAACATACCGGTAGTATAACCGTTATCTTTCATTATTTCAGGTATAATCACATGACCGGGATCGTATGGATGTTGCCCCACCACGGCATATTCCTTATTATTTCCATACATCACAACAGGGGCATCGCGCCAGTACTCCTTGTTCCCACGTACTTCACAATGTCCGGAATGTTGCCCGGTCATAAATGACGCACGTGATGGAGCACTCACCGGACTACCGGCATACGCTTGTGTAAACGCATACCTTCTTTAGCCATATTATCAATATTCGGTGTACTGATGTAGGGCTGACCGTAACACCCTAAATCACCATACCCCATATCATCACACATTATATAAATGATATTCGGTTTAGGGGTTTTCTGGGCATAAGCACCTAATAAAGGAAATGCCAGCCCACTGGTTAAAAGAAAGAGGTTTCGATTTTTCATTATACAGTTTATTGAATTAGTTTTTACTTTGAGCAAGATATGGAAAACTATTCCAATTGATGAAATAATAAATGTCGCCTCAAATAAAAATTATATAAAGACGACTTTATATTAACATTTACCTATTTACCAACCTGGATTCTGTTCCAAAGCAGGATTCAACAATATTTCAGTTGTCGGAACCTGATATAAATAATATTTCTCCAACCATCCTTTGCCCTCTTTCAATGGGTCATTGAACAAATACAGATATCCCTCTTTCATTGTCCCTGTTGCTCCATCCGAATAGCCTGTCTCCGTGTTATACAAAGTATATCCCGCCGCTGCCGCCTTTTCTTTTGAAAGCCATAATCCTGTTGCAGTCTTATTCAAGAACCAAGGTGCCATTCTCCAACGTCTGATATCATAGAAACCAAAACCTTCTCCCATCAGCTCAATAATTCTTTCACGACGTATCTCCCATAATACAGGATCCACCAAAATGCCATTATCATTGCCTTTAGGGTAGTATTTGCCACGATTAGGATCAAAACTATCATTAATATCAGCAACAACCATTTGAGCAACTCCAGCACGGTCACGCAATTTATTAATAGTAATATCAGCAACCGGTTGATTGAACTGCCCTGCTTCAAACATGGCTTCGGCATAATTCAATAAAACCTCTTCTATCTTAAAAATAGGCTTGTCGGCTGTGTTTTGTGCACCGTTATTAAAACTCTTTTCCCACTGGCTCCAATTCTTCCAGACATAATAGCCCGATCGGCATGTAACAAACGCCCCTGTTCCCAATCGAGGAATTTCAGGAACCAACGAAGCACTCCAGTTCTGACCGGGCAAACGTTTCATGCCTGTACCCGGATTAGAACATGATTCATTAGGTTTCATAATATCAATATATTCACGATCGGCAGGATCATCTGTATATGACCAAGTAGGATAGTCTCCTTTACCCGCTTTTACTTTGTAAGGAGGGATTACGGTATGATACAAGCGGGGGTCTCTATCACGGAATGTGGCATACATATCCTTGTCACCATGATAACTGGAAGCATGATTCAAAATAGGTTTACCGTTTTTCATCAAATATAGATCAACGGTCTTTTGATTCATCTCCACATAATGCGAAGAGGTATGCTCCATATAACTATAGTTACAGTTATTGATATCATCGACATATTCCTTATATAGAATCACTCCCGGAATCCCCTTTAAACTTTCTGTTGTCCACATCTCGCCATAACCCGCAGCAGGCTGTCCGTCCGTGCCATAATATAAAGTAGGATAATCATCCATCAATAACTTGGACACACGAATACATTCCGTGAAATACTTATCATAATCTCCAAGTTCATGATATTTGCGCCACGTTCCCTCACGTAATGTAAAACGTGAAATAGCCGCACGAATACAGTCACGATTAATGGTGTTATCACCATCCCTGCTTTGGAAATCGCCTATATTTTCTTCCGCCCATTTCAAACGGTCCAGAACTTTATCCGCCACTTCTTTACGAGCCACCCGAGGACCATACGCCTCGGGAGATTCATCATTCAGAACGGTTTCTATCCAAGGAATATCACCAAAACGATTTATCAGTTCCATATACCAGTAAGAATGGAAAAAATAACCTACTGCCTTCCAATGGTTTTTCTCAACATCCGTCAGATTGGAACCATCAATGTGCGTCAGCATCATATTGATACGACGCAAGTATCCAAAGCTCCAGCCATTTCCCGTAGCTGTGCTTGTTATCTTCTGGTAAGCATAATTATTAGAGCTGGACTCATACTTAGAATCCATAAAACCTGCATTTATATCTCCTTGATAGTGAGAATTTTGCCCTATTCCATTTACAGAGGTAGCGATATCCGTGTTTGAAAACATCTCATAACAAGGCCACATAAATGCCAAAAAAATTATCGTATGACTTAAAAAACGGTTTCTTCCGTCGGATCAGTTACCGGAAGTTTATCCAAAAAACTATCGTTACATCCCGAGAGCGTAACGCCTGCCAAGATGGCAAAACTTATAAATATCTTTTTCATATTGCTTACTCGATTAAAAGGTGATTTATAATGTAAGGTTTATACCAAATGAAACTGTGCGCGATGCAGGATAGTTCCAATTCAAAGTCTCCGGATCAATTCCCTTCGGTAATGATGAAAACGTAGCCAAATTTTCAATGCTGACAAATGCTTTCAACTGCTTCAATGTCAGCTTCGACACCCATGCCTTAGGAACTGTATAGGACAGAGTTACATTTTTAATACGTAAATAAGAAGCATCTGACAGAAATTTGTCCGATTGACGATAGTTAGAGCCTTGGTTTCCATAATTTCCATAAACACGTGGAAATTCAGCATTCGGATTGCTGCAAGTATAATCACCTGCTGCTAAATCGGCCGGTTTCCAATAATTGCTCAAATCATCATACAAAGGTACAAATTTAAAATCCGCGTATAAAGGCATATTCAATGTATTGGCAATCCAAGCGTCACGTTTACCTGTTCCCTGCAAGAAGATATTCAAATCAAAACCTCCATAACTAGCCCCCCAAATTGATACCATATAGATAACGAGGCATATTGTTCCCGATAACTTTACGGTCTCCCGGATTGTCCACTGTGTTATTACCGGAAGTAATGATATTTTCTTTCCCTTCTTCATCTCTCAAGTTTTTAAACTTCAAATCACCCGGCCGCGGTGAATATCCCTCCAAAGCGGTAATTCCATCCTTTAATATCCAAGACGAGGTGCTTTCAAAATCATCAACTGTATAAAATCCATTAGCTTCATAACCCCAGATTTCTCCAATTTCCTTTCCTTCATAATAATTCCAAAAAGTATTTCCGTTGCTCAATGTGCTCGTTAGTATTTTTGACTCATTGGAATTATATTTCATTATTTTAGATTTACTGTCTGACAAGTTGAAACCAACACGATAACTTACTTTACCAATCTGATCTCTCCAGTTCAAATTTAGTTCCCAGCCAGTAGTACGCATGTCGGCCGTATTCTGATATGGGGCGCTCGCACCCACCACTCCCGGTAACTGCATACCTGGAGCAAGCATACCTTTAGTATCCCGTTGATACCAATCAAATGTACCATTCAAACGATTGTTCAGCAAAGATATATCCAATCCGAAATCCAGTGTTCCCACTTTTTCCCATGTAAAGCTGTTGCTGACCAACGCTGGTAATGAACTAATGGCGGTTACAAAATCACTACCTGATAACCATCCGTTATACTTATTATTCAATTCCATAGTCGGAGTATAGGAATAAGAGGGAACATTCTGATTACCAATCTCACCATAAGATGCACGTATTTTCAATCCTCCCAGCCAATCGCGTGTAGCTTCCATGAATTTTTCCTGTGCAATCTGCCAGCCCACAGAAACAGAAGGGAAGAAACCAAAACCGGTTTTCTTTGGGAAATTTAGAAGAACCGTCATAACGTCCATTCACTTCTAAAAGATATTTGTCTCTATAATTATAATTCACACGAAAGAAACCACCACGCACGGCAAATTCATCATAAGAGTCATTGACCTTGATGGTAGAAGTTCCTGATCCCATAGCAGGAATATCTGTAATAGCCTGTCCATAAGAGTAGGCATCTAAAGTTTCTTTATATTTCGATTCCTGATTGAAACCAGCCATAACCTTAAAACGATGATCGCCTAAAGAAAAATCATACGTCCCATACAGGTTGAAAGCATTATAGTCTGTATATTGCTTGTACTTACGCAGATAATCATTGGTCGGAGTTACATCTTTACCTCCTTGTATAGTAGTATAGGGCACACTTCCGGTATACCAATGATAATCATATATATTTTTATCAAATGTATATTCAAATGCAATCTCCAACCCTTTCAGAGGCTTCAAAATAGATTTAAAAAAATACGCGGATTGTCATTAATCGTTTTTGAAGGATTTGACCATTCTACCTGATTCCTCGGAGTAAAATAGGGTAGTCCTTCTCCACCCAAATCATCCGCTCCCTCCGGACACACTCCTTCGGGATAAAAAGATGCCAGACGAGTGGAATAAATACCACCCAAAGCTGATGCCGGCAAAGTCTTTTTACTATGTGCATAGCTTAGTGTAGCTTCTTGTGTGAACCAAGATGTAATATCTGCGGAAACAAAACTGCTTACATTCATTCTGTCATATTTATCTTTATTAGTCACTAGAATACCATCATTCGATAAATAACCAGCGGATAATCTATATCTCAATTTATCCGTACCGCCGGTAGCAGAAATATTATGAGTCATCTGAAAACTGGTTTCGAGCATATTCTTCACCAAGTCCTTTTCATTCATATAATAAAGTGACCCATCCGTATCCTTATAAATACCATCCCCCATAGTCTGCAATGAAGAAGGATCTTGTTGATATTGCTTCAACAACTCCATCCATCTACTTACACTAGGAGCCCCGGGAGTCCAAAACTGATCACCGGCAGCATCCGAGTAAGCTTGCAGATAATCCATTAGCGGAGCTTGTTTGGGAAGGTTTATAGCATTCGAAAAGGCAAAATTATTATTATAATTCAATTGAAAACTAGTACCACCTTTAGGACGTTTGGTAGTAATCAGAATAACACCACCTGCTGCACGCGCACCATAAATAGCTGCCGAAGCAGCATCTTTCAAAACAGTTACCGTCTCAATATCTTCAGGATTAATCATATCAATATCACCTTCCACATTATCAATCAGTACCAACGGTTCAATGGTATTACCATACGAACCATCATCGTTCTTTATACCGACAGAATAAGCTCCGCGAACCTGAAATTTCTTCCCTTGTCCTGGATCATTACCATTACTTGAAACAAGTAATCCCGGCACGGTTCCTTGCAACGCCTCAGCGGCATTAACCAGCGGACGGTCACCAATCACTTCATCCATTTTGACCGAGGCAACGGCTCCTGTCAGGTTTGCCTTTTTCTGTGAGCCGTAGCCCACTACCACCACTTCGTCTAAAGTTTCAGTGTCCTCACGCAATACCACCTGAATGGTTTTTGTATCATGCACGGCTATTTCTTGAGACTTATAACCAATATAACTTATTTGTAACTTCACAGGAAATTCAGGAACTTCTAAAGAAAATTTTCCATCAAAATCCGTGATACACCCGTTAGTAGTCCCCATTACCACAACAGAAGCACCGATAATCGGTTCCTTTGCCACATCCATTACTAATCCGGTAATTGTATTCTGTCTTGCTTGCTGAGGCTTATAAACAGAAATATGTTCCCCTTCCACTTTATAGCAGATATTTCTCCCTGCAAACAACATCTCAAGCACTTCTTCCACACTTTTATTTCTGACATCAATAGACACTTTCTCATTCATATTGATATCATTATTGCGAACAAGGAAAGAGTAACCGGTCTGCTTTTCAATCTCATGAAAAAACCCGGCTCAAAAGCTACTGAATGCTGTTGCATAGAAAACCTTGCCTCCTGAATAGGCAATGCGGCCATAGCGACGTTCCCCCATAGTAAAAATGAAACGACCCATACAAGAGAGAACCAATGTTCCCTACGAACTTTACAAAAGATTTTTTTCATACTTAGAATTTTTAGTTAACAATTATTTAGGCATGTACTTCTTATTTATCCTTAAATCCGCAACTCCATTCCCGAAGTGCTACCTACATAAAGAGAAATGGACTTTGATTCGTAAGATAACCCTTAATTCCGCAACACTTTGATTTAAATTAATTTATAAGTTCCTGAGCAACAAAAAGTTGCCCAGGATTTTGCCGTGTCAGATTTTTCACTTATCTTAGTGTTGCAATTAGAAAACAAGCGAAAAT
>ENA-OQBL01000489-OQBL01000489.1-human-gut-metagenome-genome-assembly--contig:-NODE-489-length-20670-cov-5.346687_pt1 | contig 20670 bp, 20 predicted proteins | sample MGYA00242747_ERZ504553 | MGnify/ENA primary metagenome ERZ504553 (study PRJEB26092, sample SAMD00036240) | human gut metagenome | host: Homo sapiens | study: EMG produced TPA metagenomics assembly of...
CGTTATCCGGCAGTGGAAATCCTTCAGGAAAACGGCAGCAGGATCTCGGAATTTACTTATGTCAGTCACACTGTTACAGATGGAAAGCCAAAGCTTCAGGACTTCCGGCTACCTATACGGAGAATGACGAAGAAGCCCAGACCTTATGTGTAAAACTGAAAGATGAAGTAACAGGAATTGTACTGGAATTGCTTTATACTATTTTTGCACAGGGGGGAATCATCACCAGAAGTGCCAGATTTACAAACGAGGGTACATCATCAGTACATCTGTTAAATGCAATGAGTCTCAGCCTTGATCTTCCGGATAAAGATTAGTGTGGATGCAGTTTTCGGGCGCATGGTCCAGAGAACGTCATGTGAAAGAACGCAGATTAGAGCAGGGAATCCAGTCTGTGGGAAGCATCAGAGGAAATTCTTCCCATGAACATAATCCCTTTATTGTGCTCCGACGTCCGTCGGCAACAGAAAATGCAGGAGAAGTGATGGGATTCAGCCTGATCTACAGCGGAAATCACAGAATGCAGGCAGAGGTGGATACTCATGATACAACCCGCATCACTGTGGGAATCAATCCGCAGAATTTTGACTGGAAGCTGGACTGTGGTGAGAGCTTTCAGACTCCGGAAGCAGTAGTAGTATTTTCTGATAAGGGTCTGAATGGAATGAGCCAGACTTTCCATAAATTATATCAGAAGAGACTGGCAAGAGGTTACTGGAGAGACCGTCCCAGGCCAATCCTTAACAATAACTGGGAAGCTACTTATTTTGATTTTACAGAGGACCGTCTGGTGGAAATTGCTGCAAAGGCAAAGGAATGCGGTGTTGAATTATTTGTGCTGGATGACGGATGGTTCGGTGCACGAAGCAACGATTATGCAGGACTTGGTGACTGGGTGGCAAACAGAGAGCGTCTTCCGCAGGGAATCAAGGGAATTGCAGACAGGATTGAAGAGATGGGTATGAAATTTGGTCTGTGGTTTGAGCCGGAGATGGTGAATAAGGATTCCGACCTTTACCGTGCACATCCGGACTGGATCCTGCAGACACCCCAGAGGCATTCCTGTCATGGCAGAAATCAGTATGTGCTGGACTTCTCCAGAAAAGAAGTGGTGGACTGTATTTATGAGATGATGTACAAAATCCTCTCAGAAGCAAAGGTTTCCTACATCAAATGGGATATGAACAGGAGTATTACGGAATGTTATTCAGCTGCACTTCCTGCAGACCGTCAGGGAGAAGTGTTCCACAGATATATTCTCGGAGTTTATGATCTGTATGAGCGGTTAAATACTGCATTTCCGCAGATTCTCTTTGAGTCCTGCGCAAGCGGTGGCGGACGTTTTGATCCGGGAATCCTTTATTATGCGCCACAGGGATGGACCAGTGATGATACAGATGCGGCAGAGCGTGTAAAAATCCAGTACGGCACAAGCATGTGTTATCCGGTAAGCTCCATGGGAAGTCATGTTTCTGTAGTACCAAACCATCAGTTAAACCGCAAAACTCCGTTACATACAAGAGCAAATGTAGCTTATTTTGGAACTTTCGGATATGAGCTGGATTTGAATAAACTGTCTGATGAGGAAATCAGTGAAGTAAAACAGCAGATTACCTTTATGAAAGAATACAGAGAATTGATCCAGTTTGGAACTTTTTACAGACTGAAGAGTCCTTTTGAGGGCAATGAAACTGTGTGGATGACAGTCAGCGAGGACAAAAAGACAGCGCTGGTATTCTGGTACAGGGAAAGAAATGTAGTAAACGCAGATTTTACCAGAGTGCGGCTTCAGGGACTGGATCCGGATTTTATCTACAGAAATGAGTATAATGAAACAGAAAACTACGGGGATGAGCTGATGAATCTGGGACTGTTCACCACAGACTGTACAGCAGGTGAACCTACAAGTGAAGACGAACCATGCACAGACTATGAGTCCAGAATTTATGTTTTAACTGCAAAATAATAACCGAATCAGGTAAGCTCCTTATGGAGGTTGCGAAAAGCAATAGACAGAAATAAAAAATCAACAAAAAGCAGGCAGAACGATCACACGGGATCGTCTACCTGCTTTTCGTTAAATTTATCCATCATTTCTTTATGGGTCTTATAATTCTTCGGACTCATTCCAAACTTCTTCTTAAAAGCCTTGGAAAAAACAAGCTGGTCTTCATAGCCCACATTATTAGCAATCTCTTTAACAGACAGGCTAGTACTGACCAGAAGACTGGCTGCTTTATGCATCTTATAATCAATGAGGAAGGTCTGTGCGGACATTCCAAGCTCTTTCTGAAAGGAACTGTTCAGATAGGCACGGCTGATTCCGATATTATCTGCAATATCAGAAATCCCGATTCCCTTTTGATACATGTCTTTAATATATTCAATGGCAAGCTCCACGTAGACACTGGTGCTGTAGGCATATTTGGCATTTCTTTTGTTCTGTGCAGACTGTTTTTCATGAAAGTCGGCAAGCTCGGCTAACAACAGGATCAGATAAGCCTGGCGCCTTAGATCATTGGCTTTGGAAAGCTGCTTATGATTCAGCATATAATCGATGTGTTTCAGGATTGTTTTCTGATCCGGTGCAGGAAGTACTAATTGATTTTTGGAAAATCCACATTCTTTTACCATTGAGTGAGCTCGGATTCCGCGAAAACCAATCCAGGCATAAGTCCAGGGATTGGTTTCATCAGCACCGTATGTGACTGGTTCATTTGGATAAATTACAAACATCTGTCCGGGAGTAAGGCTCCAGGTCTGACCTCCGGCAGAATAGAATCCGGTACCGTCCAGCACAAAATGGATGATGAACTCATCTCTTGGCATGGAACAGATATGTCCGGGCGGGCAGTGTTCTTTGCCCGTATGGATCAGACTGATATCAAGGGAGCCCTCTTTCAGGTTTTCAAGACAGCGGAAAGTAGCGCTGTCCGTATATTTTACATTTGGCATTTGCGCAATTCCTTTTTCTATTTTCTTTGACTGCAGATATTGTTGATATAAAGACATAAGGACTGATATCATGCAAATACGCATAAATTCAAGCCTTAGTTGACATTTTACCATAAATTCAGCGTTTTTTCCATAACGATTATGACATAAATTCATTTCATTAGTCCATTTAAAAAAAGTAGACAAAAATCGTATAATAAGAATCACAAGGAACACGTCGAAACGACGAATAAAGGAGGATGTATATGAGAAAAAACATGAAAAAACTCACAGTCGCAACAGTGATCGGTGCTATGACAGTTACTGCACTTGCACCAGTAAGCGCACAGGCGAAAGACAAAACTCTGACAGTTGCAATTTGGGATAACGGACAGAAAGCCGGACTTCAGGAGATCATGGATGAGTTTACAAAAGAGACCGGAATCAAAACTGAACTTCAGGTAGTAGAGTGGAGCAGCTACTGGACACTTCTTGAAGCAGGTGCATCAGGCGGAGACATGCCGGACGTATTCTGGATGCATTCCAATGAAGCTGTAAGATATATGTCCAATGATATCTTACTTGATCTGACAGACAAGATTGCAGACAGCGACAAACTGGAAATGGACAAATTCCCGAAAGATATCAAAGAAATGTATCAGTGGGACGGAAAAACATACGCAGTACCGAAGGACATCGATACAATTGCTATGTGGTACAACAAAGATATGTTTGATGAAGCAGGAATCGATTATCCGGACGGAAGCTGGACATGGGATGAATTCTATGACATTGCAGAGAAACTTACAAAAGAAGACGGAAGCCAGTACGGTTTTGCAGCAAACCCGTCTAACGAGCAGGATACATGGATGAATATTGTTTACTCCATGGGCGGACGTGTACTGACAGATGACAACAAATCCGGTTTTGATGATCCAAACACTATCAAAGCAATGGAATTCGTTGACAAATGCGTTAAAAATGTAATGCCTCCTGCATCTACAATGTCCGAAACAGGTACAGACGTACTCTTCGGATCTGGCAAGGTAGCTATGATTTCTCAGGGATCCTGGATGGTATCTGCTTTCAAAGACAACGATTATATCAAAGAGCACTGTGATGTGGCAAGACTTCCGAAAGATGCTGAAACAGGAGAGAGCGTATCTCTTTACAATGGTCTTGGATGGGCAGCATCTGCAAACACAGATATGCCGGACGAAGCTTTCCAGCTTATTGAGTGGTTCGGTACAAAAGATATGCAGCAGAAACAGGCTGACCTTGGTGTAACAATGGCAGCTTACGAAGGAATGTCCGATGGATGGGTTAACAGTGTTGACTGCTTCAACTTACAGCCATACATGGATGCAATGGACAATATCGTATTCAGACCACACACAAATGCAACACTTGCATGGTGGAACCCAATGTGCGAAGAACTGAAGAAACCATGGAATGATGAAGAAAGCATGGATGATGCATGCAAGAATATCGTTACTATTATGAACGATGCCATCGCAGAAGAGTCCTATTAATTAATATTCAGCAAAACCATTCATAAAAAATAAGAAACAGGAAAGCTGCCGCAGAAAAGATTCCGATTATGTGATAACCGCAGAAGTCACAACAGGTATGCAGATGTGCGGCAGTTTTCCGTTCAAATCAGCAACAAAATTTTTACGATAAGAAGGAGTGAGAACCGTGGCAAATCCAAAAAAAGGTACCAGTCAGGCGCGGAATGAATTCATCTGGGGATGGGCGTTCATTCTTCCTACAATGCTTGGTCTGATCATCTTAAATATCTATCCGATTTTTAAGACCATTTATGAGAGCTTTTTCAAGACCGGAGATTTCGGTAAGGGAAATATCTTCATTGGTTTTGACAACTATGTAAAGCTGTTCCATGATGCGGAAGTATGGCAGGCATTATTAAATACATTTAAATATGCCATTGTGGAAGTTCCGTTTTCCATTGCTATCGCACTTGTACTGGCAGTTTTATTAAACCGTAAAATGAAAGGCCGTGCTGTTTACAGAACTATTTTCTTCCTGCCTATGGTTGCTGCTCCGGCTGCGATCGCCATGGTATGGAGATGGTTGTTTAACTCAGAATTCGGTCTTCTCAATCACATTTTTCACACAAAGATCAACTGGATCTCTGATCCGAAGATCGCAGTCTATGCGATCGCAGTGATCGGTGTATGGTCTATCATCGGCTACAATATGGTACTTTTCCTGTCCGGTCTGCAGGAAATCCCAAGAGATTATTATGAAGCAGCAAGCATTGACGGAGCAACTGGTGTGAAACAGTTCTTCCATATTACAATCCCGCTGCTTTCGCCGACCATCTTCTTTGTAATGGTTACCCGTGTTATCGGTGCCATGCAGGTATTCGACCTGATCTTCATGGTTATGGACAGAAACAGTCCTGCACTTTACAAAACACAGTCACTTGTTTACCTGTTCTACCAGAATTCCTTTGTACAGAATAACAAAGGTTATGGTTCAACAATCGTCGTACTTCTTCTGGTTGTAATTATGATCATGACAGTATTCCAGAATATTGCGCAGAAGAAGTGGGTTCATTATAACTAAGGAGGGATAATTATGTCAGCAAGAGATAAAGCAAACAGAGTTCTGATCCATGTTATCCTGATACTGGTATCTATTACCATGCTGGTTCCTTTCTTATGGATGATTCTGACAGCTTTCAAAACTATGACAGAGGCAACCTCTGTCAACCCGTTCGTAATCCTCCCGTCTACATGGAGATGGGACAGTTTTAGAGAAGTAAGCGCAAATATGGATTTCTTACATCTGTATATCAATACCTTACTTCTGATCCTGGGTCGTGTTGTATGTGCGGTTCTGACAGCAACACTGGCAGGCTATGCATTTGGACGTCTGAACTTCAGGGGAAAAAAACCTGATGTTCTCTCTGGTCCTTTTCCAGATGATGGTTCCTGGACAGATTTTCATTATCCCACAGTACTTAATGGTAAGCAAAATGGGAATGCTCAATACCATTTTTGCCTTGGTATTTCCCGGTATTGTTACTGCATTTGGTACATTCCTTCTCAAACAGGCTTATATGGGACTTCCAAAAGATCTGGAAGAGGCTGCACGTCTTGACGGATGTAACATCGGTCAGACTTTCCTGTTCATCATGGCTCCTCTGACACGTTCTTCCATGGTGGCACTGGGAATCTTCACAGCAGTATTTGCATACAAAGACCTGATGTGGCCTTTGATCTGTAACAAGGATGTAATGCCTCTGTCAGCAGCACTTGCAAAAATGCAGGGACAGTACACCAACAATTATCCGCAGCTGATGGCAGCATCTCTGCTTGCATGTATCCCGATGATCGTATTGTATCTGATCTTCCAGAAGCAGTTCATCGAAGGTATTGCAACATCCGGCGGTAAGCTGTAATAAAAATAAACAATAAATATTAAGTAAAAGTTCAGGTGTTCAGACAGAGTTTTCTCTTGATCTGAGCAGCACAGGCAGGCTTTGTTATAAAATCGGACCAGAGATTGTAGCAGGGCTTGCCTGAAACTGGATTTGATAATGTTTAGAGTGTGTTTGAAAAATGCTTTACGCAAGATGTGCGTCACAATTTGTGGGAATGGCTTTTTTTAATATGATCTAGAGAAAGTAAACTGAAACATAAAACAAAAGAAGATAAATGACAGGAAAGGAAGAGGTAGATAGAAATGAAACCAGGAAGTCTTTTTGATAGAATATTCGGATTTTTAGGTCAGTTGATCGCATTAAATTTGCTGTGGATCGTGTGTTCTCTTCCGGTTATCACGGCAGGGGCATCCACCACTGCATTATTTTACTGTACATTAAAGCTCCATAAAGATGGAGATATCAGAGTACTTCATGATTTTTTTAAGAGTTTTAAGCGGAATTTCAGGCAGTCCACACTGATCTGGATTCTGATGGCTGCAGCAGGAATATTTATTTATATGGAAAAAGAAGCTCTGGCAACAATGCCGGGATCCATGTCACAGATTTTTAATTATGTGATCTTTGCGGTATATATTCCTCTGGTGGCAGTTGCACTGTATGTATTTCCAACAGTTGCAGCATTTGAAAATAAAACAATGACTTTGATTACAAACGCATTTTATTTTGCGGTTAAACATATAGGTTATGCCTTAGCTGTGGCAGTGATCACAATCCTGCCAATGACAATGACACTTGTAGATGCAAAACTTTTCCCGGTATATCTGCTGATCTGGCTGATGTTTGGGTTCTCCCTGACTGCCTATGCAGATTCCTGGTTTATGTGGAAACTGTTCAAGCCCTACTTCAAAGAGGAGGAAGAGGAACATCACTACGTGGACACAGAACCTGATCAGTACGCGTTTTAACCGAAACAAACAGCGATACCTGGTTACATAAAAAATAGATAGAACATCTATAAAATAGAAAGAACAAAGAAATGAGAGGTACAGAGTATGGAATGGATCAAATATCACGAGGCAGAGAAAGTATTCGACCTAAGAACAGAGCACAGCACTTATCAGATGCAGGTAAGAGAGTATGATACTCTGGTTCATCTGTATTATGGAAGTCCGGTAGGCGATGCACTGATCACAGACAGGATCGTATGTGTGGACAGAGGATTTTCAGGAAATCCTTATGAAGCAGAAAAGGACAAAACATTTTCATTAGATACCCTGCCACAGGAATATACTGCATATGGAAATGGTGATTATCGTATCAATGGCCTGGAGACAGAGCAGGCAGACGGCAGTGATACTGCAAATCTGAAATTTGAGTCCTATGAGATTACAAAAGGAAAGTACAGCCTGAAAGGGCTTCCGGCAATGTTTGCAAAGGAAGATGAGGCAGAGACACTGGAAATTGTTCTGACAGACCGTGCCAGCGGACTGAAAGCACATCTTCTCTATGGTGTATTTCCACATCTTGATGTGATCACCAGAGCGGTACGCCTGGAGAATACAGGTACAGCACCGATTACAGTGAAAAAAGCAATGTCTGTGGAAATAGACTATGAATACAGAGAACTGGATGCAGTCCACTTCTATGGCAGACACATTATGGAACGCCAGATGGAGAGAACTCACCTTGGTCATGGCAACTGGTCTGTAGGAAGTATCCGCGGTACCTCCAGTCATCATCACAATCCATTTGTAATCCTCTGTGACAGAAATACAGAGGAAACTTATGGAGACTGCTATGGATATGCACTTGCATACAGTGGAAACTTCTTATTTGAAACAGAAGTGGACCAGGTAGGACATACCCGTGTGGCAATGGGAATCCATCCATATCATTTCTCCTGGACGCTGGAACAGGGAGAGAGCTTTGAGACACCGGAAGTGATTATGGCATATTCAGCAGAAGGTTTCGGAAAGCTTTCCAGGATCTATCATGATGCATACAGAAGCAATTTGATCCGCAGCAAATATGTAGAGCAGCCAAGACCGATCCTGGTAAATAACTGGGAAGCAACTTATTTTGATTTTGACGCAGATAAGATTTACCACATTGCAGAAGAGGCAAAAAATATCGGACTGGATATGTTTGTCCTGGATGACGGATGGTTTGGAAAGAGAGACAATGACTGGTGTGCACTTGGTGACTGGGAAGTAAATGAAGAGAAGATTAAAGGCGGACTTCCCGCACTTGCAGAGAAAATCCATGGACTTGGACTGAAATTTGGTCTGTGGGTAGAGCCGGAGATGATCTCTGAGGACAGTGATCTCTACAGAGAGCATCCGGACTGGGCACTGAAGATCCCGGGACGTGCCATGAACCGAAGCAGATATCAGTTAAATCTGGATATTACCAGAAAAGAAGTACGTGAATACATTATGAACCAGATCTTTAAGGTTCTGGATGCATGCAAGGCTGATTATGTAAAATGGGATATGAACCGAAGCGTAGATAACGTATTCTCAGCAGCTCTTCCAAAGGAACGTCAGGGAGAGGTTTACCACAGATATGTGCTGGCTGTTTATGAAATGATGGAAAGCCTGGTACAGAGATATCCGGATCTTCTGTTTGAGTCCTGCTCAGGCGGAGGCGGAAGATTTGAGGCGGGAATGCTTTACTATTCTCCGCAGATCTGGTGCAGTGACAATACAGATGCTATTGACAGACTGAAAATCCAGTATGGTACCTCTTTCGGATATCCCATAAGTGCAATGGGCGCACATGTCAGCGTATGCCCGAACCATCAGTCCGGAAGAACGACTCCTTTTGAGACAAGAGGAATTGTTGCATCCGCAGGTACCTTTGGCTATGAGCTGGATCTGATGAAGATGTCCGAAGAAGAGAAAAAGACAGCCAGAGAGCAGATTCTGAAGTATAAAGAAATGGAGCATCTGGTACAGTCCGGAGACTACTATCGTCTGGTGAACCCATTCGAAAACAACAACCATGTACTTTGGCAGTTTGTATCCAAAGACAAAAAAGAAACAGTTGTGTGCGGAGTAAGACTCCACAGCGAAGCAAATCCTTATATTTATCTTTTCTACCCACAGGGATTGGATGCTGATATGAAATACGAAGATACAGCAACAGGAAAAGTATATACAGGTGCAGCACTTATGAAAGCAGGTCTGCCTCTGCCACTGACAACAGGTGACTACCAGCCAATCAGATTTACATTTAAGGCAGTGGAAAAATAATACAGTTATTATTGGTATCAACACAGTCGATAAGGAAGTGGCTCTGACGGCAGAGGGAAAAATAGCATAATCATTATTTCTATGACATATAAAAGCAGCAGATTTCCAAAATCAGGAAAAATCTGCTGCTTTTTGAAATATTATTTTTTCTTTTTGGAATTATGCTCCGATTCCGGATTCATTCCGTCGATTATATGCTCAATCATCATCTTTTTTACATAAACATCAAAGCTTAACAGGCAGATAAATGAAAATCTCTTCAAATTTGCCTGATCTTCTTCATCTGCGTCCCCGAAAGTATCCTGTGCTGTTTTGTATTTGCGCAGAAGGTCTTTTTTCAGGGATTCAATCTGTTCCTTTTCCATGCTGAAAACTTCATTATAAATATAAGTCATATCTTTCTCAGTCATGGATTTAAAATATTTCTGCGCAATCGGTGTGAGCAGAGTCTGGATATCATTGATGGAAAGAATATTCTTGAAATAGTAAATAAAAATCAGCATCAGCACATGTTCTTTGGAATAACGTTTCTTCTCAGGCGGGGGAAGAAGTTTATTCTTTGCATAATTGTTGATCATAGTCTTGGTGAGAATCTTATCATCTGCGTAACGTTTGGAAGAAACGAGCTGTTCTTCCATAAAGGTTGTCACCTGATCCATATATAAATCAATATTTGGGATGTCTTCCGGTTTAATATAGTCAATCCTGGATACACTTTCCAGAATGCTGTTTATCATATCTTTATCATCGATTGTCATCTTTCATCACCTCTGTTCCTTATTATATAGTTTTAAATACTACTTGTAAATGTTTTTTTTCACTAATTACAAAATTTATATCCGCTTGAATTTACAGGAATCAGTTGTAGGCGAACAGATTTTTGTGTATAATCATAAAGATATATGCCTGTTCAGGCACAAAAAAATATTTCGAGAGATGTAAACGGTAACCGGTACATATTTTGAATCTGAAAGATTGTTGCAGGAATCAACTTGTTGATCAGCATGGTTGTTTGTAAAAATAATGTACCGTACAGGAAGAAGACAGGAGAAAATATGAGCGATATTTATAGTACATTAAATCCTCAGCAGCAGGAAGCGGTTTACCATACAGAAGGTCCACTGCTAATCCTTGCGGGAGCGGGTTCGGGAAAGACAAGAGTACTTACCCACCGCATTGCTTACCTGATAGATAAAAAGGGAATCAATCCCTGGAACATTCTGGCTATCACATTTACAAATAAAGCAGCCAGTGAGATGAGAGAACGTGTAGATAAAATAGTGGGATTTGGTTCCGAGAGCGTATGGGTTTCCACATTCCATTCTACCTGTGTGCGTATTCTGCGTCGTTATATTGACCGTCTTGGATATGATACCAGATTTGCTATTTATGACACAGAAGATCAGAAAACTCTGATGAAAGAAGTATGCAGAAAAACTGAATATTGACACCAAGAAAACAAAGGAACGTTCTCTTCTGGCACAGATTTCCCATGCAAAAGATGAACTGATCACACCGGATGAGATGGAACTGAATGCAGGTGGGGACTTTGTTAAGAAGAAGGTTGCTGAGGTATACCGTGAATATCAGGCAGCTTTGCGCAGAAATAATGCGCTGGATTTTGATGATCTGATCGTAAAGACCGTAGAGCTTTTTCAGAACTGCGGAGATGTTCTGGAAAACTATCAGGAACGTTTCAGATATATCATGGTGGATGAGTATCAGGATACCAATACTGCGCAGTTTAAGTTTATCAGCCTGTTGGCCTCTAAATATGAAAACCTCTGTGTAGTCGGTGATGATGACCAGTCTATCTATAAATTCCGCGGTGCAAATATTGGAAATATTCTTGGATTTGAGCATGTTTTTCCAGATGCAAAGGTTATCCGTCTGGAACAGAATTACCGTTCCACAAAGAATATTCTGAATGCAGCCAATGCGGTGATCGCAAACAATACCTCACGTAAATCAAAAACACTCTGGACTGAGAATCGGGAGGGAGAACGAATCCATTTCCGCCAGTTTATGAATGGATATGAGGAAGCAGAGTATGTGGTAGGCGAGATTTCCAGAGCTCACAGAGAGAACGGTGCGAAGTATAAAGACTGTGCAGTTTTGTACAGGACCAATGCACAGTCACGACTCTTTGAAGAGAAGTGTCTTCTTGCGAATATCCCTTACAAGATTGTAGGCGGTGTGAATTTCTATGCGCGTAAAGAAATCAAAGACCTGTTATGTTATCTGAAGACAATTGACAATTCCAGAGATGATCTGGCAGTCCGCCGTATCATCAATGTACCGAAGCGTGGAATCGGAGCTACAACTCTTGGCAGAATACAGGATTATGCGGATAAAATGAGTGTGAGTTTCTATGATGCCTTGCGTGTGGCAGAGGAGGTCCCGTCTATTGGAAGAAGCCTTTCAAAGATTGATGGATTTGTAACTTTTATTCAGAGTTTAAAGAGTAAGGCAGAGTCTTACACAGTACGTGAACTTCTGGAAGAAGTGATTGAACTTACCGGATATGTGGCAGAGCTGCAGGCTGAAGATACAGATGAATCGAAGGCAAGAATCGAGAATATTGATGAACTTATTTCCAAGACAGAATCCTATCAGGAAGCAATGGAAGAACAGGGACAGACTGCCACACTTTCAGGTTTTCTCGAGGAGATTGCACTGATAGCAGACATTGACAGCGTGGATCCGGATCAGGATTATGTGCTTCTTATGACACTACATAGTGCCAAAGGTCTGGAGTTTCCGAGAGTATTTCTCGCAGGAATGGAAGATGGGATGTTTCCGTCTTATATGTCCATTATATCAGATGACAAATCTGATCTGGAAGAAGAGAGAAGGCTCTGTTATGTGGGTATCACAAGAGCTATGGAGGATCTGACGCTGACAAGTGCCAGACAGCGGATGCTCCGGGGAGAAGTACAGTATAATAAAGTATCCAGATTTGTACGTGAAATTCCGCGGGAGCTTGTGGATCTGGGACAGGAAGCTCAGGAAAAGAAGAAAAAGATTGAAGAGATGATTCAGGCAGACAGAAACCTTGCAAAAATGAAAATGGCTTTTGAGACGAAAACATTCAAGCCCAGAGAATTTAAAGTGACGAAGGCTGCTGCACTGGATTACGAAGTGGGAGACACTGTCCGCCACATTAAATTTGGTGTAGGAATTGTCAAAGATATTGTAGATGGCGGAAGAGATTATGAAGTCACTGTTGATTTTGACAAAGTGGGAATAAAGAAAATGTTCGCAGGATTTGCAAAGCTGAAAAAAATATAGTAATTTCAGAATCAGGATGATGCAGGCAAGTCACGCCTGCCGTCTGTTAGCCGGGCGATTGGGGCAGGTGACTTAAGTCACCTGCGGAGGCTGCGAAAAGCAATAAGCAGTGAGGCGGACGATTTTATCCGCTTTATATATGAGACAGGAGTTCAGGAAGTTTCATAAGACTGTCAAATTCATGATCAGGGATGATTTCTGAAGTTTTCTCATGGTTGGGATTAAACCAGATCGTGCGGATTCCGGCATTGATGCCGCCCTGGATATCAGAGGTCAGACTGTCCCCGATGATTACTGCTGTTTCCTTATGGAAATCAGGGATTCTGGAGAAGCAGCAGTCAAAGTATTCCCTGCCTGGTTTATTGTATCCCAGTTCTTCGGAGATAAAAATATCCTCAAAGTAACGGGAAATTCCGGAACTTTTAAGCCGTCCCTTCTGGACACTTAAGGTACCGTTTGTAACCAGATACATTCGGTATTGGCCGTAAAGAGTTTCGAGCAATTCTTCTGCACCATCTATGAAATAGTGTCCCTGGGCCAGAAGAGTTTCATAGGTATGTGCAGCTTCTTTTGCAGGTACATCCACATTCAGCTCTGCAAAAAGAAGCCGGAATCTCCGAAGCTTTACCTGGTCTCTGGTGATCTTGCCCTGTTCAAGAAGCTTCCACTGGGCGAGGTTGAGCTCACTGTAACGCTTCAGAACTGAAGGCTCGGGAGCAATGTGAAAACTTTCCAGAGTTTTTGCGATAGCTGCTCTTTCTGCTTGGTTAAAATCAAGTAATGTATTATCAAGATCAAAAAAAAAGTGTTTCTACCATAAGTATTTTATCCTCTCTTATCAGATCGTTGCTGTCGGCATATTTTTAAGTCAGGGGCAAAATTCATTCCAGATTGCCTGCGGCAATGGAATTTTGGCTTGTATATTTCGGGATTGTGTGAACAGTAACCCCCTGATATCATTATAATAAAGAAATTAACAAAAGTATAGAATAAATGCAGATATCTTATGGTAAAATTACAGAAAAAGTGTTATAATAATTTCATTAAACAGCAGACGGCAGAAGTGTTAAGTGTCAGCTGATGAATTATTGAGAGGATGGTGCGATTATGAATATCAAAATTGAAGAATTATTATCAGCATTAAACAGAAAAGAAGAAGAGAAAGAAAAAAATACAGTCCTCTGGGTACTGGCAATCATTGGCGCAGTTGCAGCAGTAGCAGGTATCGCATTTGCTGTATATCATTTCTTTGCTCCGGATTATCTGGAAGATTTTGAAGAGGATTTTGATGATGACTTCGACGATTATTTCGAAGATGAAGAAGAATAATTACCTGTAATATGAAAATGAAAGAATAGCTCCGGCTTATACCGGGGCTATTTTTATGGAGGTTATATGAAAAAAGGCGAAATTTATGAAGGCGTGATTGAGAAAGTAGATTTTCCCAATAAGGGAATTGTGATAACAGACGGACAAAAAGTTACCGTAAAGAACGGAATGCCCGGACAGAAAGTTCGTTTTATGATCAATAAGAAGCGTTCTGGACGTGCAGAGGGAAGACTTCTGGAAGTGTTGGAGAAGTCTCCGCTTGAAACAAGAGAACCGGTCTGTAGCATTTTTCCGGAATGTGGAGGATGCATGTATCAGACCATGTCCTATGAAAACCAGCTCAAAATGAAAGAATGTCAGGTTCGTGAACTGTTGGATGGTGCATTGAACGGCACTGATTACCAGTGGGAGGGAATTCATGGAAGTCCCATTGAATTCAGATATCGAAATAAAATGGAATTCTCCTTTGGTGATGCATATAAGGATGGTCCGTTGACGCTGGGTCTGCACAAAAAAGGCAGTACCTATGATGTTCTTACAGCAGATGACTGTCAACTGGTTCATGAAGATATGACGAAAATCCTGACTTGTGTGCATGAATACTTCCTGAAACGAAACGTTTCCTATTATAAAAAGATGCAGCATACAGGATATCTGCGCCATCTGCTTCTCCGCCGCGGTGTGACTACAGGAGAGATTCTGGTCCATGTGATTACCACCAGTCAGGAAGAACATGATCTGGAATCTCTGAAAGAAGAACTTCTTGCACTTCCGCTGGAGGGTAAAATTGTGGGAATCATGCATATTATCAATGATTCTCTTTCTGATGTGGTGCAGAGTGATGAGACACGTATCCTTTACGGTCAGGATTTCTTTTATGAAACGCTTCTGGGACTGCGATTTAAGATCAGTACATTTTCATTTTTCCAGCCTAATTCACTGGCTGCGGAAGTGCTTTATTCTATCGTACGTGAGTATATCGGAGATACGAAGGATAAAGTAGTGTTCGACCTTTACAGCGGAACCGGAACGATCGCCCAGCTTGCAGCCTCCGTAGCGGACGAAGTGATAGGCGTGGAAATTGTGGAAGAGGCAGTAGAAGCTGCAAAACAGAATGCAGCACTGAATAACCTGAGTAATTGTAAATTTATTGCAGGAGATGTCCTTAAAGTCCTGGATGATCTGACGGAGAAACCGGATGTGATCATTCTGGATCCGCCAAGGGATGGAATCCATCCCAAAGCATTGCCGAAGATTCTTTCTTATGGGGTAGACCATATTGTATATATTTCCTGCAAAGCGACCAGCCTGGCAAGAGATCTTCCGGCATTTCTGGCGGCAGGATATAAGCTGGAAAAAGCCTGCTGCGTTGATCAATTTTGCCAGACTGTTCATGTCGAGACGGTTGTTAAATTATCCCTCAAAAAAGATACACCGAAAATTGAGGTAACAATGGAGCCTGATGAAGAGAGTAATTACACACCAGAAGAAAAGGCTACTTATCAGAAGATTAAGGAGTATGTGAAGGACAAGTATGGTGTGCATGTGCATACTTCTTACATTGCACAGGTAAAACGGATGTGTGGTCTGGATATGGGCGAGAATTATAATAAGTCTAAGAAGGAGAATCCAGAAGTGAAGCAGTGTCCGCAGGAGAAGGTGGAGTATATTAAGGATGCGTTGAGGCACTTCGAGCTGATTTGGTAACTGTATATTAGTATGCCACGGCATTATTATAAAAAGTTCCTCTCGAAGCAGTAATTAAGTCAATCTTAAAGTAGGGAAAGGATTTTTATATCAAACTCAAAATCGATTAATATTAAGTAAGTATTACGACAAAGGAGATAGTAGAAAATGGCATTTACAAGTGAGACTAAAAAAGAACTAGAGAATTACATATCAGGACATTTACCTAATAAAGAGTGGTATGAGTCACATTTTTATCCATTTATTGAGAATAAAGTTTGAGAGATAGACTTATTGTAGAATTTATAAATGCGAGAAAAATTTATAAATTCTTTGAGGGTTTACAAGCTTCGGACGAGCTTTTATTAGCTCAGATAAAGACACAGGTAATAATGTATGTGTCTATTCAAGAGGCGGTTGTTAATTATTTGTTGTTTGAACTATTTGAGGAAACGAATACAGTAAAAAATCTTCTGTTTCAAGAACGCTTGGTCAAAATTGGAATACCAGGACATAAATTGGAAAAAATAGCCAAAGAACTGGAACATGATAAAAAAGATATTATTCCATGCTATAATAAGGTTCAAGCTGTTGATAAAACTAAAATTCGCTATGAACAAAAAGTAGCAGCATTATTAGAGCTGAATCTGATAAGTAAAGGATTGGCAGATGATTTAGTCAAATTATATGAATACAGAAATACTGTTCATATAGAGGCTGAAATGAAAAAGAAACTAGTGTATGACCTAAGTATGGGAGAATTAGCATATAGGAGAGTAGAAGGATTAAGTATAGAAGTGAGCAATGCACTAGAAAAACTAGAATCCACCTAAGGGTTTTAAAAGGATTCAAAAATTACAAGTATTGACACCGCTTCGCCCATGACGATAAATCAAGGGTTGAGGTGGTGTCATTTCTTATAGTCATAAGTAGTCAGAGAAGGAGGTTGAAAATACCTTTTTTTTTATACCCATTTTTAAGGAGGTGGTGTCAAAAAGCATACATAAATACCGGGACGTTTCGTAAATGGATGTCCAAACATTTGGGGACTGTTTATCAGTCCTTTTTTAGTAGTTTCAAAAAGTACACATTTCAGGACTAAGGAAAGGAGCGAATAATCATGAAGAGATATGGTTATCACAGAACAAGTACAAGAGAACAGCATTTAGACAGAGGCATCAAGGAGATTACAGCCTATTGTGAGCAGAACAATCTGGAGCTGGAAAAGATATTCACTGACCAGCAGACAGGAAAGAATTTTAATCGTCCAAGATATCAGGTATTAAAAGAGGATGTATTAAGAGCTGGTGACAAGTTGATTATTACTGAGGTAGACAATTTTACAAGCTATAAAAATTACAACATATGGCTTATAGAATTGAAAAGGAATATATCGGGAAAAGTAATTTGTGTCACCCGTGGTGACACAAATTGGAAAGATAAATCAAGATAGTTAAAAAAAGGAATTACTTCGGTAGTTCTTTTTCTTACCAAAAACAAGACAGGAGGTTAAAAAAATGCTAAAAATATTCAGAAAGGACTCACTGACTCCACAGACAGAACGCATTTACAAAGTGCCATTATTTCACCGATTGGGGAGCTGCCTGATACCATTAGATGCCACGGAACGTTTGCGAGCATTACACAGTTATTATCGCATGGGTGACGAGGCATCTTTTTCTTTTAACTGGAATGAATATCTGCATCTGAAACGGGACTGGAGAAATGACATTATCAATACTTCTTTGCGGGAGCATCCGGAATATTTGGAAATGGAGGGTGGAAGCTGCGCCTGTGTGATGTTTATCAGAAAATATCCGGATCTAGAACGATATTGGTTACGGCGCCGATGACAACCGTGAGCATGCTGATTTTTGAAAATCCCTGTGCCGAGATAAAGTTATTCAGGCCTAGGGTCATCTGGACAAAGATCGTTCCCAGCGCATAGATGCTCATGTACTCCAGCGCATAACCGATCGTGTTGCTGCTGGCGCCGAACATCATCAGAAGGGGTTCCTGGAACACAAGAACCAGAACGGTCAGCACGACAGACGTCAGAAACAGGGCGCTGAAGCAGTTGCCGAGAATCCGTTCCGCGCCCTCCTGATCCTTTTTCCCCATCAGGATACTTGCCCGGGGCGCGCCTCCCATTCCCATCAGCGCGGCAAACGCGGAAATAATCATAATCAGCGGAAACGTGACGCCCACGCCGGTCAGAGCGGTTGCGCCCACATCCTTGATGTGACCGATATACATACGGTCAACCATATTATAAAGTACATTTACGATTTGTGAGGTGATCGCCGGGACAGCCAGACGGAACAGCAGACGGCCGACCGGTTCCCGCCCCAGATCCACTTCTTTGGACAATTTTGAAGCCATTTGTCAGTCTCCTTTCGTTTTTTCCTGCAACAGTGCCAGAATCCGGTTCATCGTTTGCTCCATCTGCAGAAGATCTTCCTGGGGAATCTCTTCCAGTATCTCGGCATTCAGCATCTCATAGGCGCTGAGCAGTTTTTCAGTCACCGGATCCGCCTTTTCTGTCAGATACAGATGCTGGATTCTGCGGTCGCGGCCATCTGACCGGGCGGTCAGATATCCCTGCTGGGTAAGTGATCTGACGCTTCGGCAGATCAGCGCCTTTGAGACGTTCAGGCAGGTACACAGCTGGCTCGCGGTATTGATGGAAGGATTGTTGTGGAGAAAAAGCATCAGATTAAGTTCATTGGGAGAGAAAGTCTCTTCCTGAAAGCGCCAGGTAAATTCAGTGATGTAGAACCTGCGGATCTGAGCATAGAACTGAAGCATTGCTTCCACTGTGTTTTTCAAAGGAATCCCCTCCTTTTTCCGGAATCGTCGTAACCGTTCAGATGAATCAACGGTTACAAGCGTTGTTACAGCCGTCCCGGCAACGGAACGGCTGTATCGTTTACTTGTAAATTGATTACAGTATAGGCAAAAGCCTGTGGTTTGTCAATAGGGCATACCCGGCATTTCGCAGAAAACGGCAACCGTACGGAAGCAGTAACCGTTCAGCGGACTGAACGGTTACCCGAAGCATATTTCAGACACACTCAGGTGTTGTGTCCCGGGGGAAATGTGTGGTATATATAAGAGGAAAGAAAAACACGGAAGCATATATTCCGCGTGACAGAAGAGAAAAAGGACAGGTAAAAAGAAGTATGTATGGTATGTTAAGTGAGGTTCTGACAACAAATCAAATTGGAATGCTGGGGATTATCGTAACATTTCTGGTAACATTTCTGGCGCTGCGTTTTCCTCTGCCGTTTCTGCCGCAGGATCACGGCAGAGAGTTTGCGGTAAACGGAGCGTTGTCCAGGGGAAAGACAAGAGGCGTCGGGCTCCTGTTTGTCATCTGCTTCCTGATCGGCGTTGTGATTTTTGTTCCGATCGACACGGAGATGATTATTTATGGAATCCTTCTTGTGTGTATGATGCTCAGCGGATATCTGGACGACGCGTCCGACAAGCCCTGGAGTGAGTATAAGAAGGGGCTGATCGACCTGGTAATCTCGGTTGTGACCGTGGTTACGTTCCTGAACTATAACTCTCCGGTGATCTTTTTCGGATCCGCCCAGGTAGAAATTCCCGGGATTGTGTACGGCATTCTTGGGATTATCCTGATCTGGGTTTCGGTGAATGTCACCAACTGTTCCGATGGGGTGGACGGACTCTGCGCGAGTCTGTGCATCGTTGTGCTGATCGCGTTCAATGTGATTTTTCCGGAAATTCTCGGGAAATACGCAGTGGCGGATTTCCTGTTCGCGGCGGTGCTGCTGGCCTATCTGTATTTCAATTCTTCACCGAGCAGCATGCTGATGGGAGACGCCGGATCCCGTGCACTGGGATTTTACATAGCAATCATTGCAATGAAGTCGCAGCATCCGTTCCTGTATCTGCTGATCGCGGCGGTGCTGATTGTGGACGGAGGACTGGGGCTGATCAAAGTGTTCCTGCTGAGATTTCTGAAGATCGGTATTCTGAAAAATACGCGGACTCCGATTCATGATCATATGCGGAAAAACAAAGGATGGTCGGACGCCCAGGTTGTGATGCGTTTTGTGATTCTGCAGGTGCTTGCGGCGGCGGTCGCTTATCTGATCGTTCAGCTATAAACCGGCGGCTCCGAAATACAATCCAATATAAGACAATCCAATATAAGACGGATCAGAAAACCGAAACTGTGCCTTGTGCAGTTTCGGTTTTTTCAATGAGGAAACACAGCTTCCTGTATATAAAAAATATCTGAACGGTGGGTTTCGGGAAAAAAAAGCTGAAAAAGGGAAATACTGAAAATGCACCGGGTATGGGGAAAATGAAAGGAGGGACAATGCTGCAGGGAATTCTGTATCAGACTGTAGAACTGGCAATCCTGATTTTTGAGTATATCGGCGTGGGTGTGATTCTCGCGGCCGGGATCAGAGGGGCGATCAGTTATCTTTGCCGTTCCCCCAGTACACGTCTGGATCTGGCAAAGGGACTGGCCATGGGCCTTGAATTCAAGCTGGGCAGTGAGATCCTGCGAACCGTTGTGGTCAGGGAAATGCAGGAACTGATTTTTGTGGCGGGCATTATTGCTTTGCGGGCGGTTCTCACCATTCTCATTCACTGGGAGATCCGAACGTAACGGATCTGCAGAGGCGATCGGTATCCTGTCCGCTGCGAAGTGCTTTTCAGTGGACGGATGCGGAAACCGTTCCGCCGGCCGGACGGTTGCGCGGGAAGCAGGAATGGCAAAAT
>ENA-OQBL01000491-OQBL01000491.1-human-gut-metagenome-genome-assembly--contig:-NODE-491-length-20588-cov-3.913250_pt1 | contig 20588 bp, 26 predicted proteins | sample MGYA00242747_ERZ504553 | MGnify/ENA primary metagenome ERZ504553 (study PRJEB26092, sample SAMD00036240) | human gut metagenome | host: Homo sapiens | study: EMG produced TPA metagenomics assembly of...
AAGCTGTGCAGTTGTACCATTTGGATGTGGACTTCCGTTTAAAATTAAAATATTCATAAGAAAACCTCCTGTGTATATGAAAATATGATACTTGACCTTAGTATTATACCAAGGTTTAAACTATAAATGAAAGAAAAGAATAAAAGAAATGAGGTTTTATGAATGAGACTTGAGGGAAAGTCTTTAAAAAGTGATTTTTTACGTTTTATTATCCCATCGATCATTGCCCAGTGGGTATTCTCGCTTTATACCATGGTAGACGGAATATTTGTGGCAAGAGGAGTGTCAGAAGTGGCATTAACTGCCGTCAATATCTCAATGCCATTTACAACGGGCTGTTTTCCATCTCTATCCTGTTTGCGGTGGGAAATTTCGACAATTGTGGCGATTCTTTCTGGGACAGGGAGAAAAAGAACGTGCAAATGAAGTGTTTTACCCAGAATGTTGTGCTGCTTTGCACATTATCGGTTCTGATCACAATTCTTGTAATAGTGTTTCTAGAGCCGTTTGCCAGATTTCTGGGAGCAACTGATAATATTCTCTCTTATGCGAAAACATATATTGGAACAATTGCACCATTTTCCATGGCATATATTCTCTCTTATTCATTTGAGACGTTGATCAAGACGGATGGCTATCCAAAACTTGCGACAATCTATGTAACGTCCGGGAGCGTACTGAACTGTATCCTGGATTATATTTTGGTCATGGTGTTACATAAAGGTGTCTGGGGGGCAGCGTTTGCTACGGGAATCTCGCAGGCAGCAGTGATCCTCTTGTATCTGTGGCATTTCCTCGGACCGAAAGGAACGATAAGATTTTCGAAGTTCCATTTGATGCCGTCAGAAATCTGGCGTCAGATTCGCAATGGTATGTCGTCCGGCGTGACGGAATTCTCAAGTGGAATCATTATCTTCTTCTTTAATCAGGCAATCCTGAAGTACATCGGAGAATACGCACTGGTAAGTTATACGATCATCTCGTATGTGAATACGATCGTTGTCATGTCCATGGCAGGCATTGCACAGGGATCACAGCCATTGATCAGCTACTATTATGGGAAAAATGAACCGGGTAAATATAAAAAGCTTTTGAAATATGGAATCACGGCGGCTCTTGTGGGTTCCGTAGGAGCAGTTGTCGTATGTTATATGGGAGCAGGCGGCATTGTAAGACTGTTTTTGAAAGAAAGTGAAGCATCGTTGATTAAGTATTCCGTAAGGGTGTTCCGTATCTTTATCCTGTCTTTCCTGATTGCGGGACTCAATGTGGTTCTTGGCGGATATTTTACTTCTGTAGAAAGGGCCGGATTTGCAACGATGATCTCGCTTACAAGGAGTCTGGTTGCACTGGTGATCAGTCTGGTGTTCCTTACGGCAGTATTTGGAGGAGAAGCGATCTGGTGGGCACCGGTGATTGCGGAGAGCTGCTGTGTGGTGCTGGCACTGGGGCTTTATCGGTGGTACAGGAAAAGAGAAAATGATAAAATATTTCAATTGGAAATATTTACATATATAGCATAGAGGAATATAGATGAAATCTAGCAGATGATGTTACTGCAATCACAATTATTATGCTGGAGCGGTGTGCAGGTAGAAGGAATTGCTGTGAATAAAGGCCTGGTTGTCGAAGAACCGGGAAGACGCTTTGAAAAGGGATACAAAGAACATCTCTGGGAAAGTTATAACAAATACAGCCATGAAGATACAGAGATTCTGATTGAAGTACAGCCAAAGTATGTGGAAGTCTGGGATACCAGTGATGACGGATATGCGTTCCAGTTATTCATAGACTTTGAAAATAAAACCGGTAGAACCAAAAATTTTCATGACAAAAAATTAACTTTTTTTCAAAAAATCCTATTGACTTTTCTCTGTATCCGAGTATAATTAATATTCGCTGGACAACTTAAGAACAGCAGAGAAAAGTCACATTGATGCGGATTGGTGTAATGGCAGCACAGCAGACTCTGACTCTGTTAGTAGAGGTTCGAGTCCTCTATCCGTAGTTACAATGCCGGATACTTCATTAAGAAGTATCCGGTTTTTCATATTGTCGGAAATGTATGAAAAAAATCAAAAATACCTATTGACCTTTTTTTCTAAAAAATCAGTATAATAGTATTTGTTCGCTGAACAATGCAGAACATAACACTGATGCGGATTGGTGTAATGGCAGCACAGCAGACTCTGACTCTGTTAGTAGAGGTTCGAGTCCTCTATCCGTAGTTCCTTGGCAGGGGCGCCGGATGCTTTTGAAAGTGTCCGGTTACTTTTTAAAATTGCATATATCGGAGTGTGGCTCAGCTTGGTAGAGCGCTACGTTCGGGACGTAGAGGTCGCGTGTTCGAATCACGTCACTCCGATTGAATGATACAGTATCTGATATAGGTACTGTATTTTTTTATGTCAAAGAGTGTAATTCTTGGTATTTGTAAAAACGTCAGCGATATATGGTTTATAGATGCTTTAATTGCTATAGCTTAAAGCTATAGCAACACACAAGTTATATGTATTATCCAAATCATCCAAATCATGCTACTCTATATCCAGACAAAAACAACAGGAAGAAAAGCACAGGAGGATATAGAAAATGAGCAAATACCAGACACCATACAGATATGATTTTGTGGGAAGCTTTTTAAGACCACAGGAAGTAAAACAGGCAAAAGCAGATTACAGCGAAGGAAAGATCACAAAAGAAGAATGTGATGCAATCGTTGATAAGGCAGTCACAGAAGTAGTTGCAAAGCAGAAAGAATTGGGATTCCACATCATTACAGACGGAGAATTCAGAAGAACTTACTGGCATCTGGACTTTATGTGGGGATTCGAAGGCGTTGGTCATGAGCAGACAGGAGCCGGCGTACAGTTCAATGCAGAGATGGCAGCAGTAGAAGATACTTACCTGACAGGAAAAGTAAAGGCAAAAGCACATCCATTTGTAGAAGGATTCAAATTCTTAAAACAGTTCGAAGATGAGAACACCGTTGCAAAATATACAATCCCGGCACCGGCACAGATGTTCCAGCAGATGATCGTTCCGGCAAACTTTGAGAATACAAGAAAATATTATGCAACAAACGAAGAATTGATTCAGGACATCGGAAAAGCATATCAGGAAGTTATCAGACAGTTCTATGAAGCGGGATGCAGTAACCTTCAGTTAGATGACTGTACATGGGGCGCAATCGTAGGAGATGCCGCAAAGCAGAGATATGAGAGACTGGGGCTGGATCTGAACAAAGTAAAAGCACAGTTACTGGAAGTGAATAACCTTGCATTAGAAGGAAAACCGGAAGATATGGTGATTACTTCACATATCTGCAGAGGTAACTATCACTCTACATTCTTCACAAGCGGCCCATATGATTCCGTAGCAGACTATGTATTTGCAAAGGAAAATGTAGACGCTTTATTCCTGGAGTATGATGATGCAAGATCGGGCGGATTTGCGCCGCTGGCAAAGGTTTCAGAAGATAAGAAAGTCGTTCTGGGACTGATCACAACTAAGTCACCGGAACTTGAAGACAAAGAAACAGTGATCAAACGAATCTATGAAGCAGCAAAATATATTCCACTTGAGAGATTGTGTTTAAGCCCGCAGTGCGGATTTGCATCCTGTGAAATTGGTAACAAACTGACAGAAGAAGAGCAGTGGGCAAAATTAAAACTGGTGAAAGAAATCGCAGAAGAGGTATGGAAGGACGCATAAGACCATACATACCGAAGTATCAAACAGCAGATTTACAATACGCTGCTCGAAGAAAAAAGGAATCCCAAAGATCACATTGATCCGGGATTCCTCTTTTTCTGTTCTCGTTATTCATTTAATCTACATGATACACATAATTCTCTTTACGAGGCTTCGCTTTCGGCACATCTCCGGCCGGATATCCGAGCACGCAGTGTCCGATGCCTTCATAATCACCTTCCACGCCCCATTTTTTTCAAAAGAGCCTTACCTTCTTCCGATGCAAAGACTTCTTTCGCCCGGTGGATCCAGCAGCTTCCGATTCCAAGAGAAGCGGCAGCATTCATCAGATTGCCCATGACAAGGCTTCCGTCATAGATATGTGTCGGTCTGTTCTTATCAGCTAATACAACCAGGACAACCGGTGCTCCGTAGAACGGATCTGTATCAGTTCCCATGACATCCGCATTCATTTTGGAAAGCTGATCGCGGGTGGCGTTGTCTGTAACGGCAACAATAACCGGTGACTGCATTCCCATGCCGGTTGCGGCATAAGTGCCTGCTTCAAGAATCAGATCCAGATCTTCTTTCGGGATCATGTCCGGTTTGTAACCGCGTACACTGCGGCGTTCGATCATGTTTTTAATACTTTCGTTCATAAATCAAGACTCCTTTAGAATACAGTGAAAAAATAAAATCTCATAATATAAAAAGAAAATAAAACGAAACGGATGATTTACACTTCTTTGTTCTCGTATACATGTCTCTTGATCGCTTCGAAACTTTCTTTACTGATCACATGCTCCATCTTACATGCATCGGCAGCAGCGACATCCGCAGGTACGCCGAGATGTATCAGCCAGGATGATAAAAGTGTGTGGCGTTCGTAAATCATATTTGCAATCTCCAGGCCGGATGGTGTCAAATGAATAAATCCCTGCTCATCTACTTTAATATGTTCCTTCTCGCGAAGGTTCTTCATGGCAACACTGACGCTGGATTTCTTGAATCCAAGCTCATTGGCAATATCTACGGAACGCACTACAGGCAGTTTCTGGCTTAAAATCAGAATCGTTTCAAGGTAGTTCTCAGCAGATTCATTTAATACATTGCTCATAATAAGTCATTCCTTCCTTCATACGTTAACATTGAATTTAGTATAGCACAGTTCCAAATTACTGGCAAATAAAAGAAAAATCTTAATGAGAAAAAATAATCAATAAAATGAAATAAAGTGGTTGACAGCTAACGAACGTTAGCATATACTAACTATTGCAGGAGATAATGAAAACATTTATCATTATCAAAATCATTATCAAAACAGGCAGAGAAAATGCAAAAAATCATACATAAAGAAAACGAGGTGTTATTATGCCGCTTACAATGGCCGGTATCGGTGAAACAAACACAATCTCACGTATTGGTGGAAATGAAGAGACAAGACGTTTTCTGGCAAATCTTGGATTTGTTGCAGGAGCGGAAGTTGTTGTACTGTCGAAGATCGGAGGCAATGTGATCGTAAATGTCAAAGACTCCAGAGTGGCAGTAAATGAGGATATGGCGCGGCACATCATGGTTTAGTACCGGGGTGTCTGCTGTATTATAGATACTAACAATCTAAGGAAAGGAGAAACAGCAATGACTTTAGGTGATGCAAAAGTTGGAAGTACAGTTGTTGTAACGAAGATTGAAGGGGACAGCGCATACAAGCGCCGTATTATGGATATGGGCATTACAAAAGGAAGCGAGCTGTATATCAGAAAGGTAGCTCCACTTGGAGATCCTGTAGAGATTACAGTAAGAGGCTATGAGCTTTCAGTAAGAAAAGACGATGCTCAGTGTGTCCAGGTAAAATAAGACTTACCGAAGGAACTGACAGATACATATTGTCGCATTAGAATTTACACGTTCAAGGAGGTAAATAGGAATGGGAATCAAGATCGCACTTGCGGGAAACCCAAACTGTGGTAAAACCACAATGTTTAACGCCTTAACGGGTGCCAACCAGTATGTTGGTAACTGGCCAGGTGTTACAGTAGAGAAAAAAGAGGGAAAATTTAAAAGGAAAGAGAAAGAACGATGACATCATCGTAACAGACCTTCCGGGTATCTATTCTCTTTCGCCATATACACTGGAAGAAGTAGTTAGTCGTGATTATATCTTAAATGATGATCCGGATGTTATCATCGATCTTGTAGATGCAACGAATATCGAGCGTAACCTGTATCTTACTACACAGCTTATCGAGACAGGTGTGCCGGTAGTTATCGCACTGAACATGACAGATCTTCTGGAGAAGAGAGGAATCAAGATTGATACAAATAGGCTTTCAATGTTATTAGACTGCCCGATTGTTGAAACTTCTGCTCTGAAGCAGACAGGACTGGATACTCTGATTGAGACAGCAATCAAAGTAGCTAATAAAAAAGAAGTTGATCTTCCAAGAGAAATCTTCTCTAAAGAAATGGAAGCAGCAGTTGCAGACGTGAAGGGAGTTCTTCCGGATACAATCTCAGAAGACAAGAAGAGATGGTATGCTGTGAAATTCCTTGAGAACGACAGCAAGGTTGTAGAAAGTATGAACCTTTCCGCAGCAGCAAAGGCAGCAGTTGATAAAGACAGAAAAGAACTTGAGACAAAGCACGACGATGATATGGAAAGTATCGTAACAGATGAACGTTACAAATTCATCCAGAAGATCGTTGAGACAACTGTCAAAAAAGGAAAAGACAAATTAACAACATCCGATAAGATTGACAGAATTGTTACAAACCGTATTCTTGGTATCCCGATCTTCATCGCAGTTATGTTTGTTGTTTACTACATTTCCGTAACAACAATCGGTACAATCGTAACAGACTGGACAAATGATACATTTGTAGTTGCTGTTCAGGATCTCGCTTCAAAAGGACTCGAAGCAGCCGGTGTAAGCAGCGTGATCGAAGGATTGGTAGTTGATGGTATCATCGGCGGTATCGGAGCGGTACTTGGATTCGTACCACAGATGGCAATCCTGTTCCTCTTCCTTTCTATCCTGGAAGACTGTGGATATATGGTACGTATCGCATTCGTTATGGACCGTGTATTCAGACACTTCGGACTGTCTGGTAAAAGTTTCATTCCACTTCTGATCTCATCAGGTTGTGGTATCCCTGGAATTATGGCTTCTAAGACCATTGAGCAGGACAATGACAGACGTCTGACAATCATGACAGCAACATTCATCCCATGCGGAGCTAAATTACCGGTTATCGCATTAATGGGTGGAGTTATGACAAGCTATGCAACAGGAAGCTACACGGCAGGTGGATTTATGGCACCTATCATGTACTTCGTAGGTATCGTAGCAGTATTAGTAGCAGCAATCATCCTGAAGAAGACAAACCATTCTCAGGAAAACCGGCACCATTCGTTATGGAGCTTCCACAGTATCATGTTCCACAGGCTAAGACAGTTCTTCTTCATGTATGGGAAAGACTGAAAGGATTCATCATCAAAGCCGGAACAATCCTGTTCCTTGCTTGTGTAGTAATGTGGTTCCTTGGTGGATTCGGATTCACAAATGGCGGATTCGGACTTGTAGACGACAGTGCAGACAGCTTACTTGCAGCAATCGGTGGATTTATCGCACCAATCTTTGCACCACTTGGATTTGGAGAGTGGCAGCCAGTAGCAGCTTCTCTTTCTGGATTCACAGCAAAAGAAGCAATCGTTTCAACAATGGGTGTACTTGCGAACGTAGCAGAGAGCCAGTCAGAAGATACTGTAACAGTAGCTCAGGCTATCCAGAACTGGTTCCCAAGTGCAGTAGCAGCATTTTCATTCCTGTTATTCAACCTGTTAGATTCCCCTTGTCTGGCAGCCATAGCAACGATGGCACAGCAGATGCAGTCTAAGAAATGGTTCTGGTTTGCAATCTTGTTCCAGAATGTATTCGCTTATCTCGTAACACTTTGTGTATACCAGATCGGTACATTAGTAACCGGCGGCGGATTTGGAGTTGGTACAGCAGTGGCATTTGTGGTAGTAGCAGTCATGCTGTTCCTGTTATTCAGACCTGATCCGTATAAAGATCAGAAAGTTTATTCCAAACGTTCTGTAAATGCATAAGTAGAGCGGACCGGACGTAACTCATTTACGTCCGGATTTCCCTTTGAAGGAGGCAGTTTTCATGGTAGCCATTTTAGCAGATATCATTATTTTAGCATTAATATTAGGGTATTGCGCATACCTGGTATACGGAATTGTGAAGAGATTTAAAAATGGAGTCATCCAGGGATGCGGCGGCAGCTGTGCCGGATGCAGTGGATGCGGTGGTGGATGCTGCAGTTCAGATCCTGATGAAGTGAAAAAAATGATCGAAAATATGTATGGTAAATAAAGGAGTTGGCAGTCATGGGCAATTCGACAAGCTCTATGTTCTACCTGTTCGTGATCGTGATTGTCCTTTACATTGTCGGTGCTTCTATCTATCAGGCATTTCTCTGGTTCAGGAAATGGCAGGAGAAAAAAAGAGACGAAAAGTTCAGCATGGATAATGAGGAGAACAAAGAATAGAGGGATAGAGATATGGCAGATATTATAGTTGTATTAATCGTGATCGTTCTTCTTGGATTTGCACTGAGAGGAGCAATCAGGCATTTTAAAGGTGACAGTCCCTGCTGTGGCGGCGGAACCGGTATCATCAAAACTGACGATAAAGAACTGAAGAATCCGGTGATCGGAAAGAAGATAGTTCATATCGAAGGTATGACCTGTGAGCACTGCGTACAGTCAGTAAAGAAAGCGTTAAATGAGATAGAAGGTGTTTCGGCAAGAGTGGACTTACAGAAGAAAGAAGCAGTGGTGTCTTATGACCGTGAGATTGCAAATGATGTTTTGAAAAAAACAGTTGAAAAAGCAGGATTTCAGGTTGCTTCTATTACAGAGTAGATACGATAGGAGGATGACAGGTGGATAAGGCAAAAGAAGCGATTGTACAGAAACTAAAAGCCAGTGGATGCAGGATCACCAAGCAGAGACTGATGCTTCTGGATATTATACTGGAAGAAAACTGTTCCTGTTGCAAAGAAATCTATTACCGCGCATCTCGGATCGATCCAAGCATCGGAACAGCAACCGTATACCGGATGATCAACAAGCTGGAGGAAATCGGAGCGATCAATCGAAGAAATATGTATAAAGTAGCATGTGATCCGGACTGTGACCTGCAGAATGCATGTACGGTTGAACTGGACGATGATACGATCAAGCATCTGTCTGCAAAGAACTGGAATGCTGTGATACAGGCAGGACTGAAAGCATGTGGTTATGTAGAAGATCAGAAAGTACGGAACATAACAGTGCAGTCATAAATATGCAGTTGATAAAATTTTCATCAATAGCCTGAAAATATTTTGGAAAAAAGGGACTTTCCTTGGGTGTTATAATTTTGGCAGAAAACAAAAAGCGACTGCCGGACACAAATTGAAGGGATGTCCATTTTTGTTATAATGTTTGTAGTGATGAATTAATAAATATACAATGGAGGGAATACATATGTTAAATTTAAAATGACATTAATTGGAAAAAAGCCAGGACTTTTTTGCGGCAGGAGTAGCTTTCGGAACAGCGGGAATCAAGATCCTGACAAGTGATGATGCAAAGAAATTATATACAAACTGTACAGCAGCCGTATTAAGAGCAAAATCTTGTGTGATGAAGACTGCAACAAGCGTTCAGGAGAATGCAGGAGATATTTTAGCAGAAGCAAAGGCAGATCAATGAAGACAGAGTAGCAGAGGCAGAAGCAGAAGTTGTAGATGATTTTTGGCGAGACAGAAGAGACAGCAGAAGATACTGCTGAAGCAACAGAAGAATAAAAACCGGCACTGAAGATAAAGAAAAGTTGCCGAAATACATAGACACAGGCACCTGCGGAACATCTGCAGGTGCTTTTGTAAGACTAGCAAGAGGTGACAAGAGTGGAAATTTAAGATTAAGCATGAGATAAGAGGAAGAATCCGTATCCACATGGAGCAGAAACGCATGACTCATGAACAGGCGGACATTCTTCTCTTTTATCTGCAGAATATAGACGGCGTATTCCGCGCAGATGTCTATGACAGAACGGCGGACGCAACGATTCATTATAAGGGAAACAGAGAAACAATCATCGAAGGACTCCGCAGATTCCGTTATGAGGAAGTAGAAGTGCCGAATGGCCTGTTAGAGACATCCGGAAGAGCAATGAATGCAGAGTATCAGGAGAAACTGGTGGATAAGATTCTGTTCCATTATGGAAGAAAATTCTTACTGCCATATCCGATCTCGGCAGCATATACAACGATCATGTCGGCAAAATATATCTGGAAAGGCATCAGGACCCTGATGGAAAGAAGGATTGAAGTTCCGGTACTGGATGCAACAGCAATCGGAGTATCAATCTTCAGAAGTGATTTCAGTACGGCAAGTTCGATCATGTTCTTGCTTGGAATCGGTGAACTCTTAGAAGAGTGGACACATAAAAAGTCTGTAGATGACCTGGCAAGAACCATGTCATTAAATGTAGGAAAAGTATGGTTAAAGACCGGAGATCAGACGGTTCTGGTTTCTTCTAATCAGATCAAATCCGGAGACCAGGTTGTCGTACATATGGGAAATGTCATCCCGTTTGACGGAGAGGTTGTGGATGGAGAAGCTATGATCAATCAGGCTTCACTGACAGGAGAATCTGTTCCGGTAAGAAGAACTACAGGAAATTATGTTTATGCCGGAACTGTTGTAGAAGAAGGAGAAGTGACAGTCGATGTTAAAGCAGTCGGCGGTTCCAGCCGTTATGAGAAGATTGCAGCAATGATCGAAGAATCCGAGAAATTAAAATCCGGACTGGAAAGCAGGGCAGAGCATCTTGCAGATAAACTAGTTCCGTATTCGCTTGGCGGTACGGCCCTTACTTATCTGCTTACAAGAAATGCAACAAAGGCACTGTCGATTCTGATGGTAGACTTTTCATGTGCATTAAAGCTCGCTATGCCAATCTCCGTACTTTCTGCAATCCGTGAAGCAGGTATGTACAAGATTACTGTAAAAGGTGGAAAATATCTGGAAGCGGTTGCCGAAGCAGATACGATCGTATTTGACAAGACCGGTACACTGACAAAGGCAAAACCGACGGTAGCAGAAGTGGTATCATTTAACGGAATGAGTGAGGATGAACTGCTCCGTATTGCTGCATGCCTGGAGGAACATTTCCCTCACTCAATGGCAAAAGCAGTGGTAAGCGCGGCAAAGACAAAACATTTGGATCACGAAGAAATGCATTCAAAAGTTGAGTATATTGTTGCTCACGGCATCTCAACACAGATTGAAGGAAAGAAAGCCGTAATCGGAAGTTATCACTTTGTATTTGAAGATGAAAAAGTAGTAATACCGGAAGGCATGGAAGAAAAATTTGAGAATCTGCCCGAAGAATATTCACATCTTTATATGGCAATTGAAGGAAAACTTGCAGCCGTGATCTGTATCGAAGATCCACTGCGTGAAGAAGCAGTAGAAGTGATTCGTGAACTGCGAAAGGCCGGACTTAGCAAAATTGTCATGATGACAGGTGACAGTGAACGTACAGCAAAGGCTATTGCAAAGCGTGTTGGTGTAGATGAATATTATGCGGAGGTATTACCGGAAGATAAGGCAGAATTCTGTGAAAGAGAAAAAGCAGCCGGACGTAAAGTTATCATGATTGGTGACGGTATCAACGATTCACCGGCACTTTCCGCAGCCAATGTAGGAATCGCAATCAGTGATGGAGCAGAGATTGCAAGAGAAATTGCTGATATTACAGTTGGCGCAGACAATTTAAAAGAACTGGTTACATTAAAGAAGATCAGTAACGGTCTGATCAAGAGAATCAGCCACAATTATCATTCAATTGTAGGATTCAATGCAGGACTGATCGCACTTGGTGTAGCAGGTATCATCATGCCGACAACATCCGCATTACTTCATAATACATCCACTCTGATCATTGGACTTAGAAGTATGCAGAATCTGCTCGATGAGTAAAGATACAATATGAAAAAATATCTAAAAATAATGGATAAAGAAATGAACAGGGATGACAAAAGTCGTCCCTGTTCATTTTAATACGTGCGCCTTGCGGCGCACGTTTCTAACGGGTGAAAGTCCCTAATCCGCTCTAGTAGTGGGAATAATTATTGACCTCCTACCCGATCAAAGTATGCAAGAGAAGTTGCCGGTGGCAAGTTCTCTGTACGAAGGAAGAATAACTGTTGACTTTTGCGAAGCGCAAGTGTAGATTAAAAGATAGTCAATTTTGGAAGAACAAGACAGAAAAGAGGAAAAATATAAATGAAGAAAACAGGAAAACAAAATATCAGATGGAATACCATGAAAATTCTGGCAGTAGGTTTTCTAAGTGTAATTTTTCTTGGAGCGGTGCTTTTATGGTTGCCGGTATCTAACGAAAAATCAATCAGTTTTCTGGATGCGCTTTTTACATCAACATCATCGGTATGTGTGACCGGATTGGTTACAATTGTTCCCAAATACCAATTTACAATTACAGGAAAAGTAATTTTGCTGATTTTAATTCAGATTGGAGGATTGGGCGTGATTGCATGTATTACCGCATTTTTTATGCTTCTGAAAAGAAAGATTACGGTAAAAGAGAGAGTTGTTATTCAAGAAGCTTATAATATGAATTCTCTCGGTGGTCTGGTAGGTCTGGTACGTAAAATTTTGATTGGGACAGTAGTAGTAGAAGGAATTGGGGCCGTTTTTTCACGCCATACAATTTATTCGGGACTATGGGGTTGCAAAAGGAATCTGGTATGGAATTTTTCATTCAATTTCTGCATTTTGCAACGCAGGAATTGACATCCTTGGAGATGACAGTCTGGCAAGATACGCAACAGATCCTTTGATTAATATTATAACAATGCTGTTGATTATCCTTGGCGGAATTGGTTTTACCGTGTGGTATGACGTGATTGATAACGGAAAGAAGATCTGGCATCGGGAAATTCCCAGAAAATGGTGGTTTACCAGACTTAAGTTACATTCAAAAATAGCGATCATTACAACGGGATTCTTATTGATAGCAGGGACAGTTTTGAACTTTGCACTGGAGTATCATAATCCGGCAACGATAGGGCATCTTAATACCGGACAGAAATTGATGGTTTCCGCATTTCAGGCTGTGACAACAAGAACGGCTGGGTTTAGTACATTTCAGCAATCTGGGATGTACGAAGAAACTGGTTTTTTAAATATTATTTTGATGTTTATAGGCGGTTCTCCGGGAGGAACTGCAGGTGGTCTGAAGACGACGACATTTGCACTTTTATTTCTCGCATTTCATACAATGCTTCGGGGAGGGCATGATATTGAATGTTTCCGGAGAAAAGTGGATGAAAAAAACTTCCATGTAGCATTTGTTACAATTATGTTGGCATTAGCTATATACATAACAGGAACAACATTTGTTGCTGTCATTGAACCAGATACAATTTCATTTCAGAGAATCATGTATGAGACCGCATCTGCAATGGCGACAGTTGGACTCTCGCAGGATCTGACAACACACTTGCGGACGGGAAGCAAGATTGTGCTGATGATAATGATGTATATAGGACGTGTCGGGCCTATGACCATTGCATTATTATTTGCAGGAAAGGTGAACTTAAAAGAAAAGATGCGGACACTTCCAACGGAAAAGATTATGATTGGGTAACAAGGAGGAAAAGATTATGAAGAAACAATTTGCAGTATTTGGTCTGGGAAGTTTTGGAGAAAGCATTGCATTAGAATTACAAAAACTTGGATGTGAGGTAGTTGCTGTAGATAAAGATATGGAGCGGGTAAATGGAATTGCTGATTCTGTATCATATGCGATGCAGGCAGATATTGGAGATCCAGAATTTATCAGATCTCTTGGAACAAGAAATCTGGACGCTGTTGTGATTGCTGAAGCAGAAAGTCTGGAAGCAAGTATTATGGCAGCACTTGAGTGTAAGGAAATTGGAGTACCGAACGTAATCGCAAAAGCAAAAAATAACCGTCATGCAACTGTATTAAAGAAAATCGGTGTGGATACCATCATTTTTCCGGAGAAAGAAATGGGAGTCCGTCTGGCAAAGAATCTTATGTCAGCCAGTTTTACAGATTGGATTGCACTATCTCCGGCCTATAGTATAGTGGAAACTCCAATGCCGGCTAAATGGAGTGGAAAAACTTTGAAAGAACTGGATGTGCGCCGGAACTATGAAGTGAATGTCGTAGGAATTAAAAGTGGGGCGCATGTAGAAGTCAACCCGGATCCTTTAGAAGTATTGCGAAAAGATATGGTTTTGATTTTGGTTGGATCTAATACAGCGTTAGAAGCATTATAAGGAAGAGTTGTATTTGGAATATTATACATATGAGACGATTTTGCTAAAAATATTTACAATCTGAGAAGTTTAATGAGGATTTATGTCATTAAGCTTCTTTTTTTATACATAATTCTTGACAGCAAGGGAAGAATGATATAGTATTCAAATATAGATTGTTAGATATAACTAACGCTTGTTAGGAGGTACTAAGGCGATGGACAGATATCTGATTGAAAAATGTCTGGTGGAACATTGTTCGGCAACACTGGCATCTATGAAATCAGCAAATTTATTTAATATGACATTTGCAGATGATACAGACGTGGAAGATCAGATTGAGTTCTGGAATCAGTGCATGAAAGAAAAAGGAATCCGTCTCTATATATTACAGAGACAGGATAAACGTGTACTGGTCTATGTCTATCGGAAGAAACAGCTCGAGGTCAGTCTGAACCGGCCGGGAGTAGCAAAGTTCCTGAAGAAATACGGCTATGAAAGCACAGAGATCAAATATGCATTGAGCCGGTTAAAGTCAAGAATAGGGGAAAATAATGAATTTCCACATGAAATCGGAATTTTTCTGGATTATCCGCTTGGTGACGTGATCGGATTCATTGTGAATCAGGGACGCAATTTCAAATGCGCAGGATGCTGGAAGGTATATTGTGATGAGTGTGCATGCCGGAAAACATTTGCAAAATATAAAAAATGCAGAGATGTCTATGTACGTCTCTGGCAGCAGGGAAGAAGTGTTTTGCAGCTTACGGTAGCTGCCTGACATATAAATTTATCAATGAAAGAGGTAGAAACAATGAGTAAAATTGCAGTAGTATATTGGAGCGGAACAGGTAACACAGAGGCAATGGCCAACGAAGTAGCAGAAGGAGCAAAGGCGGCAGGAGCAGAAGTTGATGTATTAACGGCTTCAGAATTTGGCGCAGACAAGATGGACGCTTACGATGCAGTGGCATTCGGCTGCCCGGCTATGGGAGCAGAAGAACTGGAAGACAGCGAATTCGAGCCAATGTTCTCTGACTGTGAAGGAAAACTTGGAGGCAAGAAGATCGCACTCTTCGGATCTTATGGATGGGGAGACGGAGAATGGATGAGAACATGGGAAGAGACATGCAAGGCTGATGGAGCTGTTCTTGCATGTGACAGTGTACTTGCAAATGAAGCACCGGATGATGATGCGGTTGCGGCATGCCAGGCACTTGGAAAGGCTCTTTGCTAATCTGTTATAATTGAAAAATCCGACATACATATATAGCCTTTGGGCGGTGATCAGAAGAGATTCTGGGCACCGCCTTTTTGCGTTATATATTCGGAAGAAGCTGATAGTGGAAAATCCTGTATATGAATTAAAATATACAGTTTGTGAATCAAAAGTGCCAGGAGATGGATACTGTGTTAGAATGTTGAAAAATGGATGATGGAAGGAGATTGGAAGAATGAAGCAACAGGCGTTTAATCCATATTTACCCGGGTGGGAGTACATACCTGATGGGGAACCTCATATATTTGGTGACCGTGTATACATATATGGTTCACACGATTCGTTCGGAGCACACTATTTTATTTGAAAGCTATTTTGAAAAAGTCAGAAAATAAAATTATTTTGGCCTGAATTGTGATAAAATAAAGGTAAGATTAAAGACCAGAGGGGAAAGAAAAAAGGCCGGGAAACCCCGTCCCCACTGGCTCGAAAGGAAGGATCGGTATGAAAAATTATTCAGAAGATATAAGCAGACAGTATCATATTCAGGTTGCCAAAGGTGAAGTCGGACGTTATGTGATCATGCCGGGAGACCCTGGAAGATGTGAAAAGATAGCGGAATATCTGGAAAATCCGGTTCTGGTTGCAAGTAACCGGGAGTTTACGACTTATACGGGAATGCTGGATGGTGAGAAAGTCAGTGTGACATCGACAGGAATCGGAGGACCGTCGGCAGCAATTGCAATGGAAGAACTGGTACGCTGCGGAGCAGATACATTTGTCCGGATCGGAACCTGCGGTGGAATGCAGCCGGAAGTAAAAAGCGGTGATATTGTGATCGCAACCGGTTCAATCCGCATGGAAGGGACAAGCAAAGAATATGCACCAATCGAATATCCGGCAGTTGCCAGTCTGGAGGTAACGAATGCACTGGTGCAGGCTGCAAAAGAAGATGGCTGCACCTGGCATACAGGAGTGGTACAGTCAAAGGATGCATTCTACGGACAGCATGAACCGGAAGCAATGCCTGTCGGCTATGAACTGCTGAACAAATGGGAAGCATGGAAGAAGATGGGATGTCTGGCTTCCGAGATGGAATCAGCAGCACTTTTCATAGTGGCCGGTAAATTACGTGTCAGAGCAGGTGCATGCTTTCTTGTTATGGCAAATCAGGAAAGAGAGAAACTCGGACTGGAAAATCCGGTGGTACATGATACTGATATGGCAGTCCGACAAGCGGTCAGGGGCAGTCCGAAATCTGATCCGGCAGGATAATGGAAAAAAATAAGTAGAATCATTCGGAAAATCATGTATAATACTGATTACCAGAAATGGAATACGAATATAAAAGCCGGGGAAACAAGATGGGGAAGACAGAAAACAGCAAAACATATCATACAAGTCAGTTGATTGAGACCGCGATAGAACAGTTGAAATATTCTTATACGCCGTACTCCGGCTTCAAGGTCGGGGCAGCACTGTTGGCGAAAAAATGGAACGGTTTATACCGGATGTAATATTGAAAATGCGGCATACACACCGACAAACTGTGCAGAAAGAACAGCACTTTTTCAAGGCAGTAAGTGAAGGCGTGAAGGAATTCGATGCAATCTGTATCGTAGGAGGAAAAGACGGAGTTCTGACAGAATATGCACCGCCGTGTGGAGTGTGCAGACAGGTGATGATGGAATTCTGTGATCCGGAAGAATTTCAGATCATTCTTGCAACGGATGTAGAACATTATGATACCTATACGTTGAAGGAGTTATTGCCGTTGGGCTTCGGACCTGGAAATCTGAAAGAAAAATAAGGAGAAAACTATGACAATAAAAGAATTAACAGCACTGCCCAAAGTAGAACTACACTGTCATCTGGATGGATCTTTGAGCCGTGGATTTATAGAAAAGAGGCTGGGGCGGAAAGTATTACAAAGTGAACTCAGTGTATCCGAAGACTGCAGAAGTCTGAATGAATATCTGGAAAAATTCGACCTTCCGGGCAAATGCATTATGGATGAGACAGGACTGAAAGAAGCCGGTTATGATGTATTAAAAAGTATGAAACAGGAAAATGTATGCTATGCAGAGATTCGTTTTGCTCCGCTTCTGTCCGAGACTCCGGATATGAACTGCAATAAAGTGATCGAAGCCCTGCTTGCAGGACTGGAAAAAGGAAAACGCGATTTTGGCGTAGAGTACGGAGTGATCACGTGTGCGATGCGCCATCACAGTGAAGAAGAAAATGCATGTATGCTGCGGACTGCCAGAGAATATCTGGGACACGGCGTGTGTGCGGCAGATCTTGCCGGGGCGGAAAGCCGGTATCCGATGTCAGAATTCATGGAACTGTTCAAAAAGACGAAAGCACTTGGCATGCCATTTACCTTACATGCCGGTGAATGCGGAAACGTACAGAATATCCTTGATTCTGTGGAAGCCGGAGCTGGAAGAATCGGACATGGAATCGCAATGAGGGGACATGCAGATGTGCAGAAAGAATTGCAGAAAAAAGGTATCGGTATTGAGATGTGTCCGATCAGTAATCTGCAGACCAAGGCAGTGGGAAGTACAAAAGATTATCCGATGCGAGAGTTCCTGAATGCCAGATTAAAGGTAACGGTGAATACCGATAACCGTACAGTCAGCAATACGACCCTGACCAAAGAACTGGAATTTATCCAGAAGACTTACGGAATCACAGATGAGGAGATTCATCTGATGATGAGGAATGCAGTGGATGTGGCATTTGCGGATGATGCGGTGAAAGAAAGGATGTTGAAGTATGTATAAAAAACTGGAAAAATGTTTAAAAAGCATAAGAGAAAAGACAGATTTCAAACCAGAAAAAGCAGTCATCTTAGGCTCAGGTCTCGGAGATTATGCCGAGAAGATCAAGATAGAAAAGATTGTAAAATATACGGAGATTGAAGGATTCCCGGTATCGACCGTTCAAGGACACAAAGGACAGTTTGTGTTTGGATATGTGAAAGATGTCCCGGTCGTACTGATGCAGGGAAGAGTGCATTATTATGAAGGATACTCTATGCAGGATGTTGTACTCCCAACCAGACTGATGGGGATGATGGGAGCAAAGAAGGTTCTTCTGACCAATGCAGCAGGCGGAGTCAATCCATCATTCAGACCGGGTGACTTTATGCTGATCACAGACCACATCACGACAGCAGTACCAAGTCCGCTGATCGGACCGAATATAGAAGAACTCGGAACCAGATTCCCGGATATGAGTGAAGTATACAGTAAAAAACTGCAGGATATCATCCGTAAAAGTGCCAAAGACTGTGGAATACCACTTCAGGAAGGTGTATACGTACAGCTGACCGGGCCGAATTACGAGACACCGGCAGAAATCCGAATGGTCAGAAGCTGGGACGCAGACGCAGTCGGTATGAGTACTGCATGCGAAGCCATGGCAGCCAGACATATGGGAATGGAAGTATGCGGAATCTCCTGCATTACGAATATGGCGGCAGGTGTCAGTGATGCAAAACTGAATCATGCCGAAGTCCAGGAGACGGCAGACCGCGTGGCGAAAGATTTTGAAAAACTTGTGACAGATGTGATAACTGCTATTTAGTTCATCAGACCGGCTACCCGGACTGGAATAAAGGTTAGAAACTCGTTCCTGTTCAGGTTCCATCGGTGGGAATATCTAAAGGCATAAAATTCTGCTAAAAACGGGGCTCTAAAATTTGCAACTCGCCATTCGGCTCAAACAGGCAAATTTTAGAGCCCCAACGCATAATTTTACACCTTAAGATATTCCAACACCTCGTCACATTCACTGGAACGAGTTTCTAACCTTTATTCCGTGTGTATCGAATGCCTGAAGAATTGATGGCGGGAGCGTAACTTTTGTGATACCGGAAATGTGTAGAAGTACCAGAAAATCAAGGCTTATATTATAACTTTCCGGTTATATGTAAAGGTTATAAAAAATAGCCGTGAAAAACTTGGAAAAGTAATAGATTTACAATACTTATTGCTATTTTCTGTACAGTAGTGGATTCACCCTGTTACCACCTCAACTATTAAATTGATTAACTTCCGCAGCCAGTCACGACTTGAAGAAAACAGTATAAAGTGGTTCTAGTGAATGTGGAGTGTCCTTAGAAAAAGTTAGAGAGTCAGAATCCCCGTTAAAGGAATGTAGTGAACCTGTTTGAGCCCCAAAGGGGCGAGTTGTGAACGTAATTCCTTTGTGTTTAGGGGATTCTGGCTCTCTTAGTTTTTCTTAGGACATGGAACCTGAACAAGAACCACTTTATACTGTTTTTTTCAAGGACCGAGAGGCCAACTCCGTTAATCAACTAGATAGAAAACTTCAATTCAAAAACCTCCGCCGGTATATAATGCTTACTAACCACAAGTATCTCCTCATTCTCATCATACACATTCTCCTGTGTCATAAGGAAAGAATCGTGGCTGGAAAGCTTATAATTCTTCGCAGAGAAGTTACCGGCAGTAGAATATGTAACACAGCGGCTGCAGTGATGCCCCTGTTCATAGCAGGTATGCTCCAGGAATTCCAACAGTGCATCTGTGCTGTTCAGGTCAATCTGCAGCCTGCCGACCAGTTCGATTGGAATAAAGCTTAAAGAATATGCAATGGTATGACCTTCATGCTTATACCAGCGGTCGACGATGACAACAGCAGCAGTGTAGTGGTCGAAATTGTCTAAAATAGATTTTGACGGCGGTTCGATACGGAAATCCAGTTCGACACTGTCCAGTTCTTCCTGACAGTAGTCGTGGACAGGATGTGTCATACTGCCATCAGAAGACAACGTTTCATCTGAAGCGCTGTCTTCTGCATCTGCAAAAGCTGCTGCATCTGCAGAACCGGCTTTCCGGGCATGCTTGCGCCCCCTGGAACCGGCAGTTTTAGGCTCACGCACAAAATGTCCGACGCCCTGTACATCTTTGATCAGTCCGTCTTCTCTTAATAAGGTAAGCGCTTTCCGCAGTGTCATACGGCTGACATTCATAGTCGCGGAAAGTGTAGTTTCTGACGGAAGCTGTGAACCAGGTTCATAAGTTCCGTTCTGGATCAGTTCATATAATTCATTGTATATTTTTACATGTTTTAATTTCTTGGTTTTAGACTTGTCTGTTTTCGTTTCCATAAATTCAGTTACTCCTGTATATTAAAAATATAGAAATAGCAAGGGGATAAGATATAACAGTATCTTCTATATAAAATCTATATCAAAATCTACGTCAATAAAAATCTCCGGATAAAGCATAAGAAAATAATTATTTAGATGGATTCCTATTATTATTAATAC
>ENA-OQBL01000493-OQBL01000493.1-human-gut-metagenome-genome-assembly--contig:-NODE-493-length-20559-cov-3.269822_pt1 | contig 20559 bp, 19 predicted proteins | sample MGYA00242747_ERZ504553 | MGnify/ENA primary metagenome ERZ504553 (study PRJEB26092, sample SAMD00036240) | human gut metagenome | host: Homo sapiens | study: EMG produced TPA metagenomics assembly of...
TTTCTCCAAACGCGTGTTCTGATAAAGGAAGTCTGCAAAGACTTGCGGACGGATTTGTGGTAGCAGAGTATCTGCCGTTGCCGTCCGTCAGGAAGATACCTTCGACGGCAGAGTCCGTACCGTTATAAATTTTGGCAGGACGCATGCCGAGGGCAAGCGCCAGCAAGAACTGCTTCATCTTGAACTCGTAGAAGCGGTGCTTGTTTATCAACTCGTCCTTTATCTTCAACGGATTCATCTCCTTGATGCGCTCCGTCAATTCGCTGATGCGGGTGATACCGTCCAAGTGCATCAAGCGCACCATCTCGGCAAGCATGCGAGGGAAGTGGAGGTCTATCATCAGCAAGTTGCAACGGAACACGCGGTCGGCAACGTCGGCATACTTCAGCACGCCACCCAGTCGCTCAATCATCATCATGCGTTCTGCCACTTCCGTAGGAGATTCCGGCAGGGCATTCACCTTGTTCACCATGGGCACGGCAAACTTGACACCGCTTTGCTCCAGCTTCAGATTCGCCGTGCGCCCTCCGTCCAGCAACGGATTCATCGGGGCGAGACGACAACGGACATTGAAGCCCGTCAGAGGTGCTTCGGGATGCCAGAAGGCAACGGAGAAGTCGGTACGGTCCTCCGTCTTTGCTTCCAGGTCGAAGATGTTGACAGCATCCAAAAAGGCTTCCAAACCTTCGGACACTTCCACTTCCTCGCCCGAAACGTTCTTCAACAGATGCAGAACCAACTCTGCCGCATCACCAAAGTCTTCGCGGGGGAAACACAGTTCCTCCTTCTCGCCCGGAACAAACGAACCGTCCTTCCCGGTAGTTCCGCTGACAATGCGCACTTCCTGCGCTTCGATATAGTAACGGCGCGTACCGTCATGCTCTTCCCTCTGTATCAAGGCAACGGGCCAGCGCAGAGTTTCGTCTTTTTCAGCTTTCGGTGTACCCAATGACACGGCTCCATCCGCCAGCAGGCGAAAGAAGGTGTAGAGCTCACCCAGTTCTCTTTTTGTTGCACTAAATGCCATAAATTTTCTTTTGTTTAAAGGAGGGAGTCAGCCTTTCATAAGGAGTGATGCCGTTTCCGCAAAGAAAACAGTCTGTTCCGAAGGACAAAACAACTTGTTCCGTTAAAGGAAACGAACAATTTCCCTATTAAAAGGGGCTCTTATCCCATTTGTTGTATTATTCAAACCTTAATGTTTCTACTTTCTCCAAACCGTGCCCGCAACTTCGGCATCATGGACTGACGGATGCGGAGCGTCATACGGCAGTCCATATCATACGACTGTTCCAGAATTTCCGGCTCCTCCTCCTTCACCACCCGCATCACATCGTTCATGAAGGGGTATTCGAAGAGAAAAGTCACTGCCTCATCTACCGTCTTTTCAATGATGGTGGCAGCGGCAATGGCTTCGGCAGCGGCAGCCTTATAGGCTACAATCAGTCCGCTCGTACCCAATTTGATACCGCCGAAGTAGCGCACTACGATGACGAGAATATCCGTCAGTTCGTTGGAATTGATTTGTCCCAGAATCGGCTTGCCTGCCGTGCCCGAAGGCTCCCCGTTGTCGTTGGCACGGAAGTCCTTCCGCTCATGGCCCAGCATGTAGGCGTAGCACACGTGGCGGGCGTCGTAGTATTTCTTCTGGTAAGTTTCCAGATGCGCCTTCACCTCCTCTACTGTACGCACCGGCAGGGCGATGGCAATGAACTTGCTGCGCTTTTCAGTGTAAATGCCCTCGGAAAGGGCAACGATGGTTTTATACGTATCTTCGTTCATGCTGCAAAGATAATGCAAACTGAAGACAGAACTTTCATGCTTGCATGAAAAAGAAATGAAATTTTGTATATACCTTTGCAATTGTACAACTTGTCATCCGAAGCATGACGAAACTATAAAAAACGTATTTATGAAAAAGATAGTAATTGCCCTTGATTCCTTTAAAGGCTGCCTCACCTCGACAGAAGCAGGAGAAGCTGCCGCCCAAGGGGTACATGCCGCATGTCCCGAATGCCAGACCATCGTGCTCCCCGTGGCCGACGGTGGAGAAGGCATGCTCGACGTCCTACTTGCAGCCAGTAACGGAAAACGTATCACCGTCCGTGCCCACGACCCGTTGATGCAACCATGCGATGCCAGTTACGGCATCTCCGGAGACGGCAATACCGCATTCGTAGAAATGGCTGCCATCAGCGGCCTGCCACTGGTTCCTGCCGACAAAAGGAATCCGATGAAAACCACCACCTTCGGAACGGGCGAACTGATACACGATGCCTTGGAACGGGGATGCCTCCGTTTCGTCATCGGACTTGGAGGGAGCGCCACGAACGATGCCGGTCTGGGAATGCTGCAAGCATTGGGATTCCGTTTCTTCGATAAAGAAGGACACGAAGTGGGAAGCATGGAAAAAGGCATCGCCCTATGCGGTGCCCTTCTATCGGAAATCAGCTCCATAGACAGCTCTTCTGCCCATCCCGCACTGAAAAAGGCATGTTTCACGACGGCGTGTGATATACGCAATCCTTTCTTCGGTCCCAATGGAGCAGCCCACGTATTCGCTCCCCAAAAAGGAGCAGACGCGGATATGGTGAAGGAACTGGATATTGCCATGCAGCATCTTTCGGACGTCATATTCCACACTACCGGCAAAGACGTATCCTTGCATCCCGGTGCCGGTGCGGCAGGTGGTATGGGGGGCGGTCTCCACGCATTTCTGGATGCACAGTTGAAACCCGGCATAGAGCTTCTTTTGGAAACTCTGAACTTTGCAGAAAAGATTAAGGATGCCGACCTCATCATCACCGGAGAAGGGAAATCGGACCGGCAGACTCTCATGGGGAAAGTGCCTTCGGGCATCTTGCAGGAAGCAAGAAGGCAACATATTCCCGTCATCCTGCTGGCAGGAGCGATAGAGGATGCCGGGATACTGAATGCAGCCGGATTCCGGGGCGTATTCTCCATTACCCCCTCTCCCGTCTCTTTGGAGCAGGCCATGCAGCCTGAATTTGCTCAAGAAAATATCCGAAGGACAGTGGAGCAAATTTGCCGGATTTTCTTTTAACTCCCTCTAACTCTTTTAACATACCGATAGCACCAGATACCGACCACGTCGGCAATCAGCCAGCCGATGGGAATGGACCACCAGATGCCCGTCACCCCAATCTCAGGTATCGAAGCAAGCCAGTAAGAAAGAACGACACGGGTGCCCAGCGACAGCACGGTCAGCACAACAGACATGCCCGGCATACGGATGGCTCGGTAGTATCCGTACAGCAAAAACAAGATGCCGATGCCACAGTAGAAAGCACCTTCGATGCGTAGGTACGCCACTCCCACCGCAATAATCTCCGTTTCGTCCGGACGGACAAAGATAAGCATCAACGGTTTGGCAAAGATGAAAACCAATACGGACACAAGGAGCGAAAAAACAACAGTCGTGACAAATGCACTGCGAACACCCCGGTGGATACGGTCGTAACGTGCTGCCCCAAAGTTCTGTGCAATGAAGGTGGAAAAGGCGTTCCCAAATTCCTGCACGGGCATATAGGCGAAAGAGTCAATCTTCACAGCTGCCGCAAAAGCTGCCATTACCGCTGTTCCAAAGCTGTTGACAAGCCCCTGTACCATCAGGATTCCCAGATTCATCACCGACTGTTGGATGCAAGTCAGTGTAGAGAAGGAAGCTATTTCCTTCAAGCAAGTACGGTCAAAACATATGTCTTCATGATGCCATCGCAGTTCCGGACGCCTTCTGTAAGTATAAATGATGATGCCCAGAGCAGCTACTCCTTGAGCGAGGACAGTGGCCGAAGCCGCACCCTGAATCCCCCAATCCAGTTGTAGGATAAAAACAAGTCGAGCGCTATATTCAGAACGACAGAAACTGCCAGAAACCAAAGCGGAGTGACAGAATCCCCTACTGCACGCAGCAGAGATGCGTAGAAGTTATAGATAAAGGTGAAAACTATACCGCAGAAGATTATCCACAAGTAGCTGCGCATCATGCCGTATATGTCTTGCGGAACCTGCAACAGCCGGAGAATAGGATTGAGCCAGATAAAAACGGCTACATTCAGTATCAGTGTCACGATACCTATCAGTACAAACGAACTGAATATGCTACGACGCAGTGCTACATAGTTTCCGGCGCCATAATGTAGGGAGAATACGGTACCACTGCCCATCGCCAGTCCCAGCAAAACGGATATCAGGAAAACCATCAATGTGTATGCCGAACCGACCGCCGCCAACGCCCCTGCACCAATGCATTGGCCTACAATGAGCGTATCTGCAATGTTGTAGCATTGCTGCAAAAAATGACCCTACCATCATGGGTAGGGTAAAATGTAATAAAGTACCGGTTATGCCTCCTTGTGTGAGGTCTCCTTTCCGTAGCATCCTGCTTTTGTTTTTAAGAGTTTCATTTCCGGGTACAAAGATACAAAACCCTCCAACAATCATCTGGACTCGACGAAGAAAGAGGCATGTAATAAAAAAATGCAGAGGGTTAACCTCTGCTCTCCATACTGTTTTTGTCAGGATTCAGAATCTTTACGACCTGACGAACATCTCTCTTGTCTGCATTACCGTAAAGGCCAATCTGTTGTCCGGGTACTGTTCCCTTTTCATGTTCTGCCTGGGACAATGCTACTTTCGGGTCAATATGCCCTGCTTTCTTATCTATATTCATACCTATTGAGTTTTTCTAAATTCTTATATGAGAACAAGATAAAAAAGCAAATTGTTCAGCAGTGTCACGAGATATTTAGTAATTCCACTTCAAATATCAGTGTGGAATACGCCGGAATGGGTCCACTGGTACGTGTACCGTATCCCATGGTGTAAGGGATATATACAATCCAACGACTTCCGGGATGCATTCGTAGCAAGGCAATCTGCCAGCCCTCAATCACTTCATTCAGACGAAAAGCCTCCGGACAATTCCGTTTCCACGAATTATCGAACTCACGCCCATTGATAAGAGTGCCTTTATAATGCACAGATACTACACTGTTGAGACGTGGTGTCGGACCGTCTCTGCCTTCCTCCAATACCCGATAAAGTATGCCGCAAGGCAATTCCTTGATTCCTTCTGCCGTACGCAATTGCTCCAGAAACTGTTCGTTCTGCAATTTATATTCTTCTTTTCTACTCATATTGACTTTTTCAATACTTTACAATAATTTGTGCACTGCTTTCTTGCAGTTCCGCATATCCTTTTCCGTCAGCTCAGGATGCTTCTTAGTACCTCCCCTCTCAATGGTTTTCACAATCTTGAAACCACTCCATTTCAGAATCTCCCTGAAAGCTTTCACCACACCGTGCGTCTGATTATAGAGAATATTGAAAGGATAAGGGGTAGTACAAGTGCTTACCACAATCGCTTTCTTGCCCTTATGAAGCGGAAGGGGCATTCCCCAGGAGTTCTCTCCCATCATACCGTAAACCATACGGTCGAAAAGCACTTTCACTTCTCCCGGCATGTTTCCCCCAATAGCAAGGGGCACCGATTATCACTGCATCGGCTTCTTTCATAGACTGCAACACTCTCTGTGCGCCATCCTCGGGCAAACAACACTTCAATGAACTGCGGCACTTCATGCAACCGATGCAGGGATGCACCTGCAACCGCGGAACGTCTATATAAACAGTCTCAGCTCCGCAACCTTCAAGTTCCCGCTTCATCAGCTCCAACATTTTCGATATGTTGCCATGACGGCGAGGACTGCCGTTAAGAATCAATACCTTCATTGTATACTCTCAATTTTTCGGCAAAGGTCGGCATTTTCTACATAATAACCTTACTTATTATTCTGTTTTAATCCGAAAAAAACAGGGATGTCTTTTAGTGGAAGACATCCCCGTTTCAGTTTATATCAATTCATTTAGTCCAGTTTATGAATCACCAGTCCCGAACGCAACTTCGGCTCAAACCAAGTTGTCTTGGGAGGCATGATGTTGCCCGTATCGGCAATATCCATCAGTTGCTTCATGGAAACGGGATAGAGGGCCAATGCCACTTTCATCTCACCGCTGTCCACCCGCTTCTTCAACTCTCCCAAACCACGGATGCCACCTACAAAGTCGATACGCTTATCGGAACGGAGGTCTTTGATGCCAAGCACTTCATCCAGTATCAGATTAGAGGAGATGGTTACATCCAGTACACCAATGGGGTCGTTATCATTATAAGTACCCGGTTTGGCAGTAAGGCTGTACCACTTTCCGTCCAGATAGAGGGAGAAGTTATGCAATCCGGACGGCTTATAGATGTCCTCACCTTTCTCCTCCACGATGAAATTCTTGCCCACAGCGGTCAGGAACTCTTCGGGAGTCATACCGTTCAAGTCCTTCACCACCCGGTTATAGTCAATAATAGTCAACTGGTTGGCAGGGAAGCACACGGCCATGAAGTAATTGTACTCTTCGTCACCACGGTGATTGGGGTTTTGCTTGGCTTTCTCCGCACCCACCAAAGCGGCAGCGGCACTGCGATGATGCCCATCGGCAATGTAGAGGGCGGGCATCTTGGCAAACTCCTTGGTTATGGCATCAATATCCTCCTGCTTGTCTATAATCCAGAAGGTATGACCGAAACCGTCACCCGGAGCGATAAAGTCGTATACCGGTTTCCCCAGCTGTATAACGGGAAATGATGGCATCCAGCGCAGCGTTATCGGGATAGGCAAAGAATACGGGTTCAATATTGGCATTGTTCACGCGGACATGCTTCATACGGTCCTCCTCTTTGTCACGACGAGTCAACTCGTGCTTCTTGATAACACCGTTCATATAATCGGGAACATAGGCACCAACAACAAGACCGTACTGTGTCTTGCCGTTCATGGTCTGGGCATAGATGTAATAGTTTTCTTTATCATCCTGCACCAGCCAGCCTTTCTCTTGGAACATACGGAAGTTCTCTGCAGCTTTCCGATAAACACGTTCGTCATGTTCATCCGTACCGACGGGAAAATCTATTTCCGGCTTGATGATATGATATAGGGACTTCTCATTACCTTCCGCTTCTGCACGTGCTTCTGCAGAATTCAATACGTCGTAAGGACGGGACGCTACTTGTTCCACCAAATCCTGAGGGGGACGAATCCCCTTAAAGGGTTTAATTATAGCCATAAGAGAGTGTTTTATATGGATTATTGAGAATAGTCTTACTATTCATCTCATTTCTTATTTACGCGGAACTTCTCGCAACCGTCTTTCAGGAAGCCTACAATCTGCTTGGCAGCGGCAATACCTGCGTTGATATTGGCTTCGGCAGTCTGGGCCCCCATCTTTTTCGGTGTAGAGAAATAACGTCCGGCAAACTTGGCTGCAAATGTTTCATTGGCAGCAGGCATAATGTCGGTCATGTATTTCAAGTCGGTGCGCTCTTCCATCAGCTGGATAAGCTCGGCTTCATTGATGACTTCCTTACGGGCTGTGTTCACCAGCAGGCCACCTTTCGGCATTTTGTTCACCAATGCATAATTGATGGAATTCTTCGTTTCGGCAGTTGCAGGAATATGCAGGGAAACGACATCGCAAGTAGAGTAAAGCTCTTCGGCAGAACCCACAGCCTTCACTCCATCCTTCTCGATTACTTCTTTCGGGCAGAAAGCGTCGAACGCATAAATCTCCATACCGAAGCCTTTGGCAATACGGGCTACGTTGCGCCCCACGTTACCATAAGCGTGGATACCCAGTTTCTTGCCCATCAGTTCCGTACCGGAAGTACCGTTATACATATTACGGACAGCCATCACCATCAAGCCGAAAGCCAACTCGGCCACAGCATTGGAGTTCTGTCCCGGAGTATTCATTACACATACATTGTGGGCAGTAGCTGCTTCCAGGTCCACATTGTCATAACCGGCACCGGCACGCACCACAATCTTCAGTTCCTTGGCGGCATCCAGCACTTCAGCATCAATGATGTCACTGCGGATAATGATAGCGTTGGCATCTTTCACAGCCTCCAGCAGCTTGGCTTTTTCACCATATTTTTCCAGCAACACGAGTTCGTAACCTGCTGCTTCTATTTCTTTACGGATACCGTCTACTGCCACTTTGGCAAACGGTTTGTCTGTTGCAACTAATACTTTCATAATTTCATGATATTAAAAAGACTCACCACAGATGACACAGATTATCACAGAGTTTAATCATAAAAACAATCTGTGCAAATCTGCGTAATCTGTGGTGAAAAACAATATTATTAATGAAGTTTCTCAAATTCCTGCATGCAGTCAATCAAAGCCTGCACGCTTTCCTTTGGCATGGCATTATAGCAGGATGCACGGAATCCACCTACAGAACGGTGTCCCTTGATACCTACCATACCTCTTTCGGTAGCGAACTTCAAGAAGTCAGCTTCCAATTCCTTGTATTCGGGAGCCATCACAAAGCAGATGTTCATGCGTGAACGGTCTTCTTTGGCAGCCGTACCCACAAACATTTTGTTACGGTCAATTTCAGCATACAGCATATCGGCCTTTTCGATGGCACGGCGTTCCATTTCCTTCACGCCACCCTCTGCCTTAATCCAGCGCAATGTCTGCAGGGCTGCATAGATGGGGACAACGGGAGGAGTATTGAACATAGAGCCGCTATCCACATGCGTCTGATAGTTCAGCATGGTCGGGATATAGCGGGATACCTTACCCAGCGCGTCATTCTTCACGATGACGAATGTAACACCGGAAGGAGCCAGATTCTTCTGCGCACCACCATAGATACAGATATATTTGGATACGTCGATAGGACGGGAGAAAATATCAGAAGACATATCGGCCACCATCGGAACGTTTACGTCCAAATCCTCTTTCAGTTCCGTACCGTAGATTGTATTGTTGGTAGTGATGTGGAAATAGTCTGCATCAGCAGGCACTGTATAGTCCTTCGGAATATAAGTATAAGTAGATTCAGCGGAAGAAGCGACTTCAACTACTTCACCGAATGCCTTAGCTTCTTTCATGGCTTTTTTGGCCCATACACCCGTATTCAGGTAAGCAGCTTTCTTTTCAAGGAAGTTGAAGGGTACCATGCAGAATTCCAAACTGGCACCACCGCCCAAGAACAGTACCGAATATCCTTCGGGGATATTGAGCAATTCTTTGAATAATGCCACAGCTTCGTCCACAACGGGTTGGAAGTCTTTGGCACGGTGGCTGATTTCCATCAGTGAGAGGCCTGAGCCATTGAAATCAAGAATAGCCTGTGCCGTATTCTCAATCACCTCACGAGGAAGGATAGAAGGTCCTGCATTGAAATTATGCTTTTTCATTTGACGTTTGTTTTGGTTATACAATTTCGTTCATTAATGTCTTTCGACTTTGCGAAATTACGGAAATATTTCTTCAAAACAAACCTTTCCTGATGAAATTCTATTTTTAAGCCGCATTTAGCTTACTTTTTAATGGTTTATACAAGATATATGCACCATTTTGTTATCTTTACTTATCAAGGATAATACTTTTAGAGAAACTAAAAGCAAGGCGGTTTCATTACTTCATATTCAAAAGAATAAGCGCAAATAAAATGAATATTTATAAGATAAATCACTTTGCTTCCTCGATAACAGTTTTCATTCCCTTGATTTTTTACACCGCGTACCAGCGTCAACAATTGTTTCATTTTACTGCGGCGCACGGCTACAAAGGCATAGTGTTCCTTTACATCCACCTGCCCGACGTCTTCACGCGCCATCCCTCCTTTTTATACAAGAAGCCGACAATATCTATCTTGTTCAACTTATCCTTTTTCCCTTTACCTATATATAAGGTAGCCCATCGGGGCTTGGCCGGTTTGGGAAGCGTCTCCGGAAACTCGTACATTGCGATGTCTTCAGAAATGTACTCGGGTACCCGCTCCTCGACATGCAGAACAAGATATGCATTTCCCGATGCCTCCCAGCGGGCAGTACGTCCATTACGGTGTGTATAGGCTTCCTCGTTTACGGGAGGATGGTAATGCACCACATTCTCAATACCCGGAATATCCAGTCCGCGGGCGGCAAGGTCTGTAGATATCAGTACGGCGCAACTGCCATTGCGGAACTTGTAAAGCGCACGTTCGCGGTCGGGCTGCTCCATACCGCCATGGAACATGTCGCAAGGGAACTTCCTGGCTTGCAGGTACCCGGCAACACGCTCCACGCTTTCACGATAATTGCAGAATACCAAAGTGGAATGATAGCCGAGGGTACAAAGCAGGTTATAGAGGGTTTCCAGTTTGTCCTTCTCCGGAGAAACGACCTTATGCAGCCGCAGACGCGGAGCAAGGGCTTCCGGAGCAAGAAAATCAAGCTTCATGAGCCGGAAGCCGGAAGACGGGGAATCACCTCCTACTCCGGCAAATTGCGGTATTTCCTCTGCATCGGTGGCCGAGAGAAGCACACGCTTTTTCAGTGAGGGAAGCTGCCCGATAACCTCTGCCATCTCGTCATGGAAACCGAACTCAAGACACTTGTCGAATTCATCTATCACCAGAGTGACGACAGTGGCGGCATTGAAATTCTCTTTCCTCAAATGGTCGCTCATACGTCCCGGAGTACCGATAATGACGGCGGGATGAATGCCTTTCATTGTCCGGTGTTCTTCCATAGCAGGGCGTCCGCCATAGCAGCTCATAGCCTTGAAAGGAGTTCCCATAGACTTGAACACAGTTTCTATCTGCAAAGCCAATTCGCGTGAAGGTACTAGTACAAGAGCCTGCACACCTTGTATATCCGCTTTCAAGGTCTGTACCAGCGGAAGGAGAAAAGCCAGTGTCTTACCCGAACCGGTAGGCGAAAGAAGCACTAAATCTTGGGCTGATTGATAGGCTTCCTTAGCAGCCTCCTGCATCGGAGTAAGTTCTTGTATCTTCAAATTATGAAGTATATCCGAAAGTTCCATGAATATCTCTTTTTTTAATCAATATGCAAAAGAGCCATTGTTACAATCCCTTTTTCCCATCAAAAACGAAAACAGCTTTTAAGAAAGCTACCTAAATCATGGCATGCCCGTCATTACTAAAAGGGGAGACTCTCTTATAGTTCTGAAGCTTTTACCAAGCCAATCGTCAGCACTATAAGTAGCTTCTACAGTCTTCTCTATCTCATTAGGCAGGTTACAGAAGAAGTCGATACCAGTTTCGTACTCCAAATTTTTAATAGAAACGGCATAAACCATAAATTCATCTTTTCCAGGTTTTTCTGGCAATAATTCAGAATGAGGGACTAAAAAAGCGATAGTATGATAAACCCCTGCCTTCTCGCTCAACAGAGCCATGTAATAATAGCTGGGGCAAATGAGTCCGCCAAGTGTCAGCCCGTCGGCATTGGTGGTGGGATAAAGCCCGTCATTGGCTTTCTTCACACCTGTGAAATTGGTAAGCAAACGGTCAGTAGTACCACCTTTCACGACATAAAGTTTGTCGTATGTGCCATTGATGGTGGAACGTCCCCAAGTCTGCACCTGCTTCTCAAGAGCCGCCCAATACTTTTGATTGAAACTCCCTATCTGTGGCGAGATATTACTGTAGTAGAAGGTCTGCTTATTGGCACTTTTACTGTACACACGGTCTTCGCTGGCACAAAGATGCCCCTTGTCGTACCCATCGCTCTTATGCATGGATTCAGTCACCTCCACGCTGTTGTCAATATTGGGGTCGTCTTGATTCCACTCGTTGGCACGCTTCACGTTGTCTTGCGCAGTAATCGGGTCGAAACTGAATGCCACCCAAGCCGAATGCTTCTTGGAAGCGATGTATTCCAAAGAGAAATTGAGTACCTGCCCGGCACCTTCCTCATCAGACACGCCTGCATAGTATTCAATATATTGATTGGTTGCATTGAGAGCTGGGATTTCAAGATTGTCTGCTTTATTGTTATCAGCAATATTGGCATTTTTCACATCTATATCCTCAGAAGCCACATACTCTATGCCCACTTCATTACCGTGAATATAGGCCACGCGGAGCTTGCCCATCTGATAATGATTGTAGCGGTTGAAACGCACCCAATAGCACGTAGAGGGTTTCACCTCAACGCTTTCGCTGAAAGCATCGGCAGACGGAACAACAGTAAGCCCTTCCAGCGACTCACTATTAACAGGAGCAAATGCGTAATTACGCCCGGTAAAAGCTTTGGACTGGATATAGAAAGGGGTGCCGATAGCCTTGGGCTTATACACGTTGAAACCATTGTCGCTCGACTCATAGCCCTTCATCACGTAAGTATCCGAACCTTGCTCGGTAGGTATTATCTCGGGAATGAGCGAAGCCTCTGAAGAATCATCACATCCAGCCAGCCAAATTCCGACCAGCAAAAGAAATAAGTAAGACAGTTTTTTCATCTATGTTTCTAAATTTGATTTTACGATACTAAGAATGCAAATGTGGTAATGGACTTTACTGTCCATTACCACATTGTCTATTGCACAACCTCAGGAATTATTCCTTCACCACAAAGTTACTCATGTAGAATGTAGGAGCAAATCCAGGGTCAGTATTACTTGCATAACGGAATGCCACATATACTTTCTTGCCCACATAGTCGGCCATGGAAGTACGCATTTCGATCTCTTTAGAGCTTGTAGGCCACTCGAACGACAACGGATCACTCCAAGCCGCTCCTTGCAATGCTGCAATCTTCTCTTCATCAGTAGCAGTAGAAGCCGCAGGGATATAATTTTCGGATACATGTACAGACACTGCATCCTCAATTTTGCCTCCATACAAATAGTCTGCCGAAGCAGTGAATACCATCTGTGGGGCAATAGCTTCGGTAAGGTCTACCTCACCGGTTACAAGCCATGCCTCCGTATCGCGGTTACGCTGATAATAACCGCTTGCCTTGATACGGGTATAACCTGCACCTGCACTCCATACATAATTCATGCCATCAAGCTTCACATTCACAATCTGAGCATCGTTATGAAGTTCACCAGCAAAGTCATTGCTATAATACTCTTTTGCTTCCATCCATTTGCCGTCAGTCTTCAGGAATGCCATTTCTGCAGTTTCCGTTTCGGTATTCTTCTTCGCCCATGCAGTGCCATCGAAGCCATATTCATCGGCCATCACATCATACTCCTTATTTCCGAAATAAACTACTGCCTTGACATCCCCGCTCTGTGCGTAAGGGAATGCATTCTTCAGATAAACGGGCAATACGGCATCAGCATCGCTCAAATAGTCCGAACCGGTAGAAACATAATCGGCAGGTTGCATCACACGGATACCGATACTTGCGCTTTCTTCGTAGGCAGTCCAAGCCGAACCGTCATACTGATAGAGAGCAGAAGCATTTGGCTTCACGTCTGATGCACGGGTAACGGCACGAGCAGGCATTTCAGCTTCTGATTCAGGAATCTCCTTATAAATATCCACACCCTCATAATACCCTGATACGGTACTTGTAAGTGACATGTTCTTAAACTCTACAGTAGGCGCACACTCTGTAGTACTCTTATAACGGAAAGCAATGGTTATCTTCTTGCCCTCGTAAGCACTCAGGTCAATATCACCGGAATTTACATAATTCCAATTCTTGCCTTCCGGCCATTGAGGTACATTCAGAGCCTTCCATTCAGCAGCAGCCACATCATCCACATAATCTTCCGAAGCCAGCAGTTCAATAAAATCAGCACGATTGTTACCATTCAAGAAATTAATGGCAATATCTACCTTAAGAAGAGGAGCCTTCGCTTTTGCTAAATCTATAATAGGAGAAACCACCCATGCTTCCGATTCAAAATCGCTATCTCCCACATGGGCACTACCCTTCCAACCATATTTGCCATCCACCTTCCATACATTGGACAACGTGCCGGTAAGTTTCACATTCTGAGTAGTGAAACCGCCCTCGTTTCCATTGAACGACTCATTCATATAAATGCCCAACGTAGCATTCGGATAAGAACCGTATGAATAAGAGTTTCCTTTTTCATAGAAATTCAGCTTGATGATTTTGTCCTTTTCCACATTTTTCACATCAAATGCCTTACGGTCATAGTTGTAAGCAAAGCTCCAATCCCCACCCTCGGGTATGGAAGTACCGATGTTGAAGCTGTTAAACGTACCACTCTGATAGATGAACTTGCCATCCGGGCGTTGCATAGTGAAACCTTTTTCCGTAGGAGTAAGTGTCATGATATGATTGGACACATCGCTGGTGATGAAACCATCCGCAATCTCTACCGGTTCACCCTCCATATAACCATACGTCTTATCCGGGTCTTTGAACTGACCGAAAGGAATCCAAGTATTGTCCTTCGTCGGAGCCACAATGACATAATTACCTCCTTCGGCATCAATAGAAGTTACTTTCTGGTATACCATTTTCACTGCACCGCCGCCTGTACTGGGCTCGGTCTCCGACCAAGCGTAATTCACTTGGCACACATCTCCCGTCTTCGGGTTCTTGATACCTTCCTTCAACAAAGCAGGAAGCTTCTTCAACGTAGAAGGGGTGAGATATTTCACTACCATGCTTTCCCCCCAATACTGTAGCATAATTGTCAGAAGTAAGGTCGAAAGTCTGAGCTTCGTTTATCTTCGAGAGATATTCAGGTTGCTCCTTGCCGATATTGTACTGTACCAGCACCTTGGAACCATCTGACAGATATGCGTAGAGCGAATCGACAAATGCAGGCAGATAGTCTTCGGGAGCTACCATATCAGTAAACATCTTGGTTTTACCCAGCTGGTTCAATGCCGTAAGATAAGTCTGCCCCTCGGGATCCTTGGCGAGAGCTATCCCTTGGTTCTTCGGCATAGAAGCTATTTTGCCATAATGGGCATCAGCCAATACGAGGGTATCGGTACTGACATCCGTGATGGTTTCTTTTTCATCAAATCCGGGGAAATTATCCTCGTTATAATCGCAGGCCCCGAGTGCAAACAGCGAAGCCAATGCGGTTCCTAATAATATATGTTTTTTCATAAATATGTTCGCTTAGAAATTCAACTTCAATCTTACAGTATAAGTACGTCCCCAACCATAGATAACACGTGTGGCCGTCTCCCAGTCATGGTTACTTCCGTCGCGTGCATCGGCTATATACTCTTGGTTGAACAAGTTGTTCACATTGCCGCTCAGTGTAGCACGAATCTTACCGAAGTCAAAGGTATATCCTGCACTTACATCAAATGTGCTCCATGAAGGAATCTCCCAAGGTTTTTCCACCACGTAAGCCTCTTTTTGAGTGGCTTGGCTCGCATCAATGTCATAATCGGCATAATTGCGTGCAAAGAAGTTCCAGTCTGCATTAAGACGCAAGCCTTTCATTGGGCGGAATGTCACTCCCAAAGCAGCTGTAGTCTGAGCAGAACCGCCCACCTGTACATTATCCATTTCAATGGTATACTTGTACTGATCTACATTACTCATATCTGTCACCACTTCACCACGGCTATTCGCCATAATTTGGCCTTCAGTATTCATCATGAAGCCTTTCGCTGTCCCATTCCAGCGCCAGTCTCCCCAAGAGAACATACCGTTAACTTCCATCCAGCGGAAAGGCTTGGCAATAAAGTCAAGCTCTATACCCATGTGGTTAGCCTGCGCACCGGTCATGTTCATTGTCCAACGCTGAGAAGCCCCGTTTACGTCTTCATAGGATCCGGTATCATATAAAGCCTTGTCTTTCCACATAGTATAATAGGCGTTTACATTGGCTGAGAAATACTGGCTACGATATCCATAACCTAATTCGAAAGAGTAAACTTTCTCATTCTTAGCATCAGGATTACGCTCATGTGAACTCTGAGAATTGATGAAGGTATTATCAAAAATAGGAGCACGGCTGATAAATCCGGTATTGAAGAATACGTTATTGTAATCATCAAGGTTGTAATTCAAACCAGCTTTCACATTGCCTCCCAAATAATGCTTCTTCGAAGACAGCTGTTTGTCACCACTATAATAGAAACGGTCTTTACGCCAATAACTGGTATTTGTAAGACCACCTGAAACAAATGCACTCACTTTATCTTTATTATACTCCAATTGGGCAAAACCACCTTCGTACATCACAAAACCGTCGTAGTCACGACGAATCACATCTCCTACTCCCAACTTCTGGTTTACCCAGGAGGTGACTCCACCATTCACACTATTCTCAGCCAATACACTCTTACGGTTATAAGAGTCTACATAATACTGCCCTCCAAAAAGATCGGTAATGACATTCTTGTGCAAACCTTTATAATAGCGGAAGTCAATACCACCATAGAAATCAAAGTAATCACCAAACTTAGTGGTATAAGTAGAAATCAATCCTGTCCAGAAATGGTCGTTCGAGGCTTTGTTCATAATCATCAGCGAACCTTTATAACCGGGCATTCCACTCACATTCACCGGATTAGTATAGTTATCTGCATTAAGCTTATCCACAGCATCATAATCAAAAGTACCATCAGGACAACGGAACTGAGTGTTCACCGTACCATCACTGGCCGTACCGTACCAAGAGCTGGTGTACCCCGTTACCCCCGTACCACTATAGCCCGCACCAGTACCGATAGACATATAAGCTGCTGTACTGAGGCTTGACTTATGGTTGATTTGCCACAAATGATTAAGAGACATCTGGGGCTTATGGTATTCGTTACGTGAAGAGTTCATCACTTGTCCATTGCGATAACCGAAAGTAGAATTGTAACGATAGGGACTTTCCTCACCCATCCATTGTTTTACACGCTGATACTCCTTGATATTCAAACCATTTGCCATATTACGCTGATTATGCCACTGAGGTGCTCCAAAAGCTGTAAATGAAAGTTGATGGTTGTCATTGATACGTTTTGCAATACTCATGAACCAAGTGTAGGCCTCGGATTCCGTACCTTGAATATAACCGTCGCGTTTATCTCTGGCACCCAATAAAGTAAAGGCCCAACCATCTTTTGTCAGACCGGAAGAGACACTGAACATCACTTTACTGTAGCCGTCATTACCCATGCCGTAAGAGATGAAGCCGCCTTTCTTGGCATCAGTAGTCTTGGTTATAATGTTTTGTGAGCCACCTACTGAAGGAGTTGACACCTTGCTGGCACCAAGTCCACGTTGTACCTGAATACTGCTGGCCACATCAATCAAACCACCCCAGTTACTCATGTATACTTTCTGGTTTTCCATTCCGTTCATGGGTACACCGTTAATCATCATAGCCACATATTCTGACTTAAAACCACGAATCTTTATGTTGGAATCACCAAAGCCACCTCCCTCATTAGAAGCATAAACACCCGGAGTAGATTTCAAGATTTGCGGTAACTCCTGAGAACCTATCTTATCTTCAATAAATACGGGGTCGACAGTAGATACAGCAACCGGAGTCTTGCGTGCCACAGCAATAGACGATGTAATCACTACGTCCTTCAGCATCACAGCATCCGGTTCCATTGGAATAGCACCCAAATCCACAGAAGCGCCCTTCTGCGTGATCTTCTTCTTCTGGTCTTTATAACCCACGTACTTGAATAGTAATGTCGCATTCGAAGCAACGCTTTGCTTGAAATAGCCATCAATGTCGGTCACCGATCCTTGTGTAGTACCTTCCACCATGACGGCAGCACCCACTAACGGTTCACCTGTTTCTGAATCAACAAGCTGACCTCTCACTGTAGTCTGAGCAAATGCAGCGGCACTAAATACCGACAACACTGCAACCAACAGGAATTGAATTAGATGTTTTCTCATAATTCTGCTTTTTTGTTAATAGATAGTGTTAATTAAACATTAATTTATGTTTTAAGTCGCAAATATAACTAATAAAAACGAGATTAATGTTATATTTATGTTACATTTTTTTGAAGGTAGAAAGGCTTTTTTGAGATATTTTTAAACAAAAAAAGCCCTGCATTCTACAGCAGAGCTTTCGTATTGTCAACAAGTAAAAGAATATACTTTCAAATTCGCACCGAAATCAGTCATTCATAAGCTTTCTATAACGTACACGGGTGGGTTCTTCTTTCCCAAGACGTTTCTGTTTATTTTCCTCATATTCGGAATAAGAGCCCTCAAAGAAGAACACATTGGAGTCTCCTTCGAAAGCGAGGATATGCGTACAGATACGGTCGAGGAACCAACGGTCGTGACTGATGACCACGGCACATCCGGCAAAGTCTTCCAGACCTTCTTCGAGAGCACGGAGCGTGTTCACATCGATGTCGTTGGTGGGTTCGTCCAGCAACAGCACATTACCTTCTTCCTTCAGGCAGAGCGCCAGATGCAGACGGTTGCGCTCACCACCGGAAAGCACTCCGCAGAGCTTCTCCTGGTCGGCACCGGAAAAGTTGAAACGGGACAGATAGGCGCGTGCATTGATGTCGCGTCCACCCATGCGGATCAAATCGTTTCCGCCGGAAATGACCTGATACACGCTTCTGTTGGGGTCGATATCCTTATGCTGCTGGTCCACGTAGGCCACCTTTACGGTCTCCCCCTACCTCAAACTCGCCTTTATCTGCCTTTCCAGCCCCATGATAAGGCGGAAAAGCGTGGTCTTACCGGCACCGTTAGGGCCGATGATACCCACGATTCCGTTGGGCGGAAGCATGAAGTTGAGATCATCAAACAGCAGTTTGTCGCCAAACGCCTTTGCCACATGCTTGGCTTCAATCACTTTATTACCCAGACGGGGACCGTTCGGGATAAAGATTTCCAGCTTCTCTTCCTTCTCCTTCACGTCCTCATTCAGCAATTTGTCGTAGGAGTTCAGACGTGCCTTCCCCTTTGCCTGGCGGGCCTTGGGAGCCATGCGCACCCACTCCAACTCACGTTCCAGCGTCTTGCGGCGCTTGCTGGCAGTCTTTTCCTCCTGCTCCATACGCTTGGTCTTCTGTTCCAGCCAGCTGGAGTAGTTACCTTTCCAGGGAATACCTTCGCCACGGTCCAGCTCAAGAATCCAGCCGGCAACGTGGTCGAGGAAGTAGCGGTCGTGCGTTACGGCAATCACCGTACCCTCGTACTGCTGCAAGTGTTGTTCCAGCCAGTCAATGGATTCGGCATCGAGGTGATTGGTGGGCTCGTCGAGGAGAAGCACGTCGGGCTTCTGCAACAATAGGCGGCAAAGGGCCACACGGCGACGCTCACCACCGGAAAGATGTTCTACGGACTGATCTTCGGGCGGACAACGAAGGGCGTCCATGGCGCGCTCCAGCGCCTCCCGGGCGGACATGATGCCCAGCTGCTCTCCGGTGTCGGAGACCAGGCGAACCTCCTTGTCGCGGATCTCTTCGTTGATTTGATGACCCTGTTTGCTGATACGAAAGCACCTCCAATTCTCAGATACATACAAAAAAAACGGCTACCAGTCCGGTACCCGCATCCAACCTGAACACGCACGCGCCGCATCGGGCGCGCACGGGAAACCTGATTGACCTCTTTGCCGTGGGCTGGAGGTGAGGATGGGGGCACCGATCCTGCTTTGTTTTGCTCTAATAGTATAGCAGACAGTTGGCGTAGTGTCAAGAGAAATTTCAAAGGCCCGGTTGGGGCTTCCCTTTTTCGGAGAAATGTGGCAAACTAGGGGCAGAGGAGGGAATGAGATGCATCATCCGATTCGCATACGCGCGCTTCGGCTGGGCCTGGCGGCCTGTCTGCTGGCCGGGGCGCTGGCCGGACTGGCCTCTGCTAACGCGCCCACTTATGAAACGACGATTCTGTTCACCCATGACACCCACGACCACTTCCTCCCCATGCCGGATGAGGAGGGCGGGGAATACGGCGGCTATACCCGCCTGGCCACCCTGATCCAACAGGAGCGGGCAGCCCACCCGGACGCCCTGGTTCTGGACGCCGGAGACTTTTCCATGGGCAGTTTGTTCCAGACCATCTACGCCACGGAGGCCCCGGAGCTGCGGGCCCTGGGTGCGATGGGGTACGACGCCACGACGCTGGGCAACCATGAGTTTGACTACCGCGCCCGCGGCCTGGCGGAGATGCTCAACGCCGCCGTGGACAGCGGCGATCCGGTGCCCCCCATTGTCCAGGCCAACTACAAGCCCCCGGAGGAGGACGCGGACACCTGGGCGGCGTGGGACCGCTACGGCATCGGGGACTACCTGATCTGGAGCGGGGCGGCGTCCGCTACGGTATCTTCGGCCTGATGGGGGAGGAGGCGGACAGCAACGCCCCCATGTCGGGCATGGAGTTTGAGCCGATTGCCGATGCGGCGGAGCGTACCGTGGCCGCCCTGGAGGAGGCAGGGGCCGACTTTATCATCTGCCTGTCCCACAGCGGCACCGACGGCAGGGGAAAGGGCGAGGACTACGAGCTGGCCAAGCGGGTGGACGGCATCGACGTGATCCTCTCCGGCCACACCCACACCACCCTGGACGAGCCCCTGCGCGTGGGGGACACCCTGATTGTGTCCTGCGGGGAGTACACCGCCAACCTGGGCGTCCTCACCGTGGAGTGGAAGCCAAACGGGGAGAAAACCGTGGCCGACTACCGATTGCTCCCCGTGGATGAAACCGTGGCGGAGGACCCGGACATGGCCGCCATGGCGGCGGCCTTCCAGCCCCTGGTAGAGGAACAGTACCTGTCCCAATTCGGCGTTGGCTTCG
>ENA-OQBL01000496-OQBL01000496.1-human-gut-metagenome-genome-assembly--contig:-NODE-496-length-20479-cov-5.329353_pt1 | contig 20479 bp, 19 predicted proteins | sample MGYA00242747_ERZ504553 | MGnify/ENA primary metagenome ERZ504553 (study PRJEB26092, sample SAMD00036240) | human gut metagenome | host: Homo sapiens | study: EMG produced TPA metagenomics assembly of...
CGCGCTTGCGAGCGCAGCCCCTCGGAGAAGGCTTTAGAGAAGGAGGCAAACCATGCTTACAAAAATGACGGCCTTTCTGGCCCGGGCCCCTGCCCTGCAGGGGCTTTCTTTGACGGTGGGGGACGTTGGCCCCGCGCCGTACACGGCGGGGCTGTGGTGCCGGGGCATCACGGTGCTGGACCGGCGGGAAAACCTGCTGGGCCGCGTGACCACAGCGCTGCCGGGCGGAGTTCACGCTGCGGCTCTGCCTGCCGCGCACCGATGCCGACAACGCCGCGCGGCTGCTGGATCTGCAGACCTGGGCGGCAGCGGAGAGCGCCGCAGGCCGCGGGCCGGTGCTGGGCAACGCGGGGCGCGAGGTCCTGCGCGCCGAGCAGGGCCGCATGGAGCGCGCCGACGCGGGCGGCACGGCGGTCTACACCGTGCGTTTACAAGCGGAATACACACAAGTTTATACGGAGGAAACCACATGAAAATTGAACGCAAGTACATGGCCCACTACCTGAACGCCGCCTTTGGCAGCGGCGACGCCAGCTACACCCGCCTGGGCAGCGATCTGGAGGAATACTCCCCCGAGCTGACCGCGAACGTGGAGAAAAAGTCGAATATCGTCGGTGAGACGACGGTTACGATCAACGGCTACCAGAAACAGGGCGAGGTCAGCCCCTACTACGCCGAGCCGGGCGACCCACTGTTTGAGCGTCTGCAGGCCATCATCGACGGCGATCTGGTGCTGGATGACCTGAAAACCGACATCGTCGAGGTCAAGCTCTGGGACAAGGATACGGCGGGGGCGTACCCCGCAGTGCGCGAGGAATGCTACATCGAGGTCGTCAGCTACGGTGGCGACACCACCGGTTACCAGATCCCGTTCAACGTGCATTACACCGGCGTCAAGACAAAGGGCACGTTTGACCCGGCAACCAAGAAGTTTACGCAGGCGTGACAGGCAAAAGAGCGGCTGCCGGAAGGCTGCCCCTCATCCGGCGCTGCGGCGCCGCCTTCAGTCTACGCGCTAAAAGCCGCCTTCGGCGGTTGCGCTCCGACACGCGCTTGCGAGCGCAGCCCCTCGGGGAAGGCTTTGAAGAAAGGAGAGTACGATGGAGCTGAATATTGACACCGGCGTGGAGGAATTCCGCGTCAACGGGCGCGAGGTGCTGCGCTTTAACCCGGCAGACCCGAACCTCTACCACCGCTTTTTTGCGGCGGGGGCAGAGCTTGACGGCTACGACGCCGCGCTGACAAAGGCGCTGGCGGCGCTGGACGGCGACGAGCAGCAGCGCGCCGCGGCGGGGCTGGCCCTGCTGAACGAGTACGACGGCAAGATCAAGAAGCTGCTGACCGGCATCTTTGGCGCGGAGAACGACTTTGACGCGATCCTGGGCGGGGTGAACCTGGCGGGCGTCGGGGCCAACGGCAAGCGTGTGGTGCAGAACCTTTTGGAGGCGCTGACGCCGATCCTGCGCGAGGGCGCCGAGCGCCGCCTGACCGCTGCCGCCGATGCCGCCGCAGCCCGGGCCGATGCCGCCCGCGCCGAGCGGGGCGCGGTATGACCGGGGCGTGGGGACTGCCGATGCAGGCGGAGCTGGGCGGCGTGCGGTATGCCATCCGCAGCGATTACCGCGACGTGCTGGAGCTGCTGCGCTGGCTGAACGGCCAGGCAGACCCGGCGCTGGACCAGAGCGAGCGCTGGTACGTGGCCATGCGGCTGTTCTACCCGGAGTTTGCCGCGCTGCCGCAGTCGCTTTGGCCCGATGCCACGCAGTTTTTGACGGAGTTTTTGGCGGCGGGCCGCCGCGAGCAGCCCCGCCCCGGCCCCGCGCTGATGGACTGGCAGCAGGACGCACCGCTGATCGCCGCGGGCATCAGCAAGGCCGCGGGGCAGGATGTGCGCACGCTGCCCTACCTGCACTGGTGGAGCTTTCTGGCGTGGTTCGATGCCATCGGCGAGGGGAGCTTTGCGACGGTGGTGGCCATCCGTGATAAGCTGCGCCGCGGCAAGCGGCTGGAAAACTGGGAGCTGGACTATTACCGCACCCACCGCGCCGTGGTGGAGCTGCGGGGCGTGGAGAGCGCCGAGGAACAGGCGGAGAAAAGGCGGCTGCTGGAATTGCTGGGAGGATAAGGCTGACGTGCAGGGAATGTGCGCTGTACGGTAAGCAGCCGCTTGTGGGAAGCATGCGGGCCGGGCGTGCCCGGCCCCTACAGGGCAATGGGTATTCAGGAGAGGAAGTGAGGATACACGACGGAATTGACTTTTGACGAGCTGTCAACGCTGAAGCAGCCCTCGGCGTCCCTGCGCACGGCGCTGGATAGAATTTCTGCGGCGCTGGGGAGCGTGGGCGACGCCGGTCAGCAGGCGCGCAGCGTTGTGGACGAGCTGCGCGTGTCGCTGCGGGCTGCGGCGGCACAGAGCGTGAAATCGGCCCGCAGTCTGGCAAAATTTGACGAGATCAACCGCCTGTCCGCCCCGGCGGAGGACAAAACGGCGGCGCTGGAAAAGCAGCAAAAGGCCGCCGAGGCCGCGGCGAAGGCCGAGAAGGCCGCAAGATCCACCGCGGCACGCCGCAGCGGTACAGCGGGCAGCGACCTGAGCGGCCTGACGGCAGTCTGGCAGAGTGTGCTGGAGAGCCTGCGCGGTGCGTGGGCAGATTTCTGGGCGTACCTGCAGGAATTTTTTGCGCCGTTCGCCGCGGCGTGGCAGACGGTTTGGCAGGGGCTTTCCGCGGCGGCAGCCGACGTATGGGAGCAGCTCTGCGCGGCGCTCTCTACGGTGGTCCAGCCCGCGCTGGCGCTGCTGGACACGGTCTGGCAGGGGCTTTGGGCGGGCATGGAGCAGGCGTGGGCCGCCTACGGCCAGCCGATTCTGGACGGCCTTGCGCAGGGGTGGCAGAACGTCGTCGGCATCGTTTTGGCGCTGTGGAGCGAGGTGCTGCAGCCTGTGCTGGTGCAGCTGTTTGACCTGCTGGGTGCGCTCTGGACCGCGCACCTGCAGCCGCTCTGGAACGAGCTGACGGCGTGCCTCGGCGCGGTGACAACGCTGCTGCTGACGCTGTGGAACACCGTGCTGGCACCGTTTGTGCAGTGGCTCATCACGGCGCTGGCCCCCGTGGCCGTGCAGGTGTTTGCGGCGCTGGGCACGGCGGTGAGCGGTGCGGCGGGCATCATTGCGGACGGCATCACGATTGCGCTGGCGGTGCTGCGCGGTATGGCCGACTTTTTGACCGCCGTGCTGCGGGGCGAGTGGGACGCTGCCTGGGCTGCGATGGCCGCGACGGTCTCTACCGTGTGGGGACGCATCGTCTCCATTGTGCAGACGGCGGTCTCCACGGTGCTGGGCGTTGTGCGCAGCATGGTCGCGGCCATTGCGGCGGCCATCAACGGGCTGCTGTCGGCCATCGGACATGCCAAAAGCATGGCGGGCAGTGTGCTGGGCGGCGCGGGCAAGCTGGTCAGCAGCCAAAGTGCGCTGCCCGGACTGGGCTACGCGGCGTCGGTGCCGGTCCCGGCGCTGGCGCAGGGGGCGGTCATCCCGCCGAACCGGCAGTTTTTGGCGATGCTCGGTGACCAGACAACCGGCACGAACGTGGAAGCGCCGCTGGCGACCATCAAGCAGGCCATGTCGGAGACGCTGGCCGGCTGGCAGGGCAGCGCGGACGGCCAGCCCATCAACATTTACATCGGCGAGGAGCTGCTGGACAGCGTCATCGCCAACAGCCAGAATCGCCGCGCCCTGCGCAGCGGCGGGAGGTGAAGCGTGGAAATTCTGAACATTGACGGCACGGCGCTGCCCGCGCCGAGTGCGTACAAGGTGCAGCTCTCCGATCTGGACAGCAGCGGCACGGGCCGCACCGAGGACGGCGTTCTTGTGCGGGAGCGGGTGCGCGGCGGCGTGGCAAAGATCAGCGCCGGCTGGGCGGCGCTCTCGACGGCGGACTGCGCCAAGGTGCTGAACGCCACAGCCCCGGACAGCATGACCGTGCAGTATTTTTTTGGCGGCGTGCGCACGGCGAAGATGTACGCCGGGGACCGCACCGCCGACCTGAAGGCCGCCCGCGACGGGCAGGCCGTGTGGGAGGTGGCGGTGAATCTGATCGAGTTTTGAGGGGGAGTGTTCCCTTGCGGCGGGGAAGGCAGAGGGCGGCCTTACCGCAGCAGGCCGTCTGTGGGACAGCTGCGGGCGGGGCATGCCCCGCCCCTACGATGTGAAGGAAACGAGGTGAGTGACAATTTATTCCGTATCGGATGCCTATAAAACCGCGATCCGCGCACGGACGCGGACCGACCGGGTGACGGGCACGCTGACGCTGACAAACGGCACGGTGCTGAATCTGGACGCGGCAGACCTCATGAGCGGGTCGCTGACGCTGGACAACCAGTGCGTCACGGGGGAGGAGCTGGTCTTTGGCTGCGCCTACCTCGGCCAGGCGGCGCTCAACCTGCGCACCGACCTGAGCCGCTATGCGTTTTACGGCGCAAAGCTCGTGCTGCACTACGGCCTGCAACTGCCCGGCGGGCGGTGGGAGACCGTGCCGCTTGGCGTTTACACGGTGGCCGAGGCCGAGCGGCGCGCGCTGTATGTGAGCATCAAGGCCTATGACAACATTCTGGCCTTGCAGCAAAAATACGATGGTACGACGATGCAGGGCACGGCCTATGCGCTGCTGGGGCAGATCGCGGCGGCCTGCGGGCTGACGCTGGGTCAGACCGAGGCCGAGATCGGCGCGCTGAACCCGAACGCTGCCCTCGTCTGCCAGCTGAGCGGCACGGACGGCCTGTCTACCTGGCGGGAGTGCGCCGCCGCTGTGGCACAGCTGGTGGGCGGCTTTGCGGCGGCGGACCGCGCGGGGCGGCTGGTGCTGCGCACCTTTGCCGAAAAGCCCTGTGCCGCGCTGACCGCGGCGGCGCGCAGCGAGGCGGCGGTCTCGGACTTTGCCTGCCACTACGCGGCGCTGAGCATCGAGACCGACGACGGCAGCTTTGCCGCGGGCCGCAGCCAGGATACCGGCCTGACGATGCGCATTTCCAACATGACGCTGGCCGAAAAGGGCCTGCCCGCCACACGGCAGCAGATCACCGACAACCTGTTTGCGGCGCTGCAAAGGCTGGACTACGTCCCGGCCACCGTGACGATGCCCGGCGACCCGGCGTTTGAGCCGGGGGACCGCGTGGCGCTGCCGATGGAGGACGGCACTGCGCCCGAGATGCTTGTGACGCATTTCGTCTGGCGCTACCGCGGGCGGCAGACCTTAAAGGGCGTGGGCCGCAACCCTTACTTAGGCGGCACAACGGACGGCGCGACGGAAAAAGCGCTGCGCCGCTTACAGAACAGCGCCGAGAGCAAGCGGATCGTGTATTACAGCTTCACGAACCCGGCGGAGCTGGCGGTGCAGACCGTGGAGACGCCCGCCGTGGCAATTGCCTTCACGGCGGTGGAGGAGACGAGCGCTATGTTCCTGGCGCAGCTGCTGCTGGACGCTGCGCCCGACACCGGCAAGGTACTGACGCTGACCGTGCGGTACTATATAAACGACGTGCCTGTGGAAAATTTTGCGCCGCAGCAGCGGCTGGAGACGGGCGCACACACGCTGGCGCTGTTCTACCCGTTTGCGTCGGTGGAGGCCGGGACGGTCACGCGGCTGTCGGTGCGGCTGACCTGCGCGGGCGGCACGGTGAAGATCGCGCCCTACGGCATCAAGGCCACCGTGACCGGGCAGGGCATGGCAAGCGAGACGCCGTGGGACGGCACGCTGGAATGTGAGGAGACACTGCTGCCGATTGCAATAAAAGCACGCAGCATCAATGTATAAAACGAAGGGAGCGGATGCAATGACCCTGCACGGTCATACGCGCATTGAACTGACCGATGTGCACACCGGCGCGGTGGAGGTGGTGGAGAGCGATAATCTTATCACCAACGCAGTGTCGGACATTTTTAACGGCTACGGCGGCAGCCTGAACAAGGCCATGCTGCTGTGGCGCGGCGACCAGGGGTACACGAATGCCCCGAAGGATCTGGTGACGATGTTTTACGGCGGCCTGCTGCTGTACGACACGCCGCTGGGCAGCGACCCGGCCACAGTGTTTGCCCCGGCGGGCGCGGGCGTTGTGGGCACGGCGATGGCCGGGCAGGTCAACGCGACCAAAAACACGGTGCGCGGCAGCGCCAACCTGACCGAGACGAAGATCGACCCGTGGAGCGGAGTCGTGACCTACGTCTATGAGTTCGCGACGAGCCAGGCCAACGGCATCATCGGCTCGGTCTGCCTGACCCACCCGATGGGTGCGTACTACTCCGAGATGATCGACGCGCCGGACGCGGCTGCCTGCAACGCGGACCGGCTCGGCTTTGGCGGGGCGCTGGGCGGTGACCAGCTGCTGACGGGCCTTTTGGCCAAAACGACCTACCCCACCGACGAGAAGGGCGTGCTGCTCTACGCCGACCCCGAGGCGGACGAGGCCGTGGCCGGGTATCTGAACGCCGACGAGGGCGTGCTGGAGCTGCGCCATCATGCGCTGGGGCTGAAAACGCTGGATCTGTTCCGCCGCGACCCCACCGGCCTGTGGGACAGCCTGCGGAGCACCGACACGCTGGATGTGGCGGACTTTTTGCAGGTGGATTCCTCCGCCGGGGAGGACTACTGCCGCATCTGCTTTGACGCGGAGGCGGATAAAATCTATCTGGTGTCTGCGCCGGAGGTTGACTACGTTGACGCAATGGGCGTTGTAAAAATACGTGAGTACGACAGAAAAACGCTGGCGGCAAAGGACTACACCGTGCCGAACAACACCGGCGTTGATCTGCAGTCCTTCATCAGCGAGAATCGCGGCACGCCGCTGAACGGCACGGTCTACGGCGGCAGCCTTTACATGGTCCAGGATCAGGCTGAGCAGATCTATCGCTTTCCGCTGGCTGACCCCACCGATGTGCAGGCCGTGACGATGCACGGCGACGACATGGCGTACCTGTCCGACGCCCACGACGGGCGGCTGTACTGCTACTACCGCACCCGCGCCGTGGTGCTGAACACCGGGAAGAACGAGCTGTTCTCCTGCGAAGCGGCGGGCTACGACAACACGACGTCGGGCTTTTCCACAACAGCGCCGGTGCTGGGCGAGCCGCTGACGCCGCTGCGCCGCTACTACGGCGACAGCCGCATCCGTACCGAGCGTGTGCTGCGGGCAAACTATCTGGCGACGATCAACGACCTGCCGAAGTCGGTGGAAAAGACCGCCGACAAGACGATGAAGGTCATCTACACCCTGCGCAGAGGAGGCTGAGGATGCAGCAGACAGGAATTTTTGCGGGCCGCACCGAGGTGCGCTGCCCCTACGCCCGCTGGGGCTGGACCCGCGGCGGGGGCAAGGTCTGGCACGGCGGGCTTGACCTGGCCGGGCTGGACGACGCGACGATCCGAATGCCCTACTATAAAGGCAAGCGCATCACGGGCCGCGTGACCCGGGCGCGTATCGTCACGGACAGGCGCGACAAGACCTGGGAGTGGGGCTATTATGTCTGTGTTCAGCTGGACCGCGGGCAGACGCCCGACGCCGTGAACTTTTTGTATTTTGCCCACTGTGCGTCGCTTCTGGTCAAGGCCGGGCAGCGCGTGGCAAGCGGGGACGCGCTGGCTGTCATGGGCAATACCGGCAATGCGGCGCTGGCCGACCCGCCGTACAGGCACTGCCACCTGGAGGTGCGCGCCGCAGCGGGCGGCGTCGGGCTGGACCCGACGGTGTATGCGGGGTGCGAGAATGCTGTCGGCGTGTACGGCGCGGCGGGACGGATGCAGGTCATCACGGTGGGGCCGGTCACCCAGGGCGATGCGGACGCGGTTTTGGAAGTCTGCCGGGCCCGCGGGCTGGTGGATGCCGGACTGTACAGAAGCGAATGGAGGGATGCTTAATGGAGAAACGAAATCTGTTTGTCAGCGGCAAGGCCGTTGTGGCGGCGGTGTGCGGGGCGTTCACGGCAGCGTTCGGCTGGCTGGGCTGGCTTGTTGTGGCGTGGGCCGCCTGCATGGCTCTGGACTGGGTCAGCGGCAGCGCCGCCGCGGCCAGCAGGGGCGCGTGGTCGAGCGCTGCCGCCCGGGCCGGCATCTGGCACAAGGCCGGGATGGTGGTCGTTGTGCTGGTGTGCGCCCTGACCGACGCCGTGCTGGCGGTGGCCGTTGCCAACCTGCCCGGGCTGGGCTTTGAGGTGAACGGCGTGGTGCTGCCGGTGGTGCTGGTGTGGTACATTTTTACCGAGCTTGGTTCCATTGCCGAGAACGCCGCCGCCATGGGCGCACCCGTGCCCGGGTGGCTGATAAGGATTTTGGCGCAGGGGAAGGAAGGGGCAGAAAAGTGAGGTGCGCGGCAGCGATGGCCGGAGGGGCTTTGCCCGTGAATGGGCGGCAGCTTTGCCTTCCCCCAAGTGGGGGAAGGTGGCCCCGCAGCGGCGGATGAGGATGAGCTTGCGAAAAGCAGAGCGCGAACGGGGAATCACCGCAGGGGCTGCCCCTCATCCGCCCTCGGGGCGGGCCTCACGGGGCACCTTGCCCCCAACGGGGGAAGGCTGACAACGTGAACCTGCGAGATCGGTGAAAAAAGAAGGGGTATCTGTCGCATGAACGGCAGATACCCGTTTTTTATTTTGCTTACAGGTAATTTTTCAGGTCGCTCTTGTTCGTGGCGCAGCGCTCGGCGGCCTCGCGGGTGATGCGGCCTGTGCTGACAAGGCGGGCCAGGTCGGCGTTCAGGCTGTGCATACCAAGGGCCGCGCCGGATTGCAGGATGCTCGGGATCTGGTAGCACTTGCCCTCGCGGATCAGGTTTGCGACGGCGTCGGTGCCAACCAGAATCTCCGTGGCGGCACAGCGGCCTTTGCCGACGGCCAGCGGCAGCAGCTGCTGGGTGATGACGCCGCGCAGCACGGCGGCCAGCTGGCCGCGGATCTGGTTCTGCGCACCGGCAGGGCAGACGTCGATGATGCGGTCGATCGTCTGCGCCGCGCCGATGGTGTGCAGCGTGCTCATGACAAGGTGTCCGGTCTCGGCAGCCGTGACGGCAGCGGAAATCGTCTCATAGTCGCGCATCTCGCCGACGAGGATGACGTCGGGGTCCTCACGCAGGGCGCTGCGCAGCGCCGAAGCAAAGCTGCGCACATCGGCACCGACCTCGCGCTGATGGATCAGCGAGCGGCGGCCCTGATAGACGTACTCGATGGGGTCCTCAATCGTGATGATGTGGTCGCTGCGCGTCTTATTGATGTGGTCGATCATGGCGGCCAGCGTGGTGGATTTGCCGCTGCCCGTGGGGCCGGTGACCAGGATCAGGCCGCGCGGCTCGTCGGCCAGCTTTGTCAGAACGGGCGGCATGGCCAGCTCCTCCAAGGTCGGGATAGAGTCGTTCAGCAGGCGCAGTGTGGCCGCGGCCCTGCCCTGCTGGTAAAAGACGTTCACACGGCTGCGGGTACCGTCGGGCGCGACAAGCGCAAAGTCTGCGTCGATGCGCTCCGATGTGATGGCCTCGCGGTGGGCCTCGTCCATCAGGCTCAAAATCAGCGAGCGCGTCTCTGCCGCCGAAAGCTGGACCGGTGCCTCCGCCAGATGCCCGTCGATGCGGAACATCAGCGGCAGCCCCTCGGAGATATGAATATCGCTGGCCTTGCTGTTCCGCGCCAGCGCGGTGAGCTCATGGATCTGCATGGCAGTTACTCCTCCCGTCACTCCTCATAGAACGTGATCTTCAGCAGCTCCTCGGGGGTGGTTTCGCCCTCGCGGACGAGCTGCAGGGCGGCCTCGCGCAGGCTCGTCATGCCCTGGCTGCGGCGGGCGGCCTCGGTCAGCTGCGCCTGCGTTGCCCCGGCAGAAATCAGTTCGCGCAGCTCACGGTTGATGATGACCAGCTCGTGGATGGCGATACGCCCGCGGTAGCCCGTGCCGTTGCACTGGGTACAGCCCGTGCCGCGGCGCACAAACGGGATGTCAGGCCCTAAATAGGTGCGCTCCTCCGCCGTGACCGACATCTGCTTGGCGCAGTGCGGGCAGACGCGGCGCATCAGACGCTGAGCCACGAGGCCCGCGACGGAGTTTGCGACCATGTACCGCTCGACACCCATATCCTCCAAACGGACAATGGACGACAGTGCGTCGTTTGTGTGCAGCGTTGAGAAAACCATGTGGCCCGTGATGGCCGCACGCACCGAGATGGACGCTGTCTCGGCGTCGCGCGTCTCGCCGACCATGATGACGTCGGGGTCCTGGCGCAGCAGGGCGCGCAGACCGCTCTCAAACGTCAGGCCGGCAATGTTGTTGACCTGCGTCTGGTTGATGCGGGCCAGGTTGCGCTCCACGGGGTCCTCGATCGTCGAGACGTTGACCTGCCGCTCGGCAATCGTCTGCAGGACCATGTACAGCGTCGTCGTTTTGCCGGAGCCTGTCGGTCCGGTCAGGTAGACGATGCCGTTCGGGCGGTTCAGCAGCGGCAGAAAGCGCTTGTAGGTCTCGTCGTTCATGCCGAAATGGCTGGCATTTTTGATGTAGGTGTTGCTGGACAGAATACGCAGAACGGCCTTCTCGCCAAAGACCGTCGGCAGGATCGAAACACGGACGTTGACGTCGGGGCCGGTCTCGAGGCGTGCGCGGAAGTGGCCGTCCTGCGGGATGCGGTGCTCGGCAATGTCAAGGTTCGACATGATTTTGATACGCGCGATCAGCGGCTGGTGCAAAGCACGCTGCAGCGTCACATAGTCAATGATGACGCCGTCGATGCGCATACGGACCTTCGTCTCGCCCTCGAACGGCTCGATGTGAATATCCGACGCCGTCGTCGTGACGGCACGCTGCACAAGGCTGTTCAGCAGACGGATGATGGGCGCGTCGAGATCGCCGCCCTCGGCAGTCATGTCGATGGCCAGATCCTCGGTCTGGGCGGCGGCCATGTCGCTGTCGTTGGCGGTGCGGGCCGCCTTGCGGGCGCTGACCTCGGCGTAATAGTAGCGGATGGCGCGGCGCAGCGGCTCCAGCTCGGCCAGCACGATCTCCGGTTCGAGGCCGGTCAGTTGGCGGATGTCCTCAAGGGCGTAGTAGTTCAGCGGGTCGTTTGCGGCAATCGTCAGCGCGCGCGGACTCTGCGCAATCGGCAGCATATCGTACTTCTGCGCAAGCTCCTGCGGGACCTTCTCAACGGCGGTCACATCGACGTTGGTGTGCTCGATGTCGATCATTTTAAGCTGGAGGCGCTGGGCCAGTGCCTCCAGGACCTGACGCTCATTGACGTAGCCAAGCTCCTGCAAAGCCTGGCCGACGCGCAGGTCGCGGTGCTCTTTCTGGTAGGCAAGGGCGGTGTTCAGCTGGTCGGGCGTGATATAGCCGAACTCGATCAGAACGTCGCCGAGGCGGATGTTTTTCACGGCTGTACGCCTCCTTTGTCACAGAGGATCACGTTCAGGGATACATTGAACGCCGTGGCCGTCACGGCGCTGCCGTCGGTGTCGGCGAAGCTGCGGGTATCGATGGAGAAGGATACAAGCTGTACGGACGGGTAGTTCGCGGCCATGTCGTCCAGCATCGAAAGAAAATCACTGTCCTCGCCTGTGCAGCAGAAGCTGATCGCCACGCTGCGGTAATAGCCCGGCTGGTCATAGTCCGGGATGAGGTCGGAGGCTAAGATCTGCTGCAAAATGGCGTTGCCCTGGGCCGTCGTGCCGGCAGTGTCGGCGGTGATGCTGTCGTCGTCACCGGCAAAGGCGGACGCGGCTGCGCTGGGGGCAGCGCTCTGTCCGGCGTTCTCACTGGCGGTATAATAGGTAAGGCTCTGGGTCACAGGCTCGCCGATGGTCAGCGAGTCGGGCTGTAAATTGTGGTTCAGCTCCAGGCTTGTCACCAGCGTGTCCAGCTCGTCACTGCTCAGCAGGCTGTAGTAGCTGGCGTTGGCGGTCTGCAGTTCGCCCCAGTTGTTGTTTTTCTCGGCGGCGTAGGTCCCGGCCAGCATGATCGCATCCTGCATGGAGGTCTGGGCGTCCTGCGCCTCGCGCAGATCGGCGTCGGCCTGCTGGTGGTTCTCAATGCCCGGAATCAGCAGGAACCGGACAAAAAGCACAACGAACGCCAGCATCAGAACGACGTACAGCAGAATTTTATCGCGCCTTGTCATTGGTGCAATTTCCATAGCGCCCTCCTTTACTGCTGCGGCGCTGCCAGCACACAGCGCAGATCGATGGAATAGCCGTCGTCATCGGCCTTGTAGCCGGTGTAGCTGACGGTGGAAAACACCCCGCAGTTCTGCAGGGAACGGATGTAGGCCGGAATGTCGATGACCTGGGAGGAGTTCGCGTTAAAGAGCAGCTCGCCCGTCGATGCGTTGTAGTCGGTGAACTGGATCGTGATGCCGGACCCGCCGGCAGCCTCGACCCGGTGCAGCAGACTGCTGGTCACGTCGGGGTAGCTGTTCAGCAGCTCGGTCATCCCGTCGGAATAGTCGGTCAGCGAGCGGAACTGCGCCGCAGACTCGGAATCCTGCGTTGCGGCGCGGTATGGCTCGGTATTGTCGCTGCACCAGTTCAGGATGTCCTCCCGCTGGCTTTTCAGCATTGAGGTGTGCAGCGTCAGCACACCCCAGCCCAGCATGGAGACAGCCACGACAGCAAGGCCGGGCACCAGCGTCCGCAGGCCCTGGCTGCGGGACTCCGACTTGGCCGCACCGGCGGCCTTCTGCCAGCGCAGATAAAAGTTGTTCTGTTTCATAGCCATAATGATAAGCCCCCGGGGCAAGTATTTGCAGGTAAAAATCAGCGTGCGATCAGGTTGCCCGCCGCGTAAAGCACATCGGCCAGCGCGGTGCCGGACGGCAGCCTGACGGTGGGTGAATCCGGGAAGCGGGCCACCTGCAGGCCCAGCGCCTCACAGCCCGGGCGGCAGACCGCAAGGTCGTCCGCCGTGGAGCCGGCAAAGCAGACCGTCTCAATGCGGTGCTCGCTCTTGCTGGTCGTGTGGAACTGGATCAGGCCCGAGAGCTTCTGCGCGATCTCGGTGCCGGACTCCGCCGAGCCGCGCGGGTTGAACAGGCGGCTGCGGGTCGAGTAGGTGTACTGCCCCTGCACAAACAGGCAGGCAGAGATCGTGTCATCGTCAAATTGCAGCAGCACGAAGGTTTTCTGCTGCAAATCGGGAATCGTGCGCACGGCCTTGATCGGCGCGGCCAGCCCTAAGTCGATGCTGTACAGCTTGAAGCCGACGGCCTTGGCCAGCGCGTCGTACCCGGCAATGACGCTCTGCTCCACGCGGGTGGCCAGCACGGTATCCACGCGGGTCTTGGCATCGCGGGAGAGCAGCATGTAGTCGTCCAGCGGAGCCCTGACCTCGGCGCCGCCGCTGGCAAGCTCATGGGAGAGCACGGCCATCCGCTTTTTCTCGCTCATGGCGGGCAGCGTCAGGATGCGGTGCATGAACTGGCTGCCGCCTGCAATCAGCGCCACGCGGTTCATCGGCAGCTTGTTGGCGGTGAAAAACTCTTTGAGCGCGGCGGTCAGGTCCGCCTCGTTTGTGATGACGCCGTTGATCAGGCAGCCCTCGGGCAGCTCGGTCTGGGCGGCGGCGAGAACGCGCGCCCCGCTGCCCGTGGGCGTGCCGACGGCGGCATACACCGTGCGGCTGCACAGATATAAAGAGGTAAGAAGTGCCATGGTGGGCCTCCCGGAATAGAATTTAAATCGCGCCGCTCGACGCGCCGATGGTGCCGTAGGACTGGTAGATGGGCACGATGACCGCGGCCACGACGCCGCCGACCACGAGACCCATTACAACGATCATAACGGGCTCCAGCAGCGTGACAAGGCGCTTGGTCGCCATCTCGGCCTCATAGTCGAGCGTCTCGCTGATGGTCGCCAGCAGGCTGTCCAGCTTGCCGGTCTCCTCGCCGACAGCGACGGAGGAGGAGAGCTTCACTTCAAAACCGTCGATGCCCGCAATCGCTTCCGACAGGCTGTGGCCTGCGCGGATGCTGTCCAGCGCGTCACCGAACTGGCTCTCGATCCAGCGGTTGCCGATGGCGTCGCGTGCCGCGGCCAGGGTCGTGATGATGGGCACGCCGCTGCCGTACAGGTTGGACAGTGTGCTGGCAAAGCGCGCCGTGCAGATCTTGCGGTTCAGCACGCCGACCACCGGCGCGTGCAGGATGAAGCGGTCCCACTGGCGGCGGACCTTCGGCTGCGCCAGCAGGAGCTTGCCGCCAAAGACGATGAGCGCCGCCGCGACGAGCAGCACCGGCCAGTTGGCACCGACAAAGTCGCTGACGTCAAACAGCAGCTGGGTCAGGAACGGCAGGGTCTCCATCTGGTCAAACATCGGTTTGAACTGCGGCAGAACAAAGGTCATCAAAATCGCAATAACGCCGACGATCAGCACGGACAGGATAATGGGGTACATCATGCTGTTGCCGACCTGCTGGTTCATCTTGTGCTCACGCTCATAGTAGGTCGCCATGCGGGCGCAGGCGTGGTCGATGCTGCCGGTGCCCTCGGCGCTGCGGATCATGGCCAGCAGCAGGGTGGGGAACGCGGGTGCGCAGGACTCCATCGCATCGGACAGCGGCACGCCCTTGCGCAGCTCGCTCAGGATGGCCTCGTACAGGGCCTTCTGGCGGACGTCGATGGTGCGCTCGTCCGCCATGATGCGGAACGCACGCACCAGCGGTACACCGGCGGTCAGCAGGGTGCCCAGGTTGCGGCAGAAATCCGCCAGTACAGCGGTTTTCAGCGGGCGGAACGTCGCGTGGGCCTTCTGGGCCTCCTGCGCGTCGGTCATGTACAGGCCGTCATTGCGCAGCTTGGCGTAGAGCGCCTCCTCGCTGGGGGCCTCAAGCAGTCCGCGGACGGTCTTGCCCTTCTCATTGGTGGCAGTATAACGAAAACGTGGCATGAGGGAGATTCCTCCGAAAGAAATAGATGAAAGGCTGATTCCCTTGGCCCCCTCTGCGAGGGGGCTCCGCCCGCAGGGCGGGGTGGGAGAGAACCTTGCGGCAAACCGAAATATTTCGGTTTGTGGCAAGGTTCTCTCCCTCCGGCCCTGCGGGGCCACCTCCCTCGCAGAGGGAGGCAAGGAACTTCACAAAAACGCGCAGTACCATTCCAAAACGGGCCCGCCAAACAGCATCGCGATCATGATGCCCGCACACAGAAACGGGCCGAAGGCGAAGTGGTCCTTCTTCCCTGCCTTTTTGGCGGCCAGCAGGTATATGCCGTACATACCGCCAAAAACAATGCCGAAAAACATCGCCAGCAGCGTATTCTGCCAGCCCAAGAACAGCCCGGCGGCTGCCATCAGCTTGATGTCGCCGCCGCCGAACGCGCCGTCGATGACAAGGCAGAGCAGAAACATCGGCACACTGACGCAGAGCGCACCGATGACGTGCGGCAGCCAGTCGGCAGGGGAGAGCAGCACGCTCACCGCGCCGCAGACCGCCAGCGCCAGATTCAGCCGGTCCGGGATGGTCTGCGTCTCGGCATCAATGAGTGAAACGCTCAGCAAGATCCCGCAGACCGCCAGCGCCAGCAGCGCGGCCCAGCTCATGCCGAACAGACCGCCCGGCAGGGCGTAGGCAGCGCCGTACCGCCAAGTGCAGCCCAGCGCCAGCACGCCGCCCAAAAGCTCCACCAGCAGGTACCGCGCCGGAATGTGCGCACCGCAGTGGCGGCACCGCCCGCGCAAGAATAACCAGCTGAACACAGGCACTAAGTCCGGCGCACCCAGCGTGTGGCCGCACTGCGGGCATACGCTGCGGCCCTTCAGCGGGTCCATGCCCCGCGGCAGCCGCCACGCGACGACGTTCATAAAGCTGAACAGCGCCGCGCCCAGCAGAAAACGAATGAGTCCCAACAGAAGCTCAAGCAGCAGCATGGCCCACCCCCGCGCCGTATTGCAGCCGGTTCTCCGCGCGGAAAACGCGGTAACCGCCGTCGGCATCATAGATGGCGTACATGCCGTTCTCCTGATACAGGAGCCGCTGCACGGTGTAGCCGTTCGGGTCGATCTGCAAAAGCGTCACCGTGCCGGGCAGTGAGCCCAGCGTGCGGATTTCCTCGGCGATGCCGTCCGCAAAGCCGTCCGCGCTTGTCTGGTCGGCGAACGTCTGCCCGGCGGAGTAGCACTGGGCAGACACGGCACTGGCCGCCAGCCGCGCAGCCTTGACCTGAGCCAGGGCCTCCCGCGCACGGGCCTGATAGCGCAGCTCCGCCGCGCCGGTCACAATAGTATACAGGACAGCGCCCAGCGCCAGCAGTACGGCGAGCTTTTCCGCAAACGCAGCTTTGGCCCAGCGTTCCCCGGTATGGCGCAGCCATGCGCCCAGTCGTGCTGCCAGCATTGTTACACATCCTCTACCATATAATAACACGCTATTTAGTATAGCGTGCCGGGCCTGTATTTGCAAGGAATTTCGCGAAAAAAAACTCTGTTTTTTGTTCAAAGCTAACGGAAATTATGGCGAAATCGTGCACAACTTGCCGCTGACCCACTATATTTGGTGTAAATTTGCTGAAATCTCGCGGAGTTTCTTGCGAAAACGTCACATTCCGAGTATAATGACAATATATATACTCTGATATTGTGTCTAATTGTAACCTTTCACCGGAGAAACGACGGGAGCATCTATGGTGCAGTACAATAAAAATATAAAAAACAAAAAGAAAGGCTTTACGCTGGTGGAGCTGATGGTCGTTCTGGCTATCACGGCCATTCTGGCGGCGCTGGTCGGCGGCGGGCTGATCGCCTACACGCGGCTGGCCCGGTTTGAAAAGAACGAGGCCAACGCCCGCACGCTGTTCCAGACGGCGCAGATCTCCCTGACCCGGATGGAGACGGCGGGGGAGCTGGATGCGTTCCGCCGACAGGTCATGGAGGAGGGCGACACGGGCGACCACTTCCAGAACGACGTCACTGTGACCGACGCGGGCGGCAAACCCCTTGTGAGCCGCACCAAGACCGAACTGAACCAGAACGTGGCCGCGCTCTACTATGACCGCACGGGCGCTGCCGCGGGCAACCATAACGCGCTGGTGGAGCGGTTGCTGGGCGATTACATCTACGACGCCTCGCTGCTGAATGCCTCGATCTGTGTCGAGATCGACGTGCAGAGCGGGCAGGTCTACTCGGTCTTTTACGATACCAAATCCGATAAGCTACGCTTCAATCAGGACGGTGCTACGAATATTTATGACCGCAGCTATGACCACCGCCGCAAGGACAGCCTTGTCGGCTACTACTCAGCCGAGGACCGCGTCAACGTTGTGCAGCTGGTGCAGACGAAGCTGAAGGTCAAGAACCCCCGCCTGACGAATGGCGAGACGCTGACCCTGAGCTGGAGCGGCAACTCCAGCCTCGGCGATCTGGACACCTCCTACACGGCCACGGCCTACGATGCCAAGGATACCGGCAAGACGAAGCCGCTGTTTACCATCACGATCAAGCGCGACACCGCGGGTGCGGCGGATGATAACAAGCAGGTCATCACCAAGATGCCTGTCACGATTTATACGTATGATAATGCGGGCAATCAGACGAAAACCGAGAAAGAACTCTACTTCCCGCTAAGCTACAACAAGGGCAGCTTTGTGCTGACGCTGGACGCCATGGCGGACGCGGCGCTGCTGCGTGCGTGTGAGAACGACGAGGTTGCCGCCACGAGCCTGTACAGCATCACCCGTCTGCTGAACGACCCGAAGGACATCTACATTGCCATGCGCGCCGAGCCGCGGGAGAACTACAGCGACACCTACACAGCCAGCAAAGAGGAAACGACGAACGAGGAAAACACCCTGCTGGCCAAGGGCGGCAAGACGGATAAAGCAGAACTGAAATATTTCCGCCATCTGTACAACCTGCGCTGGTCTGCCGACTGGGACATCACCAACAAGGGCATCTACACGCTGACCCCCCAGGCCAGCAACAGCACCGGCCTGAACTGGACGGGCGGCGGCGTCACGGTCTACTGCGCCGCGGGCGCATGGCCTCCTGTGGCCAAGGTGCCGTCCCTCAATGACCCTGTCGCATGGCCGACGATCCCGGAGCTGGGTGAAAAAATCGAACTTACGAGCAAAACAACGGTCCTTGCAACCAAGACGACCCGTGTGCCCATCCTCAATCTGCAATTGAGCAGCAAGTCCGTTGCAAAAACCGGCAGGGCAGGGAAGGACGAGCTGGCCGACCACTATGTCGGCCTTATCGGCGAGAACAAGGGCGAAATTTCTTACATCACACTGCGCGACCCGGACATTCAGGTCAACGTCAAGACCGAGACCGTCGCCGCCGGTGCGCTGCCGAACGAAGATCAGCTCAAGCTGACCGCAACCAAATTCGTCACGGCGCTGGCGAAGGACGACGAGAACTGGCGCGATGTGCGTGCTGTCGGCGCACTCTGCGGCGTCAACACCGGCACGCTGAAAAACTGCGCCCTGACCCGCGGCACGAACTCCTCGACGAGTGCGCTGGTGGCCGCGGCGCTGGCGTTTGACAACACTACCACCGCAACGGATCGCAAAGCGCAGACGCTGGACGCTGGCGGCAACAGATATACCTATTATACAGACGAGCCGCGCGGCATTGGCGGTCTCGTCGGCGTTGCCATACCCAAAGCCGATTCCGTCATGCAGGACCTGACCGTCGCGTCGGACGTGACGGTGGCGGGTCTGCTTGTGGACAAGGACACGCAATCCGTTACAAACACAGCGGCAGACCAGAAGGCCGAGAAGGCCCGCTACGCTGCCGCGGCAGCTGAACCGGATGACGAGAACTCCTCTGGCGCAGCGTCGGCGTGGGCGGCGTGTTTGGCACGGTGGACGCGGCCCAGATGAAAACGAACGACGATACGAACATCGTCAACAACGGCTTTGTGACCGGCAACGGCTTTACGGGCGGCATCGTCGGCAACCTGTTTGCGACAGGCGCAAATACCGGCACGCCGAGCCTGACGGGCCTGAGGAACAACGGCACGGTCAGCGCGGGCGCCAACTATAAGGGCGATACCGCGGGCGATGCACGCAGCCTGGTGCTGGGGCAGTTCTTCGGCGGCATTGCGGGCTACGGCAGGGGCGTGACCCTGCAAGGCTGCGAAAGCGTGACCCGCAGCGACCTGACCGAGACCCAGCTCAAGGAGCAGGTCAAGGCGGGCTTCGACGAAACCGGCACATTGACCGACGCCAGCCCCCTCAAGGGTGATTTCGTCGGCGGCCTTGTCGGCTACGGCAAGGATATTGTGCTGGAGGACTGCAAGACCGGCAAGGGCTACGTGCTCGGCAGCCGGTTTGTGGGCGGTCTGGCCGGTGGCTTTACCGGCAGCGGCGTAAAACAGAACGATACGAACAGCAGTGACGTCTTTGGCAGCCGCTACGTCGGCGGCATCGTGTCGGTCAACGGCAGCAACAGCCAAATCAGCGGCATGACCAATACGGGTCTGGTCGCGGCCTTTGGAAAGAACGCGGCCTACGTCGGCGGCATCGTCGGCGTCAATGATGCCGACTGGGGCGGCAGTGAAAACACGTCTGCCAAAGCCACCGTGGCCACCGTGCAGAACTGCGCCAACCGCATGTCCGGCGACAACGCCACCGACACCCGCCGCATCAACCTGCTAAAGGATCTGAGCGGCTACGCCGACTACGTCGGCGGCATCGCGGGCAGCAACGGCAAAAATCGGCGTTGTGACGTGGGATAAGAGCGGCACCCCGACGCTGGGTGCCATCCTGTACGGCAACAACTACGTGGGCGGCGTGGCCGGTTATAACGATGAAAAGGCGATAATCTCCAACACCTCCGGCCAGGACCTGACCATCAGCGGCCAGATCGTGGCGGCGGGCAAGGCTGTCGGCGGCATGATCGGCCTGAACTGCGCCTCCACGCTGCCCTCCGCCACTGTGGCGGTCAGCCGCGTGGCGGGTCAGCAGCTTGTCGGCGGCGTCATCGGCGTCAACCTGCCGGTGGGCGGCTTCACCGTGGCGGACGGCGGCGCGTTTATAACAAATGTGGCCTCGGGCCGCGTCGAGGCCGACGCCGTCGCGGGCGGCATCATCGGCTACAACCGTCTGCTGGCGGACAAGCCCGCAGGCGTTACGCTGACGGCGCTGCTGCCGACGATTGACCAGAACACCGGCGTGCTGACCGACAGCACCGACGCGGAAACGGCGGGCGGCGAGGTCACCCTTGCCAACTTCCAGAACATGCTCAACCTGCAGGCCGACATCTACGTCGGCGGCATCGTCGGCGCAAACGACGCTAAAACGAAGCTGACGATTCAAATGCAACCAACGGCGCAACGCAAAACGCCTTGTCCGTCGGCGGTCTGAACCCGTCCAACAACGGCGCGTTTAAACGGCGGCGTATCGCTGAACGCGCTGGCCGGCTGGCCGCTATGACTTTGGCACCGCGTACGGCGCACTGGCGGGCGGTATCATCGGCTATGCCACACCAAACACGGTGCTGGAAAACTGCATAACTACGGCACAGTGGCT
>ENA-OQBL01000497-OQBL01000497.1-human-gut-metagenome-genome-assembly--contig:-NODE-497-length-20472-cov-2.119489_pt1 | contig 20472 bp, 30 predicted proteins | sample MGYA00242747_ERZ504553 | MGnify/ENA primary metagenome ERZ504553 (study PRJEB26092, sample SAMD00036240) | human gut metagenome | host: Homo sapiens | study: EMG produced TPA metagenomics assembly of...
GATGAAATCCAGCGCTTACGAAGACTTATGCGTGAGGGCTCTCCCGAACGCATTAGTCGCAGTTAGCGATTAGTTCATCGGAGCGTTGCGCCGGCGAGTGAGTAATACACATTGTCCAAATGCGTCCACATTGAAGAACGTTTTAATCAACTAAATAGCAATTGATTTATAGGAGATATTATGAATCCAAAAGCTTTAAAATCACTTGAATACTACAAGATTATCGACCAACTGACAGAGAAGGCTTCTTCCCAGATGGGGAAAGACCTGTGCAGGCACCTCCTGCCCTCTGAAGATGTTTACGAAATCCGTCATATGCAGATCCAGACCAGAGACGCCCTCACACGCCTTTTCCAGAAAGGAAACATCTCCTTTGGAAGCGTAAAAGACGTGCGCGGCTCACTGAAACGTCTGGAAATCGGAAGCTCCCTTGGAATTTCCGAACTCCTTGCCATTGCCGGACTTCTGGAAAATACCAACCGTGTCAAAGCCTACTCCCGAAATGAGCGCGGAGATGCAAGAGAAGACTCTCTGGACGGCATGTTTGAGAGTCTGGAGCCATTGACTCCCCTCTCAGCAGAAATCCGCCGCTGCATCATCTCCCAGGACGAAATCAGTGACGATGCCAGTGCCGGTCTGATGCATGTACGCCGCAGCATGAAGGTTGCCAATGACCGCATCCACACCCAGCTGGCCTCCCTGGTAAACGGAAGCGCCCGTAATTACCTTCAGGACTCCGTTATCACCATGCGAAATGGCCGCTACTGTATCCCGGTAAAAGCCGAATACAAAGGCCAGGTTCCAGGTATGATCCACGACCAGTCTTCCACCGGCTCCACTTTATTCATTGAGCCTCTGGCGATTGTCAAACTAAACAACGACATCCGCGAGCTGGAGCTTCAGGAACAGAAAGAGATCGAGGCAGTTCTCGCTACCCTAAGTGAACAGACCGCCCAGAATGTGGACGCCATTCGCGCAGACCTTGACATTATGATCCAGCTGGATTTCATTTTTGCCAGAGCAGGACTTGCACTGGATATGAATGCCACAGAGCCCATTTTCAATACAGAGAAACGCATTCACCTGAAACAGGCACGCCACCCGCTCATTCCCAGGAAGAAAGCCGTTCCCATTGACATCCGTCTTGGAGAAGACTTCGACCTCCTTGTTGTCACCGGACCAAACACCGGTGGTAAAACCGTTTCCCTTAAGACAGTTGGTCTTCTGACCCTGATGGGACAGGCGGGACTTCACATTCCAGCCCTGGACCGCTCCGAGCTTTCTGTTTTCCGTGAGGTTTACGCAGATATCGGGGATGAGCAGAGCATCGAGCAGTCCCTCAGTACCCTTTTCCTCACATATGACCAACGTAGTGTCTTTCCTGAAAAAAGCAGATCAGGACTCTCTGGATGCTTTTGATGAGCTTGGCGCTGGTACCGACCCGACAGAAGGAGCGGCACTTGCCATCTCCATTTTGTCCTTCCTGCATGAACAGGGCATCCGCACTATGGCAACCACCCATTACAGTGAACTGAAAGTTTATGCCCTGTCCACTGACGGCGTTGAAAATGCCTGCTGTGAGTTTAATGTGGAAACCCTGCGTCCTACTTACCGTCTGCTCATCGGTGTTCCTGGAAAGAGTAATGCCTTTGCGATTTCTTCCAAACTTGGTCTTCCGGACTTTATCATTGAGCGCGCCAAAGATCAGATCAGCCAGAAGGACGAGTCCTTCGAGGATGTACTTACCTCCCTGGAAAACAGCCGCGTGATCATCGAAAACGAGCGTCAGGAAGCAGAGCGTTATAAAACCCAGATTGCTTCCCTGAAACAGGAGTTAGAGTCCAAGCAGGAGAAGCTGGACGAACGTAAAGAGCGGATCTTGCGTGAAGCCAACGAAGAAGCCCGTAAGATTCTTGCAGATGCTAAGGAATACGCAGATCAGACCATGAAAATGTTCCACAAATTCCAGAAAGATCACGTGGATACTGCTGCCATTGAAAAAGAACGCCAGAACCTTAGAAACCGCATGAACAAAGCCGAAAAGGGCATGTCCATGAACACCACCGTAAAGAAACCGAAAAAAGAGCTGAAGCCTAAGGATCTTTCCCTTGGAGATACCGTTCAGGTACTGAGCATGAATCTGAAAGGAACTGTCAGCAGCCATCCCGATTCCAAAGGCTTCCTTTTTGTACAGATGGGTATCATCCGTTCCAAGGTTCATATTTCTGACCTGGAGCTTGTTGACGAACCAGTTATCAACACTCCTGGACTTTCCAGAACAGGAGCAGGCAAGATCCGCATGTCCAAGTCTACCAGTGTTTCCACTGAAATTAATCTTCTTGGAAAACTGATAGATGAGGCTGTGGCAGAACTGGATAAATATCTGGATGACGCTTATCTGGCACACTTAAAGAGCGTGCGTATCGTACATGGTAAAGGTACCGGTGCCCTTCGAAAAGGAGTACACAATTATCTCCGCCGCCAGAAGCATGTGGCAGATTTCCACCTGGCTGAATTTGGCGAAGGAGATGCTGGTGTTACCATTGTAGAATTTAAGAAATAACTATATTTTATAAGGAGAAACTATGGTTGCTAAACAGAAAATCCTCATTGTCGATGATGACAACAATATTGCAGAGCTGATTTCTCTGTATCTTACCAAAGAATGTTTCGAAACAAAAATTGTAAACGATGGCGAGCTGGCTTTAAAAGAATTTCAGACTTTTCGCCCGAACCTGATTCTTCTGGATCTGATGCTTCCAGGTATTGACGGCTATCAGGTCTGCCGTGAGATCCGCCACACCTCAGACGTGCCGATCATTATGCTTTCCGCAAAAGGAGAAACCTTTGACAAGGTACTTGGCCTGGAGCTTGGCGCCGACGACTACATTATCAAGCCTTTTGATTCAAAAGAACTGGTTGCCCGTGTCCGTGCAGTTCTACGCCGTTTCCAGCCCAAACAGGCTGCAGTTGTAAGCGATGAGAAATGTGCCACTTATCCGGATCTTATTGTCAACCTTACCAACTATTCCGTTACTTATATGGGAAAACAGGTAGACATGCCGCCTAAGGAGCTGGAGCTTCTCTATTTCCTTGCTTCCTCACCCAATCAGGTATTCACCAGAGAGCAGCTACTGGACCACATCTGGGGCTACGAATATATTGGCGATACCAGAACTGTAGACGTTCACATTAAACGTCTGCGCGAAAAAATTCAAAGATCATCCGAACTGGTCTATTTCTACAGTCTGGGGAAATCGGATACAAGTTTGAGGTAAAAAGCGAATGAGAAAAACGGTTCACAGCAAACTGATCTGCAGTTATATTTTCATTGGAATTGTAGGCTTCCTTTTCGCTACAGCAGGTGGCTCTCATTTCGTGGAAACCTATCTGGAAGAAGAAGTTGGCGCAAGGCTGTATGACAGTGCTGTACGATTTGCTTCTGATGCTGTCACTATACAGCAGGTTGCAGACAATGATAGCAAAGGACTGGAAAAGATTATGGATATTCTGGCTTCCGGAGAGGAAGCCGGGATACTGATCCTGGATAAAAATTTCCATGTGATCGTGCAGTCCTCAAATCTGGAATATAACGTCAGTTCTGCGAAATCCACTGCCGATTCTGAAGTTCAGACTTCAGAAACAGATAAAATCCCAGAGAATGGAACATCCTCTGAAAAATTCTCTGCTGCAAACACAATTTCCATCCCCTATTCTGATCTGGACTTCTGGCTTAATACCCAATATCAGATCAGTAATTTTTATGGCTATTTTTCCAGTCCCCATCTTAATGTGATGATATCGGTGGAAAATTCCGGTGTAACAGAAGGCTATGTTACCTACCATTATGACATGCAGCAGCTTTATCAGAAACGAAGCGGTCTTCTTGGAATTCTTCAGATGGTTTTTTTTGCCGTGTATGCCTTGTGCGGACTGCTCCTTCTCTGCTATCAGAAATGGATCCATACTCCAATGCAACAGATCATCAAGGGGGCTTCCGAATATGCCAACGGAGATCTGAGTTATCGCATTCCAGTGAAATCCGAGGACGAAATGGGCTATCTTGCCAAAACCCTGAACTACATGGCAGACAGGATCAACCAGAACGGAGAATACCAGCGCACCTTTATTGCCAATGTTTCCCACGATTTCCGCTCTCCTCTGACTTCCATCAAAGGATATGTGGAGGCAATTCTGGATGGCACCATCCCCCCGGAATTGCAGGACAAATATTTAAATATCATTTCCCATGAAGCTGACCGTCTCGGAAAAACTGACGCGGAGCCTTCTGGTGCTGAATGATCTGGATGAACGGAAACGGATGATGAATATCCGCAAATTTGATATTAATGATGTGATCAAAAATACTGCCAATACGTTTGAGGTAATCTGTTCCAAAAAGAATATTGACCTGGAACTGCTGCTTTCCGGAAGAGAGCTGTTCGTAGAGGCAGATATGGAACAGATCCAGCAGGTACTGTACAATTTATTGGACAATGCAATCAAATTCAGTAATGACAATTCCTCGATCAACATTGAAACATCCGTAAAAAATGATAAGGTTTTCGTTTCTGTGAAGGATCACGGAGTAGGAATCCCCAAGGACAGCCTGTCCAAGGTGTGGGACAGATTTTACAAGACAGATACCTCCCGCGGAAAAGACCGGAAAGGTACAGGACTTGGGCTTTCTATTGTGAAAGAGATCATCAAAGCTCATAATCAGAATATTAATGTGATCAGCACGGAAGGTGTTGGAACAGAATTCATTTTTACTTTAAAGAAAGCAAAATAAATTATTCAGCAATTCTTTTTATAAACGAAGACCTGGAGCGTGTTTGAAAAAAGCTCCAGGTCTTTTACTATTTCCAGTCATACTTGCGCAGATGCCCCTCCAGTTTCAGATGGGCAAAGTCATGCTGACGAAAGGCTTCATAAAGAATAATGGCAACCGAATTACTCAAATTCAGAGATCTTGTTTCTCCCAGCATGGGAATCCTTACGCAGGTCTCCTGATTGTCACGGAGAATCTCCTCCGGGATTCCGGCACTCTCCTTGCCAAACATGATAAAGCAGTCGTCCTCATACTTCACATCCGCATAAGTCTGAGGTGCTTTCGTAGTCGCATAATAAATCTTCGCTCCAGGATTTCTCTCCAGAAAATCTTCATAATCCAGATAAGTAGTTACATCCAGATCTTTCCAGTAGTCCATTCCGGCACGTTTCAGTGCTTTCTCACTTAATGAAAATCCCAACGGCTCGATCAGATGGAGCCTGGTTCCTGTAGCCACGCAGGTACGTCCTATATTTCCTGTGTTCGCCGGAATCTCCGGCTCATGAAGTACAATGTTTAATGTTCCCATAGTTTTTATACTCTCCTGTAATTACAGCAGTTTTATTTCGATTTTAAGGCAATATCTTATATATCTCGTCTTTAGCCGGCCGCTCCAGATACCTGCCATTCCCATTGTAGTAAAGCATTCTGTCATTTCCAGCATTCGTCTGTCCAATCACAGCAGCCATCATGCCCATTCTGCGAAGCTCCTGCACCAATGCTTCTCCTGCCGGAATACCGATCAGAACAGCCCCTTCCGAATTCAGCTTATAAGGATTAATGTCAAAGATTTCACAAATTTCAATGTCTCCTGGCGTATGGGTACCTTGGCAAAAATCCACTTTCCAGTCCCACCTGGGAAGCCTCCGCCATCTTCCACAGAGCACTCAGAAAACCACCCTCACCCATTGCATTAAAAAGCGGTAGCGCCAGCCTCTTTTACATTTATCTCATCCGCAGTCCCGTAAAGGGTTCTCAGATTCTCTGCCTCCGTAAAAACCTTCTGAAAAATGCTCTCTTAAAATCTCATGTTTTTCCCTTGCAATCTGCGCTGTGCCGTAAAGAGCAATGGCTCCAGCCACCACCAGTTCGTTTCCAGGCGTAAGAAGCCCGCTGATTTCAGCCTGCAGTGCTTCCATAGCCGCTTTTCCAAGCCTCATTTTCTCTTTTCCCTACAGAAGAAGAGAGAGGACAGCAGGAACTACCATTGCCAGAACAAGAATAACAGCAATGATCGCAGTTACAAGTTTTCTTTTCTTTGGATCAAACATTCCCATAAATTTTTAACCTCTCATAACCATCCGGCACTTTACAGACTACAAATATACGCCATGTCAATACGGCCAGCCGAACAGTTACACCCTTTCTTTATTATATCTGAATTTCCTTCACTGCCGCATTATGAAGCAGTGGATCCCGGTTTTCATAGTCAAACAGCAATATTTTTCCATCCCGGAACACCTCAATATGCGCTGTCTTGGGCACCTTTTCCTGGCGCCTGTACTCCCAGACTGCTTTCTCATAGGGCTTCTGGTCATACTCAAAGGATGGATGGCTTTTCAGGTTTTCGCGAAGATACAGGTCGTAGATCATGCTGTCTGCCACCTTTTCCCAGGTCGCAGTTTCCATTCCTCTGCAATCTTCCGCAGCTTTTTCCCCGGCAGGATTCTCCACCTCAGGATCCTGATTTCCAGATTTTCCCTGCGGATTTTCTTCCAGTTCTTCCTTCACAAACTCCAGCAGGATCTCATATCTGCGCATTCTGGAATGGGAAATCTCTGAATAACCTTTTTTTGCCTCATAAAACTGTCCCAGCTTCTCATACAATGTGAAAGCATCCTCAAACAAAGGCTCCACACAGGCGATGGTATTCTGAAACTGTCCACTATTATAGTACAGTTCCACCATACTTTCCACCATTTTCAGCTTCAAAATGTCTTCATATGGCAGCCATCTGGTTCCCAGTACCTCATATGGCTCCAGTTCTTTATGCACAATGCCATATTCTTCTGTCATCTCTTTCATATGAGAGCCCTTCAGAACCTTCAGAAATCCAAGCTGAAGCTGCTGGGGACGAAGTGCATAAACATCATTGAAGGACCGGTGAAAGCTGTCATAATCCTCGTAAGGAAGACCAGCGATCAGATCCAGATGCTGGTGAATATTCTTAAAACTATGGATGCGGTTTACAATCCCTGCCAGCTTCGGAAAATCCATAGTCCTGTGGATAGCACGAATAGTGTCCGGATTTGTGGACTGTACACCGATTTCCAGCTGGATCAGCCCCGGACGCATGGTGCTCATCAGTTCCAGTTCATTTTCCCTCAACAGATCTGCGGAAATCTCAAAGTGGAAATTGGTAATTCCATTATCATGATCTTTTATGTACTGCCAGATGGTCATGCATGATCGTGCTTACAATTAAAGGTTCTGTCCACAAATTTCACCTGTGGCACTTTATGATCCAGGAAAAACTGAAGTTCTTTCTTTACCAGTTCCAGGTCGCGAAAACGCAGTTTCTTGTCCACAGATGACAGACAATAGCTACATGAAAAAGGACAGCCCCGGCTGCTCTCATAATAGATAATACGGTTTTCAAAATCCTTCAGATCTTCATAAGCAAAGGGTACCCTGCTTAAATCCATGATCTGCCGCCATCCGTTATTCTGAATTGTACCGTCCGGTTTACAGTACACAAGTCCGGTGGTTTTCTCCAGAGAAGGACTTCCATTCATATAGTGCTTCACCAGTTCCAGGAAGGTCTCCTCTCCTTCTCCAACCATTACACCATCAAATGCCGGGTTCTTTTTCAGAAATTCCTCTGCATCATACGATACCTCCGGGCCTCCCGCCCAGAAAGGAACATCCGGCAGGATCTTTCTCAGATCCTGCATCAGTTCCCGCACAAAAGTAATATTCCAGATATAGCAGGATATGCAGATCACATCCGGATGACATCTGTAAATATCCTTCAGAATGTCATCCTTCTGCTGATTGATGGTGTATTCCCGAAGTACAATATTGCTGTCATATTCTTTTGCGCAGGCTTTCAGGTTAAAGACAGCCAGATTGGAATGTATATATTTTGCATTACATGCTGCAAGTAATATCTTCATCGTTCTTACTCGTCCAGAAGTTTCTTTAACTCTTCTTTATCCGTAAGACCAACCAGACGGTGTGCTTCTGCTCCGTTCTTGAAAATGATCAGGGTAGGAATGCTCATAACCCGGAACTGCTGTGCAAGCTCCATGTTCTGGTCCACATCAAGCTTTCCTACTGCATAACCTTCCTCTCCCAGTTCCTCCACGATTGGCCCCTGACGCATGCATGGTCCGCACCAGGTTGCCCAGAAATCAAGAAGAAACGGTTTCTCGGATTTTAATACTTCCTCTTCAAAATTCTGTGTTGTGATTACTTTTGCCATAATTGATCCATCCTTTCTATCGGTCTATTCTTCTCTCTGATTTCATGTCGAAATTCTACTTTTTTTTGTCTGTTTCTCACATACTGGTTTGCACTGAGTCCCGCCTGGGCACCATCGTAAACTGCCTTTGCCACCTGCAAAAGACCGCCGGTACAGTCACCTGCTGCAAAAAGCCCCGGAATGGTGCTCTCCATCTTTTCATTTACCTTGATGTTGCCTTTCTCAGTAAGTGCCGCGCCCATCTGTCTTGCCATTTCTGCGCTTCCTGCAGTTCCAAGCGCTACAAAAACGCCGTCTGCCGGGACAAATGTCTCTGTCGAATCCCTCACCGGACTCTCCTGACTATGGAACTCTGAAGCTTCCATTTCAGCTTTCTTTCCTTCTGGCAAAAGCTGAAGGTTCTTCTCTTCATCAGTATCTGATTTTGCATCCGTCTCTGACTCAGAGACCAGACGCAGTCCGGACACCTTCTCGTCTCCCTCTACAGACTGAATTTTCATTGTATTCACCGCAAAGAAGATTTCCTGGAAAACTCCGGTTCTTTCCCATCTGTGTAGATGGTAACAGAACCGGCCATAGGTGCCAGTTCTTCTGCCTCATGAAGAGCGAAGTCGCTGTTTCCAAGCACTGCAACATCCTTTCCCCTGTAGAAAAATGCATCACACACAGCACAGTAGCTGACACCTCTTCCCTCAAATTCCTTAATCCCCGGAATTGCAGGAGCCTTTCGTTTGCTTCCTGTGGCAAGGATCACACTGATGGTGTCAAAATCACCTGCTGTTGTCTTTACTGTAAAAGTATCAAACCCGCCAATCCCCAGCACCTGTGCCTCCAGGATCCGCACGCCTAATGCTTTTGCCTGTGCAAGTCCTGTCTCAAATAATTCTTTCCCGGAAACAGGATGTTCCATACCATAATAATTCTCTATTTTTCTGCTTTTTCCAAAGCACCAATGCCGTTATTGATCACCAGTGGATCCATATTTGCCCGGGCAGCATACAAAGCTGCGGAAATTCCTGCCGGTCCGGCACCGATAATGATTATTTTTTCCATATACTTCAGAATCACCTGCCTTTCTCATGATTCCAATCTTTCCCATATATTGTTATTTTTCTTACAATTTCACGGTTCAGTATCTTCACAGTTATACCCTTCCCGGAATAGTACCTGTTAAATAGTTACCTGACAATATACTTTCCATAAAAGAAATTCAGACTTTTCATTTTTCGTCGGTTCTTTTTTCGTCTATAGCCTTCTCTGCATAAGCCAGTCCCCAGAATATCACAGCTGGCATACACGCCATCAACGGAAACGCATAACGCAGAAGACCGTTTACCGGAGAAGCTATACAGATTGCCACATTCAGCGCCGGGGCAGCCAATACCAGGATTCCTTTCCATCGCTTCCTGTAGATCAGATATCCAAGGAGCAGAATCACGATCCATGTGTAGGTTCCCGCATTGCAGATCTGCGCAAGACCTGGAATCTGACTCCACAGATCGGCATAACGTTTCAACTGATTCCTTGTCTCTGCGGAAAAGATCTGATGATAATCTGACTCTTCAATCAGCGGCTCATTTACTGTATAGAAGCGGTAGGAGCTCTGCGCGGTGCAATTATGAAATGGGTAATAATATCCATAGCTGTTATGAAGTGTGGCTTCTATATACACCCCCGGATGCCTCAGAAACATGCTGAACCAGGCATTAAAGTAGCGTTTCAGCTTCGCCATGGTAATATGTCCGCCGCGATAAGTTGCCTTTACCGGATCAGACAGTTCCGGATTATACAAATCCGCAATCTCATCATACTTCATCACCCCGTCAATTGCTTTAGCTTCTTCCTTTGTCACATCATCCGGATATTCCTTCAGATATCTGGCTGTCTGCTGCATTGGAATTGAGAAAAATACTCTGGATGGGAAATTTACCAATGTATAGTCTCGGTGCCACTTCTTTCTGAAGCCCCATGTAGCCCACTGTCACAAGGATCACCATTCCAACTGCATACAGTCTGCGTTTTTTTCCCAAGGAAAAAAGAATAACAGGATAAATGCAGGAAGCACCATGTAAAGTCCATTATTTCTGGTAATGCACATGCCAAAGCCAACCAGAAACAGCACTGTCAGCTGCTGTCTTAAAGACTGGCCACTTTTTTCCCGAAGGGTGGGAATGCAGCATTCCACATAGATTACCATGAAAAGGGAAAACAGAGCGCTGAAACTTCCATCCTTAATGATCGTCTGGGAATAAGCTCCAAATACAGGCACAAGACTGAAAAATGCAATACAGCAGATATTGAACCATCTTGGTGCTCCCCATGATTTCAGTTTATAACAAACAGTGGCATAACATACCGCATAAATCAGTGCCAGCACGCCAACCACCATGAAAATGCCCCAGTTATCACTGATCACATTTCCAATTGTCATCAAGGCTCCCATTATAAGGCTTAATTCCCATGGATGCTTGTTTGTAAATCTCTGATTTCCGGCAAACATATTCAGCTGCCGGAAGCCATCATAGGGAACACTTCCTGGCCAGAAGATCAGGATATAGGGAAGCCATCCTGCCAAAATCAGCAAAAATGCTACCAGAAGGTAGTGTTTTTCCATAAATTCCGGAAATTTCTTTATATTCCTGCTGTGCAGAAAAGGATGCTTCTCTCCATATGCATATAAAAGACTGATCACTATATCAAACAGAAAAAAGAATCCTGCCCATGTAAGCAATGCGATCAGAATCTGATTTCTCCCAGCTGTAAAGAAGGTCCAGTTTCCCTGCACGGAAAAGGACATTCCGATCAGCATAAAAACAGAAAACATGGCGGCGATCAGATGCGTGATCCATTTACAGCTTCTGCAAAAATTCTTCCAGCATTTCATGTACAATGCAATGATTGCAATGAGAACCACCAGTTTGTCGATTCCGATTCCTGTCATCTCTTTCTTGCATAAAGAAAGAAATGTTTCTCCCGGATTATCTGCCGAACCAGCATACAAGCCCGTCATGGAAAGAGCAAACACTGTTTAAAATGGCGGCAATAAACGGCAAAGTATATTTTTTTAAGTTTTTTTTCCACCAATAAATCCTCCCGACTTTTATCACACTGCCATTCTAACATTACTATATATGAAAAGCAAGGCGTGGTTTTTACAAGGTAAATTTTTGGAATTTACAGATTTTTTGAAATTTTTGTTGCGTCAAAGCAGTTTCTATGCTATTATATGCACTGTAAGTTCAGAGAACTTATAAATGCCCAGATAGCTCAGTTGGTAGAGCAGAGGACTGAAAATCCTCGTGTCGCTGGTTCGATTCCGGCTCTGGGCATTTTTTTATTTTTCAGATACGCTCTGGAAAAAGCCGCCCCCGAAGGGGCGGCCTCATTTATTTTGTAAGCATTTTATCTAATGTTTCGTTCAGCATCTCTCTGGATGTCACCTGTATCGCCTGAATTCCTGCCTTCTTCGCTCCTTCCACATTATCCATGCGGTCATCGAAAAACAGACACTCTTCTGCTTTCAGGCTATATTTCTCCAGAAGAATTTCATAAATCTCCCTGTCTGGCTTCAGGGCGTGAACCTGATAGGAAACAACTCCCCCCATCAAGCACATCCAGGAATTTCGCTCCCTTGGTGTGCACATGGAACAGCTCTTCTGAGTAATTGGAAAGCAGGTAAATCTTATAACCCTTTTTCCTTCAGTGCTGCAACCTTGTCCCAGACCTCCGGACGCTTTACAGCCATCTGCTCTCCGTTTCGAAGGAACCAGCCCATCACATCCACATCGTCCGGGTACTTCAGTTCATACTGATGAATGGCTTCCTCAAGGCTCAGCCTTCCTCCGTCAAGTCCCTGTACCCAGATCTCATTGTCAAACATTTCCCCGCCAATTCTCTTCGCCTCAGCTTCAGAAAGGCCGTAGTCCCTGGTCAGCATCTCAAACCAGCGATACTCCACCAGTACATCTCCAACATCAAAAATTAAATTCCGAATCATTCGTCTTCATAACCATTCGGGTTATTGCTCTGCCATCTCCAGGAATCCTCGCACATCTCACGGATGCCATTCTCAGCTGTCCAGCCAAGCTCTTTCGCTGCCTTGGAAGCATCGCAGTAGCAGGTAGCAATATCGCCTGCACGACGTGGTTTGATCGCATATGGGATCTTAACGCCTGTTGCAGCTTCGAAATTCTTCACAATATCAAGAACACTGTAGCCTTTTTCCTGTGCCAAGGTTATAGATTGCAAGTCCAGGATTCTCCTCGATCTTTTTAAGCGCTTTTACATGACCTTTGGCAAGATCTACTACATGGATATAATCTCTCACGCCGGTTCCATCCGGAGTGTCATAGTCATTACCGAATACGCCAAGCTCTTTCAGCTTGCCAACAGCAACCTGTGTGATGTATGGCATAAGGTTGTTCGGGATACCATTTGGGTTCTCGCCGATGGTTCCGCTCTTGTGGGCACCGATCGGATTAAAATAACGAAGCAGCATTACGTTCCACTCCGGATCTGCTTTCTGGATGTCTGTAAGAACCTGCTCCAGCATGGATTTGGTCCAGCCATATGGGTTGGTACACTGTCCTTTCGGGCATTCTTCTGTGATCGGGATCTGTGCCGGATCTCCATATACAGTTGCAGAGGAAGAGAAAATAATATTCTTAACACCATGTTTTCTCATTACATCTACAAGAGTCAGGGTTCCTGCAAATATTATTCTCATAAATATTCCCAAGGCTTTACAACGGACTCTCCAACAGCCTTCAGTCCGGCAAAATGAATACAGGAGTCAATGTCTTCTTTGTCAAAAATCTGGTCAAGGGCTTCCCTGTCCAGGATATCTGCTTTATAAAATTTAACCGGCTTGCCTGTGATCTTGGAAACTCTGTCAAGGGCCTTCTCGCTGGAATTAGACAGATTATCCAGAACTACTACGTCATAACCGGAATTCTGAAGTTCTACAACTGTATGGCTTCCAATGTATCCTGCACCGCCTGTTACTAAAATTGCCATGATATTTTCCTCCTCGTTTGCTGCAAAGTTCCCACCACTCATCACAATCAATAAACAAATAACCTTCTGCTGTTTTCTCTTTTCACAGCACTACACGGAATGTTATCTGCAAACAGCAACTGTGATGGTTTATGTCCATTCTTTGCAATCTTTATTCGTAACCTGGAAGACATGTTTTATGTTACCGTGAACGGAGTGAACAGTAACTGTTTTATGCCTGCCAGTTTTAGAATACCACTATTTATATTTTTCTACAATAGATTTCATCTCAGATAATTTCTGTTCCATATCCCACACCAGCTTGAACTGGGTTCTTGCGCGGTCCAGATTATGATTTTCGCGATGAATGCGGAAGTAATGATCTCCCTCCAGATGGTCTGCCAGGAAACGCATTCCACACTCAAAGGTCATCAGGATTGCACCCATCGGAAGCATTTCCACCTCCAAATCTGTGAGGGCACCGCCACAGCCTTCCAGAAATCCTTTTACATACACCTCAAACAGATGAAGGTCACAGGACACTTTGGAAATGTCCTGTTCATCCTCAGCAGCTGTGCTTGCACCGAAACGGATGGAATCACCGAAATCATTCAGGGAAAGTCCCGGCATTACCGTGTCCAGGTCGATCACACAGATTCCCTTATGGGTAGCATTGTCGATCATGATATTATTCAGCTTTGTGTCATTGTGCGTTACACGAAGAGGCAGCTTACCTGCATCCTGTAAATCCACAAGTGTATGGGCCAGCTGCTCTCTTTCCAGGACAAACTGTATCTCCTTCTGAACATCAGCCGCCCGTCCGCATGCATCCTCTTCCACAGCCTTTTTAAAATTGGCAAATCGCTTCACTGTATTATGAAAATCCGGGATTGTCTCATGAAGAGTATCTGCCGGATAATCAGCAAGAAGGCGCTGGAAATTACCAAATGCAAGAGCACTCTGGTAAAAATCCTCGTCATTTTCCACCTGATCAAAGCAGGTTGCATCTTCTATAAACAGATACGCTCTCCAGTATTCTCCCTCTTTATCTACAAAATAAGGAGCTCCAGCACGGTCATTTACGATATTCAGGGTTTCGCGCTCTGCATCCCCGCCATTTTCCAGGATTTTCTTCTTCAGCCAGGAGGTGACACCACTGATATTCTCCATAAGACCAACAGGATCTTTGAAAATCTGCTTGTTCATTTTCTGGAGAATATAGCGCTTCTGTCCGGCTTCTGTGGAAAATACAGCACAGTAAGTCTCATTAATGTGGCCATTTCCGAATATGCCAACCTCTTCAAGTTTACCGCCAAAATCAAAGCTGTTGATTACTTCCATCAGTTCCTGATGGCTTGCATCTTTTGTTTTTCCCACTTATTTTTCCTCCCAAAGCTTCTGAGGATAAAGACCGTCATCTTTCAGCTTCTGAATTGCAGCAACTACTACCGGCTTATCTTCTTTATAGGTAACTCCATACCATTTGTCCATAGATTTCAGAACTTTGACAGTTGCTTTCTTCTCGCCAAGAAGCTCATCTACAACAAATGGAAGGAAATATCGCATTCAGAGGATTCTTTTCCACATTTTCTTTCAGGAATAATGGGAATCTGTCCTTCAGTTCTTTCAGAATGCTTGCAGAAAATCCCCACATATTCATAGACACCGTAGCATCCATAGGAAGCTCTGTCCATGTAGCACCATCATCCTCGGTATAAGCAGCACCGCCATCTCTCTTCTCAATATGGGTGCGCTCATTAATATCCTTCAGAAATCCCTCTTCGTCTGTCACACAAACACCACGAGCCACATGTCCATTATCTGTCAATGTGTTCTCAAGCTTGTAGCCTACCATCATGTACTGATAAATGCCGTCTTTATCCTGATTCTCTGTAAGGAAATCATATGCCATCTTAAATGCATGACGTCCATAATAATCATCCGCATTAATAACGGCAAAAGGTCCATCAATCACATCGATACAGCTCATGATCGCATGTCCGGTTCCCCATGGTTTCACACGTCCTTCCGGAACTGTAAAGCCTTCCGGAAGATTATGCAGATCCTGGAATACAAATTCCACCTGGATATGCTTACTCATACGATCTCCGATAGCAGCACGGAAATCAGCCTCATTCTCCTTCTTTATAATAAATACAATTTTTTCAAACCCTGCCTGAATAGCATCATAGATAGAAAAATCAATGATAATGTCCCCGTCCTTATCAATAGGATCGATCTGCTTCAGGCCACCATATCTGCTTCCCATACCTGCTGCCATTACTACCAATACCGGCTTTTTCATGTTATTGCTGCCTCCCATTTTTTATTTGTCAAAGCGGAGATTCCTGATCCGCTTTGTTGCTTATTCATAACGATACCAGGGACAAACAATTGCCCCTGGTTCGATGGTAACAGACAAACCTCTTCTTGTCAATTTTTATCAATTATTTCACAGGAAATACTCCGGTTTTAATATTCCCAGACCACTTCCAAGGACTTTTCCGGATTTCAGATATTTCTTTGCAGCCCTCTGAAGCGAAGTATTCTCAGAATATACATTCAGATTTCGCTGTACTTTCCCCCAAATACGCCATTCAGCCTCACGCTCATCCCAATCTGTTTCTACGATCTGAAATTGATTCTGAAACATAATGATATTGCTTTTCTCCGGCAAAATGTCTTTAAGCCCTGGATAGAGCAGCCAGGAATGACACAGATACGGCATCTCTTTCCCCCAGAAAGCCATTCCCTGAACAATAGATTCCTTCACACTCTCCAGTGTGAGCTTTTCGCCCTGTGGAATATGAATACTGATGATCGGATCTCCCTTTTTTTACCATTCTTTCTCCTGCTGTAAAATTCCAGCGGGAATCCATGATTTCAAATTGCATTCTTCCAAGCCTGAAGATGGTAAGCTTCATATGGCGGAAAAACCAGTCGTATTCATCAATTCCATACTCTCCATATTCCAGAAAACAGTTTTCACACCAAAAGGTCAGATCGTAAAAAGTGTCCCTGAAAAATTTCCCGGCTGATTCCCCGCTTTTCATAAGCATCATAGGTTTCAGCGCCCATGCGGCATAAATAATACAGAAACACAAGCCGATAATCCTTTTCCAAAAGAATTTTTTCATAAAACAAAGCTCTGTCTTTCTCATACAAAAGCTTATTTTCCTGATATTCTTCCTCCCCAATGCGTCCGGATTCCTGAAGCTCATTAAGCAGATGCACAGCCTCCGGCAGCATGTTGATTTCAGCTAAAAATTCATTTATTTTCATTGGCAAATCCTCTGAGATTTACAACCTGTCCCGTTATTCTTGCTTCCTCTGCTGCCAGTGCCATCAGATGACTCTCCACGGAAACAGCAGCGTCTGTTTTACCCTTTCTTCCTTCTCCTACCATACGGACAAAATCATGCATCATACTCATATCACTTCCGTTATGTCCGTTTGCAGGTGTGTGAAGCTCTATTGTCTCCAGATTCCCACTGACAAAATCTCTGATCTCAATAGTACCTGCATCCATATCGCCTTTGATCTCACCTTTTGTTCCCATAAGACGGATCCGTCTAGCACACTGGTCTGTAAAGGCTGTCATAAGGAAGGACGCTGTTACCTGATTTTCAAACTTTATGTCAACGGACTGGTGATCTACTACTGTATTATCACAGTGGAATACACATCTTCCGTAAGGTCCTTTTTTGCAAAGCCTCCAATACATGCTCCGGATCTGTCTGATCGGTCACTGCACGTACCAGATAGCCATCTAAATTCTCCAGATAAAAGCGTGGTGCATAGAAAGCACATTCATCTCTATGTGGGCATCCATCCAGACAATAAGCAGGAGCTCCTTCCGGTGCATTTTCCTCTGTAAAATAAGACAGTTCACCAAAGGAACTAAGGCTTTCGCATTTACTGTCTGCCAGCCACAGCATGATATCCATATCATGACAGCATTTCTGCAGGATCATAGGACTGGATTCCTCTGCATTTCTCCAGTTTCCTCTTACAAAGCTATGTGCCTGATGCCAGTAACCTACCTCTTCCATATGCTGGATAGTCATAAGTCTTCCTATTTTGCCTTCTTCCAGAAGTTCTTTTAATTTGGAAAAGAACGGAGAATACCGAAGTACGTGGCACACGGACAGAATACGGTCGTATTTCTTCGCCATCTCTCCCAATTTCAATGATTTCTTTCTTGTCGGGAGACATGGGCTTTTCACAAAGTACATGATATCCCCTTTTCAGAGCCATGATCGTAGGCTCATAATGCATCCTGTCCATGGTGCAGATCATGGCACAATCTGCCAGCATTTTCCTTTTCCAAGAAGCTCTTCATAGCTTTCGAAGCAAAGCTCTTCCGGAATATTGTGTCCTTTTTGCAAAGCTCTCTCTGCGCTCTTTATCCGGCTCTGCAACTGCCACCACCTGAAATTCATCCGGATGGTCCAGTGCATACTGAGAATAAACATGACCTCCTCTAAGGCCTGCTCCAATTACAATACTCGTTACCTTTTTCATACTCTTTTACTCCTGTCGCAAACGTATTTTTAAAACCGTATCTTTTTCATCTGGCAATGGATAGGTAAATACCGGATCATCTCCGAAGGAAACAAAGGCCACATCCGGATACAGCACCGTATTCCATGCTTCCCCTCTGTTCACCTCACTGCCGTCAGCAAGATATGTAACAGATTCCAGCTTATCCGGGCCGATTCCATACAGCGGAAGTGCTCCAAGCGGTGTCTCATAAACATGAGCATAAATGATGTCACCTTTCTGGGTATATCTTCCCCAATCCGGCTTTTCCAATTTGGAAATTCCGCATCCGTAAATGCTCTCCCCATTTTTTTTGCATCCATTTTCCAACTTCTGTGAGAATCTGAACACTCTCCTCCGGAATATTTCCACGGGCATCTGGTCCCACGTTCAGGATCATATTTCCACCCTTGCTGGCACATTCCACCAGCTTTCTTACAAGCATCTGAGGGGTCTTATACTGATGGTCGAAATTGCAATATCCCCAATGATTATTCATAGTGGCACAAAGTTCCCATGGAATGGGTTCTCCCTTGTCATCACATACTCCTTTTGGAGGAATGATCTGCTCCGGACTTGCAAAATCACCGCTGTAAATCAGTGGTTCCTCTGTTGTAATGCTGCCATGGTTATCCCCCGCACCTTCCAGACGGTTGTCAATGATCACATCCGGCTGATACTTTCGAACCATTTTGATCAGCTCTGTGGCTTTCCATTTTTCTCCGGTCATATCGTCATAGGAAAAATCGAACCATAGAAGATCCAGCTTGCCATACCCTGTTACAAGTTCCTTTATCTGGCCATGCATATACGCAAGATATCTGTCAAAATCAATTTTTTCATCTTTATATGCCGGATTGTTTCGCATAGGATGCTGCCTGTCTCCATATTTAGGAAAATCCGGATGATGCCAGTCGATAATGGAAAAATAAAGACCAACCTTTAATCCTTCCTCTCGGCATGCATCTACAAATTCTCTTACCAGGTCTCTGCCTGCTTTTGTGTTTGTTGACTTGTAGTCTGTCAGTTTAGAGTCAAACAGACAAAATCCGTCATGGTGCTTTGCTGTAAGTACCACGTACTTCATGCCTGCATTTTTTTGCCAGACGAACCCATTTCTTCGGATCATAATCCACAGGATCAAACTGATCAAAATACTTACTGTATTCCTCAATTGTCATTTCTTTCTGTGACATCATCCATTCACCGCATGCCGGAATGGAGTATAATCCCCAATGAATAAACATACCGAATCTGTCTTCCATAAACCATTTGGTGCGCTGTCTTATTTCTTCATTCATGTTTCTATTCTCCTGTCTTCTTCATTATATCAGAAAATTTTGTATATTCAGCATTTTTATCAAAAAACTTTCATTTCACCTGTCAACCTTTCACGGCTCCGCCAGACAGTGCCTCAATAAAGAATCTGCTGAAAATACAGTACAGAAGCACAGGCGGAAGAATGATAATCACCATAGCGGAAAAAAGTCCGTTATAATTGGTGTTAAAGGCTGTTGTGAAAGTAGACAAAAGCGCCGGTACTGTCAGCTTTTCCCTTGTGATCAGCACAAGAGAGGCCCAGTAATACTCATTCCAATTATTCAAAAACGCAAGCACAGCTGCTGTCATAATTCCCGGACGTGCAATTGGAAAAATTACTTTCATCCAGGTCTGTACATACCCACATCCAGTCAATTCTCGCCGCCTCTTCCAGCTCTCTTGGGATATTGTCGTAATAGTTTTTGATCACAAAAAAGCTCACTGCAATTCCACTGCAGGAATAAATCAGGATCAGCGCAGATCTTGTATCATATAAATGCAGGCGGTTTACCAGATTATATACCGGATAAGTAAGGGCTGTGGCTGGATAAACATGGTGGAATACAAAAGTACATTTACCAGTGCTTTTCCTTTGAATTCCATTCGCGCTACCACATATGCAGACATGGAAATCATCACCACACTGATCACCACGGAAACACCTGCGACAAAAAGACTGTTTCCAAAATATCTCATCACATGTAAATCTTTAAATGTGGAAATATAACCATCCAGACAAATGGATTCCGGAAGCTGAAAGCCAGGTCTCGCCATAGGATCTTTTTTCAGGCTGGATAAAACCAGCCAGCCAATGGGAAGCAACGACACGATCAGCGCCCACGCAAGACAAATGTAAGTCACGATCCTGGTTCCCGCCGGCATACTATTTACACCTTTCAGGGTATTTGTTTTTTCATATTCATCCTCTTTTCCTTCTTATTCTTTCTCTTTCCTGAAAGAAATGCTGTATACAAATTAATCACCAGAATGATCACCATCCCAGCCAGGATCTGGATCATTGCCACTGCATTGGCTCGTCCAAACTGGGTTCTCGGACTGGTAATGGCAAGCTCGCGTATAATGTAACTGATACTGTAGGTTCCTGCAGCTCCTTTTGTCAGGAAATAAACCTCGTTATAAAGAAGGAAGCCGGAGGTTGCAGCAAGAACGGATACTGGTTTTTAAAGTTCCTTTGATCATAGGGATTGTAATATACCAGTCCTGTCTCAGACCGCTTGGCCCCATCCAGCATAGCTGCTTCTCTTACCTCTTCCGGCACTGCCATAATATTCCCCAAAATCATTAAAGTTGTAGTTCCTGTAAAGAAAATATAGGCACAGGTCATGGCCACAAAAGCCGG
>ENA-OQBL01000498-OQBL01000498.1-human-gut-metagenome-genome-assembly--contig:-NODE-498-length-20449-cov-3.567759_pt1 | contig 20449 bp, 17 predicted proteins | sample MGYA00242747_ERZ504553 | MGnify/ENA primary metagenome ERZ504553 (study PRJEB26092, sample SAMD00036240) | human gut metagenome | host: Homo sapiens | study: EMG produced TPA metagenomics assembly of...
ACTGGGTAAGCTGGATGGTCTGACAAAGGAAGAGGCGGACAATATCGCCCGTATCGTTGGTCTGGGTGCCTTGAAGTACTTCATCCTGAAAGTGGATGCCCGCAAGAACATGACATTCAATCCAAAAGAGTCCATCGACTTTAATGGTAATACGGGACCGTTCATCCAATATACTTATGCACGTATCCAGTCTGTTCTCCGCAAGGCAAAAGAGGCCGGTATCGAAATCCCTGCTCAGTTGCCTGCCGGCATTGAACTGAGTGAGAAGGAAGAGGGATTGATACAGATGGTTGCCGACTTTGCCGCTATTGTGAAGCAGGCAGGTGAGGATTACAGCCCGTCCATCATTGCAAACTATACGTATGACCTTGTGAAGGAATATAACCAGTTCTACCATGACTTCAGCATTTTGCGTGAGGAGAACGAAGCAGTGAAGGTATTCCGCCTTGCATTGTCCGAGAATGTAGCCAAAGTGGTACGCTTAGGTATGGGCTTACTGGGAATTGAGGTGCCGGATAGGATGTAAACATCGCACTATAAAAGAATAAGCCCGGGGATACTTCTTCGGGCTTATTCTTTTATAGTACAATTTTTATTCTTGTGGTATAAATAATAGAAGTTTTAAATTATCGCCTCCTTTCCCCATTTTATACGTGTAGACTAAGTCCTATTTTGTCTTGCTTGTTTTGGCAGTTGCCTTGGCGGTTGTTTTAGTCGTTTTCGTTGCTTTCACCGCCTTTGCAGTCCGCTTAGACTTGCCCGTATCCTTGTCGCTTTGCAGTTTCACAATTTCCAGACAAGCCTGAAGGTTCAGGTCTTGAGGGATGATGTCTTTAGGAATCTTGTAGTTGCTGCCTTTATAAGCGATGTAAGGGCCATAGCGTCCATTCAGGATTTCCAGTTCCGGTTCTTCCTCAAACTTCTTGATATGTTTCTGGGCTTCTGCTTCTTGTTTCTTTTGCAAAAGTTCAATAGCTTCTTCCAGCGTAACGGTCATCGGGTCCATTGTCTTGGGTAACGAGGCATACAAGCCGTTGTTCTGGATATAAGGTCCGAAACGTCCCGCACCTACGACTACATTCTTGCCTTCATACTCTCCGAGAGTACGGGGAAGTTTGAACAGCTCCAGCGCTTCTTCCAGCGTAATGGTCTCGATGGACATTTCTTTTTTTACCTGGGCGAAACGGGGCTTTTCCTCATCTTCGGCAGTACCTATCTGTGCTACTGGGCCGAAACGTCCGATTTTTACAGACACTTGTTTTCCGCTGACGGGGTCTGTTCCTAGAATCCGTTCGCCTGCCTTGTGGGCGGTTTTCGCGGCAAGTGTGTTTTCTACTGAAGGATGGAATTTCTTATAGAATGTTTTCAGAATGGCGGTCCATTGCTTGTCACCTTCGGCTATTTCGTCGAATTGCTTTTCGACGCTCGCAGTGAAGTTGTAGTCAAGGATGTCCGGGAAGTACTCTATCAGGAAGTCATTGACCACAATACCGGTGTCTGTCGGCATCAGTTTTGACTTTTCAGCTCCGGTGATTTCTGTATGGTTGTTGTCCGTTATTTCATTACCCTGCAAGTTAAGCACATTGTAGGTGCGTTCTTCACCTGCTTTTTCTCCTTTTATCACGTATTCGCGTTGCTGGATGGTGGAAATGGTCGGAGCATAGGTAGACGGACGTCCGATACCCAGTTCCTCCAATTTGCGCACAAGGCTTGCTTCCGTGTAGCGGGGAGGGTGTTGGGTGAAACGTTCGGTAGCGGTGATACCTTCATGTTCGAGCTTCTGTCCTTTTTTCAGAGGGGGCAGTAGGCGTGCCTCATCTTCCTGGGTTTCTACGTCATCATCGTATGATTCGCGGTAGACACGGAGGAAACCGTCGAATTTCACCACTTCGCCGGTTGCAGTGAAAGTCTCCGTCTCGTTGCTGATAGCAATGGTTACGGTTGTCTTTTCCACTTCGGCATCTGCCATCTGCGAGGCGATGGTACGTTTCCAGATGAGGTCGTACAGCTTTCTTTCCTGTGGGGTACCTTCTATCTTGGCATTCTCCATATAGGTGGGGCGGATAGCTTCGTGGGCCTCTTGCGCTCCTTTGGTCTTGGTGGCGAAGTGGCGGTTGTGTACGTAACGTTCGCCCATCAGGTTGGAGATGGTTTCACGGCTGGCGTTGACGGCAAGTTCGGAAAGGTTGACGGAGTCGGTACGCATGTAGGTTATCAATCCGGATTCGTACAGACGTTGCGCCACCATCATGGTCTGTGCCACGGTGAAGCCCAGTTTGCGGGCAGCCTCCTGCTGCAAGGTAGAGGTGGTGAACGGGGCTGCGGGAGTTTTCTTCAGCGGACGGGTAGTGATGTCGCTGATGGTAAACGTGGCTGCTTTACAGCTCTCCAGCAATTTCCGGGCTTCTGCCTTTGTCTTAAGCCGGTGCGCCAGTTCGGCTTTCATTTCCACTGTTTTGCCGTCAGTGTCCGGAACGAGGAATACGGCGGTAACACGGTAGGATGCTTCGGTCTGGAATGCATGTATCTCGCGTTCGCGCTCTACAATGAGACGGACGGCTACGGACTGTACACGGCCTGCAGAAAGGGCAGGTTTCACTTTCTTCCACAATACCGGTGAAAGTTCAAAACCTACGATACGGTCCAGGATACGTCGGGCTTGCTGGGCATCGACCAGGTTGATGTCAATGTCACGGGGATTTTCTATCGCTTTCAGGATGGCACCTTTGGTGATTTCATGGAAGACGATGCGTCTGGTGTGTTCCGGCTTCAGTTTCAGCACTTCGTACAAGTGCCATGCGATGGCTTCCCCCTTCGCGGTCCTCATCGGAAGCCAGCCATACGGTTTCTGCCTGCTCGGCTTCTTCTTTCAGCTGGGTTACGATTTTCTTTTATCCGCCGGTATCTCGTAATGCGGTTTGAAGTCTTTGTCTACGTCAATACTTGAATTCTTTTTTCTTCAAATCACGTATATGGCCGTAGCTGGAAGGACTTTGAAATCTTTTCCAAGGAATTTCTCGTATGGTTTTTTGCTTTCGCCAGGAGTACTCGACTATGACAAGGGTTTTTTCTGCATCAAATTTCTGTTTTTTAGATGACTCCCGCCACTGAATTCGCCCGCAAAAGTAGGAAAAAAAGATTCTTCCCACCTTTATAATATAAGGAGAATTTAGCAAAAATGACCTTTTTTGTTCAATTTAGAGCTCCGGCTTGTGCTGCCCCTATTAAAAAGAGGAAGCTTACTCCGCCTAAGAAACTAAGACCTTCTGAAGGGTATCCCCAGTAGTACTGGTAATCTTTGTTCAGCAAGTTGTTCACGCGCGCATACACGGAGATACCTTTGAAGAGTTCGTAGCTGCCGTTCAGATAGAGATTGCTGACGGGGTCCGCCTTGTTGCCCTCCACGCCCTGGCGTGAGATGTGCTGATAGCCGATGCCGACAAGCAGTGGGGAGATGGGGCGTACCTTGAGATTGAGATTGCCTTCTACGGAAGGTTTGAAGCTTACTACGACATCAGAACCGTCTGAGTCCGTTGTCCAATGGCGATAGACGGCATTGGCGGCGAGATAGAAAACATCCTTGTAGTTGTAGCTCAGGTCGGCTCCGGCGTAGAGGTTCTTGGTATCTTCTGTGAGGTAAACATTGCTTATCCCGTCGGACTTGACAGTCGGAGTGTCAATCAGGTCGTTTTTCAAATCTTGATATCCGCCGTATAGGTTGAACCACAATCCGCTGACCGGGCTTGCCTTGAAGCCGATGGCTGCGTTGAGCTGTTCGTAGGTATTGTCAAGCTGCTGGTTTGTAATGCCATAAGGCGTAATGGTTTCCAGACGGCGGAAATCGTTCTGTAGCCGTCCTCCCTTACCTTGTGCGTAGAGGATGTAGCTGTCCGAGAAGATGTATTGTATTTCTACGTCGGGAGCGGCGCGGAACTTCTTGCCGAAACCGAAAGCCAGGTCGACGTGTGCGCCGAGACGTATTTTCCAGTCGTCATTCTGAAAGAGATAGTATGGATTGAAGTCTACGTCGGTGTGATTCTCGAAACGTCCGTCGCTGTAGAATGTATTGTCCATGGCAAAAGCCATGCCGATGGTCTGCTCATCGGAGATGGAACCGGTGACATCGGCTTTGGTACGCACGATATTTTCTTTGATATTGCTCACCATGAGGTCGTGTTGGCGCTGGTAGACCAACAAATTGGTTTCGGCACGGAATTGGAGAGGCATATCGTCGCTCGTGGAACTTACCCCGAAATGTACATCACCCGAAACGAATTTCTGCTTGTTGCTGACGAAGTCGGGCAGGAAGTTGAAATTGCTTTGGTTGAACTTTCCGGCAATATTCAAATCGACTTTGCTGAAGGCATGTACATAATCCATGGCAGCATGGGTACGGTAGTAGAATGAATTCCACTTCCCGCCATTATCCGGCAAGTCCAGTTTGCCATCCATGCCATCCATTGTGAATGTCAGGTTGAGGCGGTCTTTGGGGGATAAAGAGAAGAGGTAGTTGGCGCGTACATCGAGGTTACCGTAGTTACCGTATCCCAAGCGTACATATCCGGGCAGCGCTTTCGCCTGCGTCTCTTTTCCGGTATAGGCTTGCATGATACCTGCCGGGATATGGGTTGCCGGCATCAGGGTGGCGTCATATTCCACCGCCTTTTTGCTGACGGTAGGAGGTTCCACCCTGGGAAGCACGTTCACTTTGGAGGCATCCATGATGTCCGGATTATATTCTTGTTCCACGACTACCGTACGGTTCATGGTGGTGTCTTGGGGTTGTGTCTGGGCTTGTGCTCCCCAAGAGAGGGAGACAAGCATAGTTCCTGCGAGGATATATTGTTTCTTTTTCATAATGTGCTATATTTCTTACTTCAATTTCTCCAGTCTTTCGTCAATCATACTTGCTATATCGTCGTCGGCCTGGTAGTTCTGCTGCAGGCTCAATAGGTATTGGCGTGCATCAAGCTTTTTGTCCATGGCTACATATACATCAGACAGAAGGATGAAACTGCGTGCCAGCCAGTAGGCATGCGGTGTGCTCTGGTCGATGAAATTAAGGATTTCCTTTTCTGCAGAGGCATAATTACCGGTGTTGTACCATTGTAATGCCACCAGATATTTGGCTTCGGCTCCATAAAGGGTACGGGTGTCTTTGGCCAGCAGTTGAAGGTCATCCATTGCCTTCTTGTCGGCTTTCTGGTTGAGGTATGCCTTGGCACGGTAGTACAATGCCTCGTTCCGGAGCTCCGGAGACAGCTTGGCTTCGGCAAGCAAGGCTGTGGCGGCGTTGATGACTTCCGCATCATCATGCATCAGTGCTCCACAGCGCAGTACACCGATAGCGCCAAGCTGGCGGCGCTCTGCCGTGGTGGCTTTGGCTTGCAATTTCTTGTAGTCGGCCAATGCCAGGTCATATTGCTGGCGGTTGAACAGAATTTCTCCATGCATCAGCAAAGCCTCTTCAGAATATGGGTTATCGGGGTATTCCAGCAGTTTTCCGGCATGTTCCAATACCGCCTCGTCATCTTTCTGCTCTTTGCCTATGACGCAGAGGTAGTAGTGTGCATTCAGGCTGAAAGCGCCTCCCGGATAACTTTGCAGATAGCGGGTGAAGCTCTCTTTGGCAGGTGCGGCTTCGCCTTTCATATATACTTTTTCGGCAGCGATGTAAGTCAGCGAGTCTTGCTCACTGGGTTCGAAGCGGATTTCTCCCGGCATTTGGGCGGCAAGGGCGGCAAACTCATCCACGCGGTTGGCATCTACGTAGATGGACTTTAAGTCGCGCATGGCAAGGCGGGCTTCCTCGCTTCCGGGATATTGGGTGACTACATGTTTGTAGGCTTCTATGGCACGGTCATAGTCGTCGTTCTGGTAGTAAAGCAGGCCGATTTCGGCGGCGGCTTTACGGCTGACGGGGCTTTCGGGGTATTTGGCAAGCAGCTCGCGGAAGGTGGCGATAGCCTGGCGGCTGTTGTTGCTCTGTACGTAGGAGCGTCCCTTCTCGTAGAGGGCATTGATGGCGTAGGGCGAGTTGGGATATTTGGCTGCAAGTCGGTCCAGCATGCTCACCTTTTCCGTATAGTTTTTCTGCATGCCATATACCAGTGCTAATTGATAGACGGCATAGTCTCCGGCGGGAGTGTTCAGGTTCTCAGCTTTGGCGTAGTATTGCTTGGCTTCCTCGAAACGGCGGACGTGCAGGTTACAGTCACCGATGCGGTTGTAGGCATCTGCCAATGCGGTCGGGTTTTCGCCTTTCTCCAGTTGGACAAAGTTGCGGAAACGGTTCTCTGCCGTCGAATAGTCTTTCTGGTGGAAAGCGATGTAGCCCAGGTTATAGTAGGCAAGGGCAAACATTTCCGTATCCCTCTGCCGGGTGAGTGACAGATATTCGTTGAAATTGCGGGCGGCTTCTCTCATCCGGTTCAGGCGGTAATAAGACTCGCCGAGCCAGTAGAGGGCGTCTGCCTTGGTCTGGAGGTTGTATTGTCCCAGCGTGACGCTTTGGTTGAAGTAACCGATGGCTTGCTCGAACTGTGTGTTGGCAAAAGACTGGGTCCCGAGTTGGAACAGAATCTTCTGCTTGGCTTCCAGAATGGCTTTGCTGGGATGGGAGATGCGGTCGATGGATTTGAGTGCGGCATCGTAGCTGCGTGTATTCATGTACACTTCCACCAGGTAGTTGCTGACTTTCTCGGCATAAGGAGAGTTCGGGAACTCGTTCAGGAATTTCTCAAAGACGGTCACCGATTCGCCGAAAGCGGAATAGGAGGTCTCGTGGATGCATAAGGCGTAGTTATAGGCGGCTTGTTCCTTGACTTTCATATCGGCGTTGGAGGCGGCAGCCTGCTCGAAAGCCATACGCGCTTTGGTCTTGTCTGCCAGTTGCAGATAAGACAGTCCCATGTGCAGGTATGCGTTCTGCGAAAGGGCGTCGTTTTCGGCAGTCACTCTGCCGAGGACGGAGGGGACTTGCGAATACACGCCGCATTGATAATAGGACATTCCCAGCATGTAAAGGGCATCCCTTCTATGAGCGGCAGATTCGGCATTGTGTTCTATATATTGTCCGAAGGACTTTACGGCTTCGTGATACTTCCCGAAATGGTATTCGGCTGTACCGAGGATACGGTTCAGCTCCGCCGTGTGGGTGTAGCTCAGACCGTCGGGATGGGCTGACAGTGCATTCTGCGCCACGATTTCCGCCTTGTCGTACTGCTTCTTCAACAGATAGATTTCGGCGATGTAATAGGGAACCAAGTCCTTGTATTTGGCATTGTCCTGCAAAGGCAGGAAACCGCTGAGCGCTTCGTCATACCGTCCTTGGGTATATCGGATATAAGAGATGTAGTAAGCACAGTCCGCTGCATACTTGCGGCTGGTGCTACGCAGAGTCTCGAACCAGATGGCTGCTTCCTTTACGTTGCCCGTTTTCAGGTAGCAGGTGGCAAGGCGGTAGGTCATGTCGTCTCGCTCCTCGGAACCCAGCAGGTCGAGGCGGGCGGAGTTGAACATGGCGAGGGCATCGTCATAATTGCCTTCGAAGAAGTAGGCGGAGGCAATCAGTGCGTAGATGCGGTTGGCATGGGGAGTATCGGGATATTCGTCCAGGAAGGCACGGAGCAGGTCTATGCTTTTGGGGTCTCTGAGTTCGTATGCGGCGCATACCAGCATGTATTCCGCTTCCTGTCGCTCGCCCGTGTCGGGCAGAGGCTTGCCGTCTGCATTCATCTGGCGTACATAGGCTTGCAACGGGGAGATGGCGGCGGCATAGGCCTTTTGTTGGAACAACGTCTGTCCTTCCTGGTAGAGTCGCTTGGGAGAAGTACTCTTCTCGCTTGTTTGTGCTGAGGCGAGTAAAGGTGCGCAACAGAGTGCTGTGCACAATATTCGGGAGATTTTATGTTTCATCTTCTTTTGTTAGAATAGGTATTTTACAAAAATACGGGTTTTTAACCCGGAAATGTTACACTTGTTTGGCTTTTTTAGGATATATACCATAATAGGAACGAATAATCATTCGCTTTTGTTCTTTCGCATGTCTTCCAGGAAGATACCCACTCCTTTGCGGATGGAGCCGAGCCCGAACTCTTCCGTACGGATATCTTTCAAGGGGAGGAAGAAGAGGTCTGCCGCGTCGTCCATCGCCTTGAAGTGCAAGGTGTCCTCCACCGTACAACGGAAAAACATATCCAGCGTGTGTACGGGGAAGCCGGAATAGATGTAGATGTTGGGCAGGGAGAAGAGATATTCGGCCTTTGCCACCTTCATGCCGGTTTCTTCCTTCACTTCGCGGGCAACGCCTTCCTCGCCGGTCTCGGTCATGTCGATGAAGCCTCCGGGAAGGTCCAGCGTCCCTTTGGCAGGCTCTTTGGCACGGCGGCAAACCAGCAGTTCGTCGCATTCGTTCAGTATTAAGGCGACGGTGGCGGAAGAGGGGTTGAAGTAGTAGACGAAACCGCAGTCGGCGCATTGCTTTGACTTCCCGTTATGAACTTCGAAATGGGCTGAACCGCATTTCGGACAATATTTGAATTGCGAAAGTGGATGTTCCATGATATTTTAGCCTTTGTCCGGGGGACAAAGATAATGGAAACCAGGTGTAGAATGAAAGGAACAGAGTGAATTTTTCGTATCTTTGGCGACTATAAAACCATATCGGATGAAAGATTTTGCTGCCATTGATTTTGAAACGGCCAACGAACAGCGTACCAGCGTTTGTAGTGTAGGAGTGGTTATCGTACGTGATGGAGAGATTGTGGACCATTATTATAACCTCATCCGTCCCGAACCGGAGTATTACACTTATTGGAATACCCGCGTGCATGGTCTGACGTTGGCAGATACCCGGGATGCTCCTATCTTTCCCGTTGTGTGGCAGGAAATAGCTCCTCGCATTGAAGGCTTGCCATTGGTAGCGCACAACAAGGCCTTTGATGAAAGCTGCCTGAAAGCTGTTTTCCGTACTTACTGCATGGATTATCCGGATTATGAGTTTCATTGTACTTTGCAGGCATCACGTCGCGTCCTGAAAGGATTGCCCAACTATCAGTTGCACACAGTGGCAGCTTGTTGTGGCTACCAACTGGAGCAACACCACCATGCATTGGCGGATGCGGAGGCTTGTGCATGGATAGCCAAACAAGTCATATAAAGGAGGAAGTTCATGTGGAATCCCGCTCCGTAGCTGTTTATAAAGCCAATCGTAATCCTATGCTTGCATCATGATACACTTGGCTATTGTTGTTTCTACATGAAACACGGCATCTTCGTGGTGATGATAAATAGCATCCGCCTCGTAGAGTCCGATTTGAGCCATATTCGTAGAAAGAGGAACACCATTCTTGAATGTTTCCGCTCATGTCATACAATCCCAATTCATTCGGTCTTTTTAAAGCCACGGGATGGGTGTGATGTTCGCTGTTCTCATCATACCATGCAACTTCATCAATAGAATTTGAACCGGCGTATTTATACCCTTTGCTTTGATTTCCTCCTCGTGCCGCATACTCCCATTCTTCTTCGGTTGGAAGACGGAACTTGCGTCCGGTAACATTGTTTAGTCTTTGAATAAAATCTATGCAGTCAATCCATGATATATTCTCGATAGGAAGATTCTCCTCTTTGGATTCCGATTGATAGTTTCCCATAATCGCATTCCATAATTTCCGGGTAACAGTGGTTTCTCCCAAGTAGAAGTTCTGTATATCCACTCTTTTGTTGCTTTTTTCGTCACTATAGGCTTCGTGCTCTTGTTCTGAAGTAGCTCCCATCATGAAAGTTCCTGCTTCAACGAAACACATTTTGAATAAAATTCCTTTTACGTCAATTGATAGATATTGGTGGTCTGTCCTTTTTTGTATAACCGTGTTTTCCTTAGAAGAAGATGTACCGTCTTGAGGATGTTCATGAGGCTCCATTGCTATCAGGACAGAAATTCTGTAATAGATTGTGGCCTTTGTTTGCGTGCTGGAGCCATACACTTTTCTATTGCAGTTGCTATTCTGGGAGCTATATAATCTGGAATTGTTAATCCTTCGTCTACAATGTCAGAAGCTTCGGGCGGTGTTTCTCCTGTCAGTAACTTATACATGGTAGCGCCTAATGAATAAATGTCTGTGCTGGGCATGAACATGCTTGTACCACCTTGTCTATATTGTTCTATGGGGGCATAACCTTTACTGATTCCTGTAGGAGTGGTGCTCGTTTGACTTCCGTCTATATCATATCGTTTGGAAATTCCGAAATCTATTAATACAGCATCTTCCTCACCTCTGAGCAGAATGTTGGAAGGTTTGATGTCTAAGTGTAAAATCTTCTTTTGATGGATATACTGTAATGCTTTAGCTGTTTGGCAGATGTAGTTTAATGCTACCGCGGTGTCTAACTTCCCTTGCTTCTGTATTAACCTGTCCAAAGAGTCTCCGTCAATATATTCCATTACATAATATGCAGTTGCATTTTCCTCAAAAATGTCATGAATGCGGATGATATGCGGATTGTCCATCTGGGCAATGGTTTGAGCTTCTTTTATGAATTTTATTCGGAAACGGTCCACTATATCTCGACTACCTTGTGAGCCCAGAAGAACTTTGGAAGTAGTCTCTTCGCGTTCACAGTATTCTTTCATAAAGAACTCTTTAATGGCGACAGACCGGTTCAGTCCCGTCTGAAGCCCTAAGTAAGTAATGCCAAAACCACCTTGGCCAAGTACTTTTTCTATTTTATATTTGCCTCCTTGCAGAGATGTTTCCGATAGTAGCTGCATATTCTTGGATTATTTTTGTAATATAGTGTTTTCTATTTGGTGATTTGTTTTGGAATGCTCTTTCTCCCCCTTTATAGCTTTCAACAGAACGAAAGAAGCGGCGTAGATAACGATAAAAAGTAATATGGCGAATGCAAGAATCTTGACAATCGGCAGCCTGCGCTTTTGTCTCTTATCCTCTTTAGTTTCAGCGCTCTTTTTCCCCTCTCTTTCGATTGTCCTTGTTCCAGCAGTCATGACACGGTTGTCCGGAACGGATTCTATAGGACTTTCTTCTTTGCCTTTTTCTTCTTTTGTATAATTATCCGGAATTAAGTCTAAAATATGAATAAGAAATGCAGAATGATTATCCCGGTTGTTTTCACTGACCTTGGTCAGGATTTGTATTTTTTCATCATCTGTTGTGTCAGGGTCAGAGAGGATATTCAGCAAGTCACTATCGTCAGTTTCCTCTAACATGCCATCCGAGCACATGAAGAAATAGTCACCGGGGCGGATGTCTGTAATATGTTTTATGTCTGCTTTAGGACGTCTTTCCAGGTTGGGTTGCATGGCACGGGTAATGACATTCTTCTGCTTTGAGGTTTTCATCTCTTCAAGGGTGATTTCACCGATGTCATATAGGTCGTTTATCAACGAGTGATCTCTTGTGTGGAAAATGTATCTTTCAGAAGGTCGGATATGATAGATGCGGCTGTCACCGATATGGGCAAGCAGGCATCCGCCACTATGAAATTTCAGAAGAGTCATGGTGGTCCCCATCTTTTTGGCGGCACCATTATCCTTTTGGTCTAATGAATCATAGGCTGCATTGAGCGCCTCGTTAAATTGCTCGTCTGTGAAAGCCCCTTCCGGTGAAGTTTGTGACAAGATGTATTCACTCATCGTTTGGCATACTGTCTGGCTGGCAACCTCACCCGACTCATGACCACCCATTCCATCGCATACGATAAACAGGCGGTCTTCTGCCGTTACTTCACCTGATACGGGGAAGATGGAATCTTCCTGATTGCTCCGTTGTCCCAATTCGTAGATAGTTAAGGGGTTTAAAACATATTTCATATCCAATTTTGTTTTAGGTTTAAATGATTGTATCATCTTCAGAAAGAAGTATGAATTTCAATGTCGTATTCGACATTTTTATGATTTCACCTCCATGCAGTATGATACGGTCACCATTTTCAATTAATCCAGAATTGATATAAGTGGCATTTTTGTTTTGAGCATTCGAAAAATAGTGTATATAACCACCGGTTTTCAGTTTGCGTACCTCAATAATGGAATGTGAACGGCTCATTGTAAGGTCATCTGTATCAATCTGTACAGTGGCGTTTGATGTTTGTGCCTTTCGTCCGATTGTATTTATCCCTAGGGATAAAGTATACATATGACTTGTGCCAATTTTCTGAAGTTTGCCGATACTCTGATTTTTTTGAATGGTCAATGTGGGTTTCATCTCCCATGGTGGTGTCATCATTTTCATTCGGTGGAGTATATTGTTGTTTGGGAACTTTGTAGTCAATGTACTTTGATGCCTTTTTGCATACTGGGCATGGAATACTCTTGGTTTCCAGGCCTGCTATCCTTTTTTATAGTCAGAACGGCACCGCAGTTCGGACACTTGATTCTTAATAATTCTGATTCCATTTGTTCTATTCTATTATTGTTACCATATCATTACCGGCATAGAATCGCTGAACTTACCCCACATGACAGGGTGCTGCTTGTCCCTTGACAGCTTTTTTACCCCTTGGCTGACAAATTCGAAAAGCTCTTTAGCTGTGATGATCCGATCACGGTTTACGTCGGCTCCGCCTCGTAGTCCCCGTTGCAGGCATGTTGTGAAGAACCCGTTTTTCATGGAAGGAGACTCTATAGAGACTTCATTTTCACGGGAAGAAAGGAACAGCATTACTTTTAATGAAGAGGGGGATATATTCGATGAGTTTCTACGTGGTTCTCTCATCTTTCCAGAGAAACATGCATCTGCAAATATCATTTTGTTCTTGGCTGCACTTTTTGCCATTGTTTTCTTGATGTCTTGATAAGTAATCATTGCATCATAGCCCACAAATCCACCTTTATATCCATGACCACTAAAAAAAATGGACAATGATGTCTTTGGCTGAGGCTTTATTGAAAATTCGCGTCATACTGCTTAATACATTACTTCGGGTGGCTTGTGCATCGATTAATAATATTGTTTCTGCTTTCTGATTTTTCTGATTTTTCTGATATATCCATTGTATGGTCTCTGCATCTTTGGCAGGCAATGTTAAATCATTCTCTGTGCCGGGATAGTCTGCAATGCCTACGGAAACTAAATATATATTCTGTGCCAGGCTTTGCAGGCTAAACAAGCATATGCATATCAGTGAAAATAATATCCGCTTCATTCTCATCTTGTCCGTTGATTAGGCAAATCCGCTGGAGTCAGCATCATTAATATAATCAGGCATATCTGCCAGATAATCATCCGAGGGTATTGCATCCATCTGCTGCTGCAAATCGGCAACTTCCAGTCCTTGGTCTTGTATGTTGTAGACTTCATTTTCGCTGATTACTCCATCTCCATTTACATCGGCTCCCATCAGGTCGAAAGTGCCGTTATGATCCACATCTACCACATAAACTTCTTGTCCGTTTATTTCCAGTTGTCCGATGGTAACCATCGAGCCGTCATCCATGGTTTCATCACTGATTCCTACAATCTGAACTTCATCTTCAACGTGTGCATTTTCATGTTCCACATTGACTATTTCCGGTTCTTCCGTTGCATGATGTTCCGCTACATTATGGCTCTCTTCTGTAGCGTGTTCTGCTGTCTCGTGATTTCCCGAACCACTTGCTCCATAGGAAACGCGACTTCCGAATTCTGCCCGCTGTTCTGGTGTCATGTCACTCCATTCATTGGCGTAATATGTACCGTATACGTCACCGTGCCATTCAAAGACTCCTCCCGGTCCTACCTCCTGGCGCGCTGCTGCAAAGGCTTCGCTGAAAGACATATCGTCACTGACTGTTGCAACCGGTAACCCTTCTACAGAGATGTGTGAGTCTGGAGAAACGGGAGTAGAGCCATGGCTTGTTGCTGACTGGCTGCCGTGGCTGGGAGCGTCACTGTCAATTTGGCGGCACTGGAAGAGCTGGTGAAAAAGGTACTGGCGCCACCTAATAAAATTCCAGATATGCCACCTATTGTTACATGTTTCCATGAACTGGCTTTTTTCGCAGGCTGTTCCTTTGAGGTGCTCTGATTGTTGTTCGGCAATGTTTCTTCGTTGTCGTTCTGTTGCTGGTTAAGAATGGTGTCTTCTGAGTTCATAAGGCTGATATTTTTTAGTATTAATAATGTCTTTTCATATAGAAAACAGTTGACTGTCTTCTACAATGGTATCATCACTGTATATAGCATTGTCCAGCAAAGGAATATCCATCGTTTCTCCTGCTACCCAGTCCATGACGTCTTGCATATCTGATTGAAAGATATCTCCTTCGTCTGGATATTCAATGTCTTCGATGACAATTTCATCATTCTCCGTACTGGCCATGTCTATCGCTTCACTTTCAGCCGGAGAAAGAGGGTCTATGGTGTAGGCTATGTCTGCAGTGACGGGATCTGATATTTCTATAGATACAGTTTCTGGTTGTATCATCTCATCAGTGCTGCTTTCCTCTGCAATTTCCAGTGTCTCGTTGTCTTCATTAGAGTCAGTTTCCCATGCTCTTGTTGAATAAGCTGCTGCTGCAAAAGCCGCTCCTCCTATTGCTGCTCCCGCGCTTGCAGCTACTCCAAGATTCTTAGCGTATTCTGATTCTGAGACTTTTAACTGCTTCTTTTCCATAACCAATGTTTTCTTTTATGTTTCAAAGATATTGATTTGAAATGATAACCTATATAAGGATTTGTGTATATTACATGAAATGCGGTGATTCTTGTATGAAATAACCGTATAGGTGGTCATTCTCAAGCTGATGAGGTCGTTTTATTCATCAAAGAATGTTTTTGCTGTAGAAGTGACGTGGTTCTTGACTTTGCTGATGGGTATCACAATGGAGGGAGCGCCTGCTGCGTAACTGGCAATTTCATAGGGAGCATACGAGAAGAAAACACCATCTTTTGTAATCCATGGGTCTGTTTCGGGCAGAGGGAGGTTGTTGATATTGTATAATTCGTTGTTCAGTTGAAGGTTGTCCATCAGCTCGTCATCGGTCACCACCCCGAAATATTTTTTCAAACCAGCTTTTATGTCGTTTTGTATCGCATAAGGGCGCATAATCATGTCTTTTGAGAATTTTTTTCCATCAATTTTCCCTTTGGCATTAATTTCTTGTGCCAACGATTTTCCAATGATATATTCCATGCTATAGTAGGAAGTGTCATTCTCCTGAAATACGTCAAGCACTCGTATAATATTCTTGTGATTGAGGTCTGAGCTAATCTTAGCCTCTTTTAGAAATTTCTTTTGAAACTTCTCTACAAATTTTTTCTTACTGGTTGTTGGCACTGTTACTGTGCCCGACACATTGTCACGCTCACAATATTCTTTAAAGAAAAACTCCTTTATAGCGACTTTTTTGTCGGTTAGCGTTTGGGTGGCCAAATAGGTGATGCCGAACCCTCCTTGTCCTAAGACTGTTTCTATTTTATATTTTCCTCCTTGCAGAAGAGTTCCGTTTTGTAATTGCATAATCTATAAGATTTATTGATGTGTTATATGGTTGATTGCGAGTAGTAGTATGATTGTTGCAGAAAATAAAATCGCATGAAGCTTCTTTCGAGGTGATAACCAAAATATGAGCAAGTCTGGTAAGATGACAAGGCTTGTTATGGTGATAATTCCTCCTACTCCTATGTTGGGTCCAATTATTAGCATTAGAGTCATGACTCCAGCAAAGATGGCCATAAAGCTTTCTTTTGCTATGCTTATGACCTTTGCTCCCTCTTCAGGGGGCGTTTTATTAGAAACTACTGTGAGAACAGTTTCGTTGAAAGAAGGAATTTGGGAAGTGATGGCCCTTTGAAGCCTTGAGAATATGCCATGCCAGTTTTTGGGCAATTCATTGGTGCGTAATTCATCTAAAGCCTCATACTCCACCTTTATATCTGCATAGGATTTTTTTGTAGAGAAGAGGAGAATCGCATGCGGTAAAAAATATCTGGTGCATTATCCACTTCATAATTGAATGAGTCATAAGCTGTTTGTAAACTTAACTCTCGTAGGTTTGATAATAGTTTTTTGAATTTTTGAGAGGTATATGGATAAGTATAAGTCTGTATCTTGGTTTCTGGTATAGTGAATACTTTTACGGTAAGTGCAATAGAGTTTGCGGTGATTATAATATCTGTAGAAAAATTTCTATCACTTCCCATGAATACCTTTTCTAATGATAGGGTTATTTTGTTTGTTTCCGGCAAAACTATCAATGAATTATCTTCAATAAGAATGGTGTCTTCTGCATGACCTCCTTCAATTTCCTGGATAAAAGTTTCTACAGTTTGTGTTCTTGCATTCTTTTCTGGTTTCATTGCATGCTGTATGGCAGTAATGGTCTTGTTACTGATGTTTCTTTCTTGCAATTCGGCTTCCGGAAAGCCATAGTTCATAATATTAGAAGCGTTGGGAGGCGTTTTTCCGGTCAATGTTTTAAATAATGTAGCTCCTAAGGCATAAATATCGATTGTTATAGGAAAACCTTCTCCATCGCGATAACAGCTTTGTTCAATTGGGGCATAGCCTGGGGTGCCATATCCGATGGCAGTACTTGTTTCAGGTTCTCCTTGTGAATTGTATTGTTTGGAAAGGCCGAAATCGATTAATACTATAGAACCATCTTTACGCCGCATTATATTCTTCGGTTTTAGATCAAGATGCAACATCCTATTGTTATGCATGAATTGCAGTGCTTCCCCTATTTGACGGATGCATGTCAAAGCTTCTGATTCGGAGAGACCGTTTTCTGTTTTTATATAAGAATCAAAACTCCCGCCTTCTAAATATTCCATTACGTAATAGCAAGTATTGTTTGCTTCAAAAGCTTCCAGAATGTCTACAATATGTGGATGTTTGAGTTTTGAAAGATTCTTGGCTTCCCGAAGGAATTTTGTTTTATATTCTTTAAAAGCCTTTTCATTGGAACAAGTTACAGTAGTGCCCTCCCTACCATTGAAATTCTTCTGAAAAAATTCTTTTATGGCTACTTGTGTATGGGTATTTAGGCAACCTAACTCTCCTTGAAGTTGTATTGAAGCAAGATAGGCTATACCGGAAGCCCCCTGGCCTAAAATACCTTCAATCTTGTAATTGTAGGAATTACCAGATAGAATAGTACCTTTTCTTAATGATTGTTGAGTTCCTTGCATATTAACTTTGAATTTTGTTTTAAATGTTGGTCACTTTGAAACGGGACGGACAGAACATCCAAGATAGCGAAGGGTGAAGCTTAGCTGATATTGGGTGTTGCTGAAAGAAAGGTAGTTTGAATATCCCGTGGAGTATAAAGTCCCTGACCAATAATAGCCAAAGATTTTTTTTGACTGCCAATGTTAGTGCCATAGCGTTGACCTACTGCTGGTAAGAAAATGTAATTTCCACTGGGGCCTGTTATCATATACCCATTGCTCCCTTTATATGAAGTCCATTTCCATGAACATTTCTCGCATAATTCCAACACTTCATTTTTTGTGGGTAAACGCCAGTTTTCTCCCCATTTAATGTGAGCTATATCATAATTGGTGCCGCATATATTGGAGGGTGGATTGTTGTTGGGATAATCAGTATTATTTGTAGATGTATTGTTTCCTGTTGGGTCTGCCCAGCCATATAAGCCTCCATAATCTTCCGGAGAACTTGCACCTACATTCCAACTTGCCCATTTTACACTTAATCCTAAATCAATTGGTTGGGCCGGAAGATTAGGGATTGGATTTTCTATTGCAACTGCTGTATCAGAGTTCTGAGCAGGCACATTGTAGCTTGTTTTGTTTATTACAAAAATAGAGGTTACCAACAATATTAATATTGCAATCAACCATATTTCCCGGTTTGAAAGATGATTGGCTCGTTTGGGAGGAATGTTGGGTGAACCCGGTTCTTCTTCTGCCTTTGGGGAGATAGAGGGAATTATAGTTGTTTCAGATTCTTCTTCATTATACTGCATTGATGGCTTATTGTTATTAGTCAATAACGATAAAAATTCATCAATGCTTTGTGGACGGTCTCTACGGCGCGGTTGCATGGCTTTCTCAATTGTATAGGCCGTTGATTGGGATATACTCGGTGGAAGTGGAGGAAGCCCGTCGTCATTCACATCACTGGCATCAGGTGGAGTCTCATTTGTCAAGAGCTTGTATAAAGTTGCTCCCAAAGAATAGATATCTGTTGCAGGAGAAAAGGTGCTGACGCCTCCTTGCTTATATTGTTCCATTGGAGCATACCCGGCACTGATGCCTATAGGGGTTGTACTGGTTTGATGCCCTTCACCGTCATAGCGTTTGGATAGTCCAAAGTCTATAAGGGTGGCGTTGTTATTATTGTCTAACAATACATTCCCTGGCTTTATGTCAAGGTGGTTCATTTGGTGCTGATGAATAAACTTTAAGGCATCAGCCAGCTGGTAGATATAATGGAGGGCCTTAGACTCTCTGACTGCTCCATTCCTTTTTAGATATTCTGCAAGAGAGCCATTTCCCATGTATTCCATTACATAGTAGGCTGTCTCATTTTCTTCGAACACATCAATGATACGAATGATGTGAGGATGATTCAGCCCGGCTATCATCCGGGCTTCCTTTACGAACTTCTGGCGGAAACGTGCTACTAATTCTTGACTGCCTTGTGAACCGACTGATACATGGGAAGTTGCAACGTCACGGTTGCAATGTTCCTTCATGAAGAATTCTTTAATAGCTACCTTGCGTTCTAAGGCCACTTGTGTGGCAAGATAGGTGATGCCAAAGCCGCCTTGTCCCAAGACTGTTTCTATTTTATATTTTCCTCCTTGGAGGAGAGTGCCGGATTGTAATTGCATAGCTTTTTATTTTGGTGGAAATTGAAATGGTAATCTATATACAGATGGCGATTCTTGTATGAAATAATCGTATAGAAGGAAGTACCTGCTATCTCTACGCGAACTCTATTACTCATTCTCAAGTTTGCGTAGATTTTTTTGGGCAGTTTCACTTCCTTGTTCTGCTGCTTTCCTATACCATTTTATTGCTTCTGCCTTGTTCTTAGGAATACCGGGTTTTCCATATTCGTATATTAGCCCTAAATAAAAAGATGCACTAGCATTGCCTTGTTCTACTGCCATTTTATACCACTTTACTGCTTCCAAGGCATTTTCTTTCTCGTATATATCTCCTAGTCGTTTTAAGGCTTCAGCATCCCCTCTCTCTGCAGCCATTTTATACCATTTTATAGCTTCTGGGTCTTTTTTTCTGGCTCCATTGGAATATATCTCTCCTAATTTTTTTTGGGCTTTAATATCTCCTTGTTCTGCAGCTTTCTTATACCACTTTATAGCTTCGTCTATATCTTCTGGAATGCCTACCTTGTAGAAAAACATATTGCCTAGTCTATACTGTGCATCCACATTTCCTTGTTCTGCCGCTTTCTTATACCATTTTGCAGCTTCTACCCTATTTTGAGAAATACCTTGCCCATAATCGTACATATATCCCAATTTATATTGGGCACTTGCAATGCCTTGTTCTGCTGCTTTTTGATACCATTTTATTGCTTCCGAATAATTTCGCGTAACATTAAGTCCCGTATAATACAAGTTCCCCAGTTCATTTTGGGCTTTTGCATTTCCTTGATTTGCTGCTTTTTGATACCATTTTTCAGCTTCAGTAGCATTCTTTGCGACATCCCGACCAAGAAAGTACATTCTTCCTAACTCATATTGGGCCTCTGTATTCCCTTGCTCTGCTGCTTTGGCTGTTTCCTTAAAGCCGTTCTTTTTCTTTGGAGGCATATTGGCACTCATGGCACTCAGGTTTGCTGTTTCGGTGTTTTGTTGCGCAGGGCGTTCTACATTCCCGGTCGCTGCATTTTCTTTTACATGAGAATTCGGGTTTATATTTTCAGCAGATGTGCTTGCATGTACTGTTACTGATGATGCGTTATTCGGTTCAGAATTTGTTACAGTGTCTGTTGCGGACAGCCATTCTGTTTCTGTATCTGTATCGGAGTTGGAACCTGTTCTGGAAGTAATATAGGCTATAATTCCTCCAATAGACAGAACAGCTATTAGGACAAGAATAATATATTTTAGACTTTTTGGGTGGGGCTGGGAAGATATGTCGTCACTTGAAGGCATAGTCTGTTCTTCATTGGCGGATGTTTGGATAACCGTAGCTTCCTCCAGCGTTATTCCTATATCTTCTTTGGGAGTTGTTTCCGTATCCTTAGTTTTCCAATATACTTGAAAAAATGCGGCTACACTTTGCGGTCTGTCCTTTTTTCATAGCCGACATGACTTTTGCGATACTGGCTATTAACGAATCGCTTACTTGATGCTTTTTGTAGCTCATATGCAGGAAAACCGTTATTCAATATTTCTGAAGCCTCTGGTGGACGGATTCCCGTCAACATCTTATACATAGTTGCACCAAGCGCATACACGTCCATCGTTGCCGGGAAGTCTTTACCTTCATGATAATTACTCTGT
>ENA-OQBL01000499-OQBL01000499.1-human-gut-metagenome-genome-assembly--contig:-NODE-499-length-20444-cov-7.645420_pt1 | contig 20444 bp, 19 predicted proteins | sample MGYA00242747_ERZ504553 | MGnify/ENA primary metagenome ERZ504553 (study PRJEB26092, sample SAMD00036240) | human gut metagenome | host: Homo sapiens | study: EMG produced TPA metagenomics assembly of...
GATCTGCTCTTTCGTATATTCAGTTCCTGTCACATATCCCTGGGTGGATTTCCCTGTATGCTCTGATCCCATAAACGTAAATTCTGCTGCTTCCGTCTGCATTTCGGAAATCAGGGTGAAAATAATCCACTCCTGAATCCACAACTCCTGTCAGGATTCCTTTTCCCGTCAGTCCATTCCTGCCGGTCTGCACTGTGCGGATGCAGCTTGCTCCCTTTGCCTGAAACAATTCAAAATACAACCGTTTTGGCTTCTCCATAAATTCCACCTGCACTCTGTGGGAATACTTATCAATCTCACTTTCCGGCAAAGTTACCACTGCATAGCCGCCTAACAGTGGCACTACCTGAATTCCATTTCCAGCCAGACCACTTTCCAGTCCGCTATACTTTATGATCACATCCCATAACCTGGTTGCAGGATCATATCCTACATTAAGATTTCCCGACTTTCTGCGCTCCTGTGGTGTTGCATCCATCGCAAGATTTAAAAGGTTATCTATTTTCTGGTCCGGCATAAATGATTCCTTTTCATTATACACTTACTTATATTATATGTATTCTATGAGAATTGCTAATGCAGATAAATGCTCTGAGTGCATCAAACGGAATACAGCTTTTTACAACCTATAAATAAAAATGCCATCAGTTACAAACTTGCTCCGCAACTGACAGCATTTCAGCTTACAAATATTTCTGCATATCATCCCGCAGATTCTCTTCCATTCCAATAAGCTTCTTTGCAATGGAAATACTTTCGGACGACGCATCTTTGCATTGGTGCATGGCTTCTGTGATAGACTGGGTTCCCATGTTGCAGCCATTCATGATGATCTTAACCGCCTGTTTATTCTCATCTTCTCCGGTCATCATTTTTACACCTGTCGTCATCCACGAAAATGTGGATACCATAACACCCGGTTCTTTCTCCGGCTGGCCTGCGCGAAGAAGTATTTTGGAAATTTCCTCTTCCAGTTCCTTGTGTTTTGAACAGGATTTTTCAATCGTTGCTGCGATTTTGGCATCTGTCACATGATGCTGTACCTGTTCCATGCTCTCAATTCCCATCTTGCATCCGACACTGCATTCTTCTAATAGTTTCTTTGTGCTGTTGTCCATGTCTGTCCTCCTGTATAAAAATTTACTTTCTACATGGAAGATAGTATACGTACTTTTTGACTATTTATGTATCTTTCCCGTTACTGGGTACGGAGTGTATAGTGGTTCAGTTGTCAAGACAAAAATCTAAGCTTTTTATAATGAACTGATATATGTAACTGAGTAGGGGAGAAAATCCCCCCTTAGACCGCATGATTAATATCTCCTTACAATACTGTTTTTTCTGCACGATTATACAGGTATAGAAACCTTAGTTTTTTTGCCTTTCAACCAATTCAGAAAAGAAACCTCCTGCTTTACTCAAAGACTGGTAGGTGCCATCTTCAATAATGTGCCCTTTATCCAAAACGATAATCCGATCACATTCTTTGATTGTGGACAATCGATGTGCAATCACAATTCTTGTACTTTTTAAGTTTTTCAAAGAATCAGAAACATGTTTCTGTGTAATGTTATCAAGTGCAGAGGTTGCCTCGTCAAACAAAAGCACTTTCGGTTTTGTAACAATTGCACGCGCAATCATCAAACGTTGTCTCTGCCCTCCCGATATTCCACCGGAACCTTCACTTAATATCGTATGCATCCCCATCGGCATATTGCGTATATCATCTGCTACACCAGCCATCTCCGCTGCCTCCCAAGCCTCCTTTAACCCAAGCTGCGGTGCTGAAATCGTAATATTAGAAAAAATATCACCATTAAAGAGTTTTCCGTTTTGCATCACAACACCAATCTGCTGACGCAAAGATTTTTGATCTAACTTCTGAATATCCTTCCCATCATAATATACAGCTCCGGATTTCGGTGTTTCAAATCCCATCATTAATCGCATTAACGTTGTTTTTCCACAGCCGGTTGTCCCGACTATCGCAAGATACTGACCTCTGGGAATTTTAAGATTCAAATGGTCAATGATCCACGGTCCATCATCAGTATAGCGGAAAGATATATTATTTAACTCAATGCTTCCTTTAACCTTTTTACAATTTGACGCTCTTCACATACTTCCGGCTTTGCTTTCAGTATCGGTTCCGCAAGATCCATGATCGGACGAAGAGCTGATATCATAGCTGCTACTGAAGTCAATTCCAAAATTGCTCCGCTCACCATTCCAAAAGATGTATTAAATGCCGCGTACTGAGGAACACTTAATGATTTGTTCGCCGCAACAGCGAATAACAACATGCTTCCTAATATCGTGACAACCGGTGACAATGCATTTTGAACTTTGAACGCAAACGGCGGATTATACCTGGCCTTAGCCTCCATCTGATATTTTTCTGCCCATTTTGCAAATGCACGCTCCTCACATCCTGCAAGTTTGATTTTCTGAATTCCCGAAAAGATCTCATATACAATACCCTGTACTTTTGTGGATGCTTCAAGTTCCATTGTCATTACAGTCAACCGCCCATAAACACTGACTCCCGCAATAAGAAGCTGAACGAAAAGAACTGCCAGAGCCGGCAAAAAACATAACAGGAGCAATACTTAAAATCTGTATAAGATATACCGAGGAAAACAATGCCGTCATACCAAATCCCAATAATATTTCGCCAAAAATGGTACACAATTCTGTGAGAGCCATCACCCTCTCAGACAATTCACCTGCTGAATACTCTTTAAAAAAACTGAACCGGTAAATTCAGGATTCTTGCAAACACAGCACTTTGGAGCTCAACTTTCATTTTCTGCTCTACACGTCCCCTCATCATCTCTTTTACAACAGAAAAAATGAAATTTTGAAACAGCAGTTCCCGCTAAAAGGACGGCAATAGAACCAACCATAATCGCCTGACCTGATGGCAGTATATTCTCCAGCAGAAAAGTAGTCGCCATTGGAACGATCAGACCTAACAGCATAATTGCTAATCCCGTAACTATCATATAAACTTTATCCTGACTTGTGAACGATTTCAGTATAAATTTAAACAGGTCTTTTTGTGTCAATTCCCTTTGCGGAAGCGGACGGTAAAAACAAACCGCTTCTTCGCAGAGCTCTTTTGCTGTCTGCGAATCAACACGATTCTTTGATTTTCCTTTTATATCCTGATAATAATAATGATCTCCTTTTCCCTGAAGGAGGGCTATCATCTGTCCATCTTTTCTTTCTGCCAGGATTGGTCCATAACAATCTTTCCACCATTCGCCTGCCAATTTAATACGTCTTCTCATGATCCCGCTTGGACGAAACAGATATTCCATCTGTTCTTCCAAATCCACAATATTGTCCGGCACAGTATTAACTTCAAGATGGAAATAACGACAAATCTGCGTCAATGCATTCTGATTTCCAGTGCTCCGGGTGTCTGCAAAGGTCTCATTGGTCTCCTTCATAACAACTGATGCCAGATTCCAGTATGCCTTTTGAAGCTGTTGTTTATTATTTGAAATTCTTTCTCTAATTTGACTGTCAAACCACCCCATATTAAACCTCTTATTCCATTGTAACCAATTGGGAATACATTCCGCCCAGCTTATATAATTCCTCGTGAGTGCCTCTCTCTTTTATCTGACCATGCTCTAACACAATAATTTCATTACAGTCCCTGATCGTAGAAAGACGATGTGCAACTACTATCGTAGTAATTCCACGGTTTTTGATCGCCTTGGTGACTTCATATTCTGTTTTAGCATCCAGGGCTGACGTTGCCTCATCTAAGATCACGATTGTAGGGTCTCCTGCCAAAACTCTTGCAATCTCAAAACGCTGGCGCTGTCCACCACTAAAATTGCGGCCTCCTGCATCAATCTTGTGTTCATACCCTCCCGGACGCGCCATAATATCCTGATAGATCTGGGCATCCCGAGACGCAAGGATCACTTCGTAATCCGTAATGCTCTTATCCCACATTTTGATATTTTCCGAAATACTATCCTCAAATAATGTGATCTCCTGATCAACAACAGATAGCGAACCTAAAAACGACTCTCTTGGTATCTCAGTTATCTTTTTTCCATCGTAAAGGATTTCTCCCTCCCACGGTTCATAGAGCCCCGAAATCAGCTTTGCAATCGTAGACTTTCCGCAGCCAGATGGTCCTACAAAAGCAACTTTATCTCCGGGATGAATGATCAGATTAAAGTCTTTCAGAAGCGGCTCCTCCAATTTCGAGTATCCAAAAGTCACATGCCGAAGTTCTATTGTTCCTTTCAGCTTCTCAAATTCAGTAATATCATCCTCTGAAAACGTCTTTACATAACTGTTGTCAGAAGCATATTTCATAACATCCTGTACACGTTCCATAGAAGTACGTGTTTCCTGAATACTTTGTCCAATATCAAGCAGGCTTTCCACAGGCATCATAAATTGCTGAAGCAAACTCTGAAATGCCACAAGCATACCAACACTAAATTTTCCTTTCATGATCAGCCACACACCAATGGTAAGAATTACCGCATTCGACAATTCCTGAAGCAAAACCGGAATGCTCAGAAAGAAGCTATCATTTCTTAACTGCTTTACTGTCTGGATATTTGCTGAAGCCTGAAATCCAGCCCATCTTTCAAAGAACCCATTTTCTGCACCTGAACTTTTAATACTCTCTATCATATCAATTCCTGACATAGTTGCAGAATCCACTTTACTTTCATCCCTCATACGAACTCTGGTAGTTTCCACCCGCATATGTGATGCGATCTGAGACGCAAGCAGATTTAACACAATCGCAATACAACCTACAAAAGTCAAAACCACACTGTAACGTATCATGATTATAAAATAGAAAAACAACAGTATAATCTGGATAAATACCGGAGCTATTTTTGCGATCAAAGTCTCTGCAATCTGATCATTCAGTTTTTGTCTGCCAGCAAGGTCTCCCACCATTCGTTGTGCATAAAAATCCATGGGCAGATGAAGCATATGCCACATAAATGAGGCATTTGATACAATAGCAAGCTTTCCTTTAATTCTGTAAAGATATATCTCATTAAGAAAACCAACAATCATTCGGAATATAGCAGTGAAAAGCATTGCCACCAGAAGCATTTCAAGCCAATGCATATTATGTCCGGGCAAAATCTGATCCGTAAATATTCTGGCAAACACGGGAGTAACCAAGCCTACAAAAGCAACAAGGACAGCCGTAATCATTACAAAAGTCACAGAAGCCGTTGTATTGGCCAGTCTATCCTTCAAAAACTTAAATACACTTTCCGGCTTTCCACCCTTCTCAAAGTTTTCTCCTGGTGTGAACTCAATACATACTCCTGTAAAAGAATGATCAAATTCTTCCATTGTTACCTTGATCGTTCCACGTGCAGGATCATTAATTACAGCTGCATTTTTGGTAAAACCGCATAACACAACAAAATGATTAAAGTTCCAATGGATAATTGCAGGATAAGTAACATTCTCTTTTACTTCGTCTACCCCATATAGATGCGCTTTTACCTCTAGCCCATAACTTCTTCCGGCTTTTGCAATACTGGAAGCTTTGCTTCCATCTCTTGATACTCCACAATCACTACGAACTTGTTCAAGCGGTAACCACTTGCCATGATACGCAAGAATCATAGCAAGGCTTGCTGCACCACATTCCAGGGCTTCCATCTGCATAATAACCGGAACTGTAATTCTTTTTTTTCCTCTTTTTCATAGCACTCTCCTAGAGCGTGTTTGAAAAAATGCTTTACGCAAGATGTGCGTCACAATTTGTGGGAGATTTTGTCCGGATGAGGGCGCCGTAGCGGGCTACGGCAACCGAATTCGGACAAAATATACCGCAAAGTGGGGCGTGCAGATTGCGGGAATGATTTTTCAAACACGCTCTAATTCAAAATAAATTGAATTGGTTTCATTTCGGCTGTTGTAATGATAACTGTTGCCAGCATATTTGAGGGAATGTCTTCTTCAGCTATAACCCGAACTTCATAAGAATAGTTTCCATCAAGCACATTATCCGCAAGCCAGTCTTCTGATATTTCAGCACGAATTTCTTCCTGTGAATAAGGATTCTGACTCACTGCTTCCACTTTGCCACTGATGTTTCTTCCATCAGGCAGTGTAATATTTGCCTTACATCCTATCAGGTTTGTGTTGGCATTTTCTACACATTCATAGCAGTTAATCACATTACCTCCAACAGTAACTCCTTTCACTGTCATCGTCTGTGGAAGACTTCCTACAACGCTCCATACAATCACAGATATTACTGCCACCAGAAGTGCCGCCATAATTAACCAAACCTTCGGATGAGACACCTTAATATATGCATCTAATTGTTCCGGAGATTCAACACGATCAAGACTTTCCCTTCTAAATATACTCTGTTTATCCACTTTTTCATCCTCCAGTATGCAATTTGTTTATCATATCATCTGACTGATGCTGTATTTTTATCATTTGTTTATTGTATCTGGTCTCTGACGCTTTGCATCAAAGATCTCCAGATAAAATATTTTTTTCTTCATATAATGTGACAAATTCTCTTCTGATGTTTATAAACAGATAGGAAGCATTCGAATTCTTACAGGAAAGGAGAACTATTATGAGCGAAATCAAACAGAACATTACAAACGAATTATCTGAAGAAGAATTAGAAAATGTTGCCGGTGGTTTTGGCCGTCCTACTATGGATGATCCCAGATATAGGGAGCAGATGAGGATAAACAATATGTTAAAACGAGGCATGAATATGGAGGAAATTCAAAAAGCGTTGAAGCGTTGAAGTTCTATTCGTAAATAACTATATCAATCCTTCCGGGCAGCCTTAGGGCTGCCCCTGTTTTTCTCTGGTCACCTTATCACTTCCACGATTAGTCAGAGTTCCTGCCAGTACCACCGTTCCTGGCACCAGCACCATGATATATATGATTCCAAGCCCAAATCTGAGGAACTTGCCAAGGCTTCGGCTTATTTCTTCTATTATGTATGGGCACCCTGTATTTATCCACCAGTACAAAGGAATTAATGCAAAAATACTGATAAACAACCTTAGCTTTTGCGAAATTCTGTCAAAATCTAATTGTCTTTTTTCCAGTATCCTGCAGATGACAAAGGATGCAATAAATCCGACTCCTTCATATGCATCTCCCCGCATTTTAGCAGGATCAACCAGAAGTGATCCATCCGGCAGATAATCAAGTGGATATGGTTTGTATTCATAGTACAGCACAGCAGCAATACAGATCAAAAGCCCTGCCACAAGAATCATGAGGTCTCCTTTTTTTTCTTTTTCACTCCACAATTCCAACCACCCGGTCAGATACATCATAACTGCTGTTGATATAAATCCCACCAGAACATCCTGCGGAGTATGTACTCCCAGATAATTTCGTGAAAACATAGTCAGGAATACCAGCACAAACAACAGACCTGCAACGACACTGTGCTTTTTTTCCATGAACCAAAGTCCACTTCCACCGAACATAGCCGTTGCCCGCGTTGTATGCCCACTTGGAAATGAATATCCGGTAGCTGCTGTTTTAGAATCACCATAGGGTAAAATCCGTGTATCCCGTATCCATGGGCGATAGACACAGAAAGTAAGCTTTAAAAATCCGTTGATAAACAGACCGCCCCCAAGTCCTGCCAGGATTTTTCGTCCCGCCTTCCGGTCAAATGCCCAGTAAATCATACACATCATTGCAATAGGTAAAAATCCTGCGGACAGCTTTGTTACTGCATTCATAAGCGGTGTCAGAATACTGCCAACCGTTTCGCGAAATTGTTGCAGGTACAATAAATACTCAATATCCATAGCTTTCCTCTTTCTGCTGTTCTTTCAGGCGAAAATAAAGCTGTGACTGTGTTAAATACTGATATGGTCCGGCAAAGAATATATTAACCAACCCGAATGTTATAATTCCCAGAAGGCTCCATCCTATAAAAGACAGATCTAATACAAATGCAGCCCACTTATTTCCCTTCATCATCTGACGGCTCTTTTCAAAAGCTTCTTTTCGATTCATCTGTGGATTCTCTGCCAACAAAAACGGAATCATCATATACTCATACTGTTTTATAATTCCCGGAATTATAAACAAAAGACTCCATAAGCTTACAAACAATGTCCGCACAAACATAATCCAGCCAACATTCTTTCCATCTCTCCTGTTGATCACCGACCAGATACATCTCGTCTCCGCTGTTCCGTATTCACATTGAATAAACAGCTTTTTACATCCCACCTCCAGAGGATTCCAAATCAAAATCGTCATAATAAAGTTAACAAGCAACGCAACTGCCACAATTCCAAGTGCAATTCCTAAAACAAGGCCAAAATCATCAGTTTCTACTGCGCCTATCACTTCATCAAAACTTCCGGAAGAAGACCTTTCTACTACCGAGACCACTCCTGAACCTCCAATCAGGGATAATATAACTCCTGCCAGAACTGCTTTCCAATAATTTATCTTTAAAAGCTGTTTGGCACACTCTTTCAATTCTCTCCTTGTCCACATATACAATTCCCTCCTCTTCAAACTACCCATATGCAAATATCTCATATCTGAAATATGTCATCCGGCTTTCATAATCTATTACAATGCATTATCCCCAGTCAGTTCAGGCAGAGTCTCTGTAGCCTGAACGCCTATTCCCTCTGTTTTTCCATAATCATTCGCAACTTCTCCAGAGCACGTTTCTGTATCATCCTTACATTTCCCGGTGATAAATTCATCTGCCTGCCAAGCTCTGTGGAACTTTTCTGATAATAAAATCTTCCCAGAAGAATTTCCTGTTCTCTGTCAGAAAGCTGCTCCAGACTTTTTCTTAATGTCTCTTCTCTCATAATCTTTGCCACAATCTCTTCCGGCATTTTTTCCCGGGGAATTGTCTGCTGCTTCAGGATTTCCAGAGAATAATGAGTCTTTTTATCCCTATAATAGTTTTTCAGGCGGTTTGCTGTGATTGCATACAACCAGGTAGCTATACTACCTTTTTCTTCATCATAACTGTCCATATTTCTGTAAAAAGACAGAAATACATCTCCAGTCAGTTCTTCCGCTTCATACAGATCAGGAACTCTTTTATGTATAAATGTCAAAATTTTCAGATAATATTCCTGATAAATACGCTCAAACTCCTCATACTTCATCCTCCGCCTCTTCATAAGACTCAATCTCTGCATAGAGATGTTTATCTTCTTTCACATCTTCCTCTGGCTCGTACAGTTCTTTACACTCCTTATCTGTATACATAATGTAATAAGAATTATCGTCATGAAGCATGATCCATACATGATTATCTGCTGGAACCGTGATTGCATAATCCTTTTCCTGCTCTGTACCAGGAGCTGCAGTAACTGTCACATTACGTACATCACCTTCTGCTTTTTCTGCTTCTTCGTACTTTTCACAGAGATCTGCTACATCCTCAGGTCTGTCCACGCCGTAGGAGAATTCCATCTTCGAAGCTTCTTCTGAAGTGCCGTCCTTATGATTCAGAATCTGAGTATGTTTCAGTGGTCTGTAATCATCCGAAGCAACCACATATTCCATAGAAATCCAGTCTCCCTCTGTATAAGATTCTCCATCGCCCTGAGAATTCAGTGTGCTCTGCGTAAGTTCTTCAGGTACTTTTGTCTGTATAATGATCGTATCACCATCGTCCTTCAGATCCGTCACTTCTTCCTCCATGGTTTCATCTGTATAAAAGCTTATAAGATCATCTGCATTTTCCATCTGCTTCATCAATATACAGGCAGGAGAGATACTCATCTCCTTCTTTTCCGTATTTTAATTCGCCCTCTTTATAGAGCATCTGGGTAGTACCATACATATCTACATACATCACTTCAGAATCTTCATAGTCATATACCTTTGTATTCTGCAGTATATATTCACAGGTAGCTTCATAGCTTTTATGATTGCTTACAAGACTGTCTGTTTCTCCTGCTTTCATCATCTGTTCCAGTGCATTGTCTTTTGTCAGTTCAGGTAACGTATCCGATGCCTGAACACTCACACATCCTGCTCCCAGAGTTCCCATAATCAGCGCCGTCACAATAATCATTCTTTTCTTCATTTTTTAGTCTCCTTTTCTTATATTTTTTCCTTTACGATGCCAGTAAAAGCGAACTTTCGGGCATATATACCGTATCAAAAGCTCTCCTCATTTTGACAGTTTTCTGTATCTGTATTATTTATGTTATTTGAATTTTACTTGCCTGTCTATATTTTTGCGTGAATAGTCAAAATATGGCGTAAAAAGACCTCTGTCTGGTTTGATTTTACCATCTGCCAATGGTATACTTATTTTTAATAAGTAACCTGGCCATTATCTATCTTTATGACGGGAGGGTTTTATGATAGCATTGCGTTATTTCTGCGGATTTTCTCTTCAGATTTTTCCTTATGCATTTTTCTGTTTGTATCCATTCCGGGATTGTTTCCGCCTAAGCACAAAAAAGGACAATTGCTCATGGCACTGTCCATTTTTATTGTAATGGTCATTCCGTTTTCTCTTATCGCACAGTTCAACATCGGCGGTGATTACAAAGAGCTGATCTGGAATGTTATTTTTTATATTGCCCTGCTACTGTTCGGAGTGTTGTATTGTTTTATCATCCAGGCAAAAATAGCAGAAAAACTATTTGTATTTTTTGTTGTAATGAGCTACGGATTCTTTGTTACAAGCACCGTTACCTTTTTGCACCGTACTTTCCGGTTTCCATCCGATTATTTTATGTATCCGCCCTTTGCACTGGCTCTCACACTTATCATAAATCTGGTTCTTGCGAAACCATTTCTCATACTGATGGAGCGAATCCGTACTATGATCAATGCAGATCTGGAATCACGGATCTGGAAGATTCTCTGCTCCCTCCCTGCTTTGTTTATTCTGATTGCCAGCATTGCACAGTTCTCAAGCATAATAAATCTTTCCAATAATATAGTTGTCCATGTTATGTTTGTACTGTTTGCAGTATTTGCTTTCATGGTGTATGCCGTATTCTTCAGTGTCATGGGATACATCCGCAGCAAACAGGAAGAACAGCGGATTTCCGAGCGCATGCTGGAAAGCTACCGGAATCAGGCAGAAAACAACGAACATATTCTGGAAATACACCATGAGATCCGGCATCATATGAATGCCCTGTCCTCCTATCTTAAACAGGAGGACTATGCAGGTGCCAGACAGTATATACAGAAATTTACTGAAGAAGCCGAACAGCTTCCTTTTGTCACCTACACAGCCAATGCTCTGGTTAATTCCATCCTTTCAGAATTTGCAGAACGTGCCAGCCGTTATAAAGCCATAGTGGAGTACAGTATTATCATTGGCAGAAGACTCAACATGGAAGACATTGATTTGTGCCGGATGTTGACAAATATATTGGAAAATGCAGTAGAAGGGTGTCAGAAGGTTTCTGAAGGACAGCGGGTCATCCGGCTGAATCTCCATTCAAAGGGAAATTTTCTGTTTATTAAATGTGAAAACTCCTGCAATGAGGATAACTTGAGAATCACGAATGGAAAATATAAATCCAGTAAAAAGAACAGTGACAGACACGGTTACGGTCTTAAGATCATCAATGGAATCGCCGAAAAATACAATGGTATACTGAGCGTACAGGTACGTGGTGGCTTTTTGCTGTAACAACAACGCTTTGTCTTGACGAAAATAACGAATAATAGGAGGCTTTCACTATGTACCATATTGTCATCTGTGATGATGAACCGATTTTTTTTAACACAGATATCAGAAATGATCATCGATATTTTAGCATCCATGGGAGAATCCTGTGAGATTCGAAAATATACTTCTATTTCAGAATTAAAAAATACATTGCAGAATACTCCCAAAAGCTGTGACATTCTGATTCTTGATATTATGCTGGGTGAAAACAATGGGATCAGCTTTGCAGAATGTCTCCGTGACACTGAAAACCAAATTCCCGTTATCTTCATTTCCAGCAGTAAGGAATTTGTATTCGATGCATATTCTGCTGAACCTGTAGGTTATATCCTTAAGCCGGTCAGCCGTCAAAAACTTGCAGAAGCACTAACCCGTGCAATCCGACATCTGATCCCGAAATCCATTATAATCGACACTCCGTCCAGAACTGTATCCTTTCATATCAGGGATATTACCTATATTGAAATAATCAATAAAGAACTGCAGATTCACCTTCAGGACGGTACTGTCACGAAGATATATAAATCCCTTTCTGCAGTCCGTGAAATTCTGCCGAAAGATATCTTCGTGCAATGTCACAGATGCTACATTGTTTCTCTGTATGCTATCCGTTCAATCAGACGCTTTGAAATCACACTGAATAATCATGAAATAATCCCGGTCAGCAAATACAGCTACCGGGATGTCCAGGAACAATTACAGCAATACGCTGCAAAATGGTTTTAATTTTTCCAAACAGCAGAAAACGGCGGTCTTATCGACCGCCGTTTTCTCATTGATATTTTGCAACAAGCTCTCCGGCATTTGCTTTCACATCATCGGAAACAAGCCCCGGGAATTCCTCTTCCAGTTCATTCAGGATATTCAGAATATCTTCTTTTTCCTGACCGGTACTGATAACAACCTCGCAATAGTTGATCTTCTCCATACCTGCCACTGAGGTTTCCAGCTGCATAATATAATCCACATGCGGATTCCCATATAATCGGATCAGATCCTCCTGCGACCTTGCTTTCATCTTAAAGTTCAATGCATATTTCAGGTTCCGTTTCATACTATAATTTTTGTCAGTTCCGAGTATGCTGTCCACAAAAATAGATAGTGGATTTCTTCCCTCCATGGCAGCCGTTGTTGTTGTCATTCCGGACCATCTTGGATTAATTTCGATAATATACCATTCTCCTGCCCGGTAAACCAGATCGACTTGCACTGTTCCTTCAAATTTCAAACTCTGTGCCATATTAAGCAGTTCTTCCTGTACCTTTTCAAAATGATAGGAAGGATCCGTCACCGGACCAAATTTTACAGAGCTTAACGGATCTGTAATGCCCTCTTTTGTTACAGAAAAGGCAATCGGCGGAAGGACACTGTAACGTCCCTCTACACCATGAATTTCCGTTCCGAACTGTTCTCCCTGGATCAGTTCTTCCACCATTATATCTGAATTGTTCCGATCGGAATTAAGAAAGCTCTCTACTTCCTCATAGGAGTTCATGACTTCCACTCCGATTGACCCTGCACCTAATGTATCCTTCACAATGACCGGAAAGTTCATTTCCTTAATCCGATAAAAAACATATTCCTTATATACATTTATACTGACACCCGGATTCTTCTTCTCCGCAAGAAACAGCTCATGGTGAATATAGATTCCCTTTGCCGCTTTGACAAAGCTGCGGAACATGATATTACTACGCCACTTATCAAATGCTGCCACTGACACCAGCGTATTATTGGCAATGGTTGCAATTCCTCTTTTCTGTAATTCCTCAGCAATGAGAGCGGTCTTGATCGGTACCCAGTCAAAGGGAACGGCTCCCGATGCAATTGCTACAGCAATATCCGGCTTCTGCTGTGCAATCAGCTCTGCCGTATCCTCCGCACTCATTCCACTCTCCAAAAGCACGTATTTCACCTTCTCAGGTTTTTTGCAGATTTCCCCATCTGCCACGTCAAAAATGTAAGAACCATTCAGGGGTCCTGCTACAACAAATTCGCAGTCCGGATAAAGCCGGTCCATTTCATCCCAGGTATCTGCCCGGAACGGCTGGTAGGTTGTTTTTGTTGATGAATTGGAATGTGCTGATGTTGACGCACTATAAAATACAATACGCATAATCTCTTCCTCCGCCTATTTTCTATGATTCAAACTGTGCCTGATATAATCTGGCATAGGCTCCGTTTTGTGCTAATAGCTCTTTGTGACTGCCCTGCTCCACGATATGCCCGTTCTCCATAACCAGGATCACGTCTGCATTGCGAATTGTGGACAGACGGTGGGCAATGACAAAGCTTGTCCGTCCCTCCCGCAGCTTATCAAGTGCCTGATCAATCATGGCTTCGGTTCTGGTATCTACAGAACTTGTTGCCTCATCCAAAATGAGAATATTCGGTTTCACAAGAAATGCCCTGCAGATCGTCAACAACTGCTTTTCTCCGGCAGAAAGGCTTGACATTTCATTGGAAATTACGGTCTGATAACCATCAGGCAGTGTACTTACAAACTGATCCACGAAGGTCTCCCGGCATGCATTCCGGAATTCTTCTTCCGTGATTTCCCGTTTCAGACCATATTTCAGATTGTCCCTGATCGTTCCTTTATACACCCAGGTGTCCTGCAGAACCATTGCAATGTTCTCCCGCAGGCATGCTCTTGTAAGGTCGTGAATTTCTACTTTGTCATCAAAAATAATTTCTCCAATGTTTACTTCATAAAATCGTTCGATCAGATTTACAAGTGTTGTCTTGCCGGCACCAGTTCCTCCAACAATAGCGACCATCTGGCCCGGTTCTACAACAAGGTTCATATGTTCGATCAGCTTCCTCTCAGGTACATAAGAAAAGCTCACATCCCGGAAATCGATCTTTCCCTGCAACCGGTAGCTCTCTCTGGCTTCCGGTTTTTCTTCAGCCTGATCTTCACTGTCTAACAGCTCATAGATCCGGTCAAGAGACGCTATTCCGGACTGCAGTGAAGAATACGCCTGGGACAGCTTGGAAAAGGGTGTCTGAAACTGTCTGGTATACTGAATAAATGCCTGCACATCTCCGACCGTCATCTGTCCGGATATTACCCGTAAAGCACCTCCCAATGCCGCAATCACATAATTCAGATTCGTAAAGAACCGGGACAATGGCTGAATCAAGTTCGATACGGCCATAGCTTTGAAGGAAGATTCATACAGCAGACGATTCTGCTTCCTGAAAGCTTCCACGAACTTCTCTTCCTGACCATAAAGCTTCACAATATTGTGTCCGTTCACACTCTCTTCCACATTACTGTTAATCATTCCGGTATAATACCACTGCTTCTGATATTCCTTACGCACAAACCTAGAAATCAGGGTCACAATCCAGCCCGAGACCGGAATAATGATCACAGTGATCAATGCCAGCCTCCAGTTAATTGCAGTCATCATGACAATCATCCCGACCAGCTGGAAAATACTGTAAATCGTATCTGCACCTGAAGAATTCAGAGTCGTGACCACATTATCAATATCATTTGTGGTCCGGCTCATGATATCTCCGTGACTGTTTGTATCAAAATAATTTAATGGCAGCGACCATAGCTTTGTCTCTACCTGACTGCGCAATTCTTTCGCCGTATCAGAGATGATCCGTGTGGAAAACCATGCGGATAGCCATTTCGATACGAACTGGATCAGAAAAATCACGCTCGATATCCCTGCCCAGAAGAAAAAACGGTCCCAGTGAATGTTACTGCTTACCGGGTTTGACATATCCTGTACAATGGAATCCGTTGCATACCCCAGATACTGCGGTCCCAGCGCTGTAGCAACCGCTGAAATAATAATACTGAACAGCATAAGAGCGGTCAGCATCTTATTTTTAAAGAAGAAGAGCTTTAACAGCCGCTTGAAAGCCCCCTTTTGTATGGTCTTTTTCTGCTTTGTACTCATGATGCCACCTCCTTATCTGTGGGCTGGGAAGCCACAATTTCCTGATAAGTCCGGCTGCTTTGCATGAGTTCTTCATGTGTTCCAACCGCTTCAATACGTCCCTGATTCATCACAAGGATCTGGTCAGCATCCTTAATGGTACTGATTCTCTGTGCAACAATAATCACAGCCGCATTCTGTGTAACCGGCTTCAGTGCTCTTCGCAGCTCCTGGTCTGTCCGGTAATCCAGTGCAGAGAACGAATCATCAAACAAATAGATGGAGGGTCTGCGGACAATTGCTCTTGCGATTGCAAGCCGCTGCCGCTGCCCGCCCGAAAAGTTTGTTCCCCCTTCGGAAATCTTCATCTTAAGACCACGTTCGTTTTTCTCCACGAACTCCTTTGCCTGCGCAATCGAAAGAGCCTCCCAGAGTTCTTCCTGTGTTGCATCCGGTTTTCCATCCCGCAGATTGTCCTCCAGTGTCCCCGAAAACAGGAAAGCCTTCTGCGGAACCATGCCGATTGCCTGATCAAGCTCATGCCTTAACAGCTTCCGGACATCCATGCCATCTACGAAGACCGTCCCCTCTGTCACATCTGCAAGACGTGGAATCATATCAAGCAAGGTAGTCTTACCACATCCGGTAGATCCGATAATCGCCGTCGTTTTACCCGGCTGTGCGCAGAAGGAAATGTCCTTCAATACAGGCTCCACCTGCTCATTATCCGGTGCATAGGAATACGTCACATGTTCAAAACATATTTCTCCCCGGAACTGCTCTGGCAAAAAAGCATCCTCTCTGTCCTGAATTTCACTTTCACTGTTTAAAATCTCTTCAATACGTGTAACCGATACCTCGGCTCTTGGTAGCATAATAAAAATCATGGAAGCCATCAGGGTTGCTGTCAGAATAAAGGATATGTAGGTTACGAAGCCGATCACCTGTCCAATCTGTACCTGACCGTTTCCCGCCATACGGCCGCCAAGCCAGATCAGCGAAATATTGGCAAAGCTCATTGTCAGGGTAAAGATTGGCTGCATCAGCCCTGTAATCTTACCGATGCTGGTATTAATCCTTGAAAGATCTCCGTTAATCCGTTCAAAGCGTTCCTTCTCGCCTTGTTCCTTCGTAAAGGCCTTTACCACACGGACACCGGAAATCTGATCCCTGAGTACGGTATTCATCTCATCTATTTTCGTCTGCTGTTCTCTATAATAAGGAAGGATCAGCTTTAAAAATACCACAGAAACCCCAAGCAACAGGGGTATCGTCACAAGCAATACCACCGAAAGCTTCACGCTTTGGGACAAGGCAAGCACAAGACCTCCGATAAACATCATCGGTGCTGCAATAATCGCGGTAAATAAGAACGTAATAAACTGGGTTACCTGCTGTACATCGTTTGTTGCCCTGGTAATCAGCGTAGGAGCTCCCATGCTTCCGATCATCCTGCGTGAAAAATACATCAGCTTCTCATAAACCTGCTCCCTCAAATCCCGTCCGGTCATCAGTGCCACCTTTGCTCCGAAAATACCAGCCAAGGTTGATAGCAGAAACTGAATAAGAGCTATTCCTAGCATGAGAATTCCCTGCTGCATGATATATGCAGCATCCGCATTCGCCACACCATAATCGATCACTCTGGAATTGATTGTTGGCAGATACATGGTTAAAAAGGACTGACCAAGCTGCAGTAAAATGACCAGTATCAAATGTCCCCTGTATGGGCTTAATACTCTTCGCAAAAATCCGGTCATGCCTGTCCCTCCATAAAATCATCAATAACGGAAGCATATGCATCCATCATCTTACACCCCGGCATACCCGGAAATGCATTTACCTCTGCCAGCACATACTCTCCATCACCAATCATAAGATCCAGTCCGATAATTGGAAGATTAAATATGGACGCTACCTTTTCACAGAATACCTTTTCTTCTTCGGTAAGAGTCTTCTCCTGTGTAGTTCCACCCACATGTACATTCGAACGGAATTCATCAGGATTCGATGCATGGCGCTCCATCGAAAAATAATATCTGCCATGGAGAACAACAACACGGATGTCTCTTCCTTTGGAAGTAGCAATATATTCCTGTGCCACATAAGCCTGTCCATAGGAAAGAGTTGCAAAGTAATCCTTAAGCTCCTGGCCGTTATGGATCAGTTCTACACCAATCCCGCCAAATCCACTGTCCGGCTTCACAACAAATGGATAACCAAAACGACCAGACAGTGTTTCGGGATCAGAATCTTTGAAAAACACCATCGTATCAGGCACCCGTATTCCATTCTGTGCAAGTCTCTGATAAGTTGCAATCTTACTTCTTGCGACCTGAAGCTCACGCAGATTTAAAATAGATGGAATTCCCGCATCCTGAAGCATATTCTCCAGAATAAATCCATCCGTGGATCCAAGCAGTGGCCAGAAATAATCCGGCTTTTCCATTTTTTCGCCCAGACAGGTGATCGCAAGTTCCCCGTTCCTGCAAATTTCAATCGTGGAATATTCGCAGAAAAGCACTTCCTTATCTTTACCTATCAGTGCCTGCATCTGCCTTCTTCCATTTGTCTTAACATCTTCCACAGTACTATCCTGGCTTGCTACTAAAGCTAAAATTTTCATAGGCTCCCCCTTTTATTTTCACAAAGTCCTTCCATTTATTTTACAAGCTCCACTCCGTATTCTGTCTGACTGAAAAAGAATTTCCGCTGCAGTTCATTCCGGATGATGTGCACAGGCTTCAGCTGTGCCGGCGCAATTCCCTTCATTATCATCAGATCACGGTATAAGCTATATGTCTCCGGCTCTAAGATATTTAACTTAGTTGGCGCACAGATTCCTTTTGCCACCTTATCTCCCATGGACGGATTGGCCTTAGCAAGATTCCTCTCCAGAAAAAAGCGGATTTCCTTTGCTTTCATCCCCTCCGGAAGGCTTTCGATTTCCATAAAATAAGTATAACGTGGAGGAACATGTTCAACATCCGGATATACTGTAAAATCAATCATGTCAAAGCCAAGCTGCTTTGCTGTATCCTCTGCGGCAGTCCTGAGTGCCACTTCTGTTGTCTTCTCCCCCATAATACTGACTGTCTGATCAATACGTCCGATGAATTCCAGAATCGGCAGATTCTTATATTTTCCTGCAATCTTTACCGCATCACGCATACGATACCGGTAAAAACCGGAAAGATTCGTAACAATCACTTCATATTCTTTACCTGTCTCAAGCTGATCTATCGTTACTATTTTGGAGAAATCATCATCTGCGTCTGTCGGCAGAAATTCATAGAACATACTGTCCGGAACCGGCACGCTCTTCTCATCATTTAACCGGTACGGGACACTGATCATGCCTTCAGATGCATTAATTCCGGTAAAATAACGGGCTATTTTTTCTCCCATATATTTCTCTTTGATCTTATCAGCATAAACCTTAAATCCACCGGAACCGACACCGGTAAGGAACTGTGCATGAGGCCACAGCTTCGGTACAATCGGTTCCTCAAACCCCTGCATGAAAATTCCCCTCAGTTCCTGCGCTCTCTCCGGCATGGGCTGAATTTTCTTTAAGAGACTGGAACGGACTTCCTCTGACATTTTAATACCCAGATCAATCGTTCCCTGTTCAATATCATTAACCAGAAGCTCCCAATTCTGTTCCATATAACGCAATACTTCCAGTAAAAATCCAAGAAAGTTCGCTGCCATATTCGTAAGATCCTGGTCCATCAGTCCGAAACGTGCATGCAGATATCTGGTGTTGGTTTCCGATTCCGGATAAATTGCTTCATCGGGAGATGTAAAACTCATTCCGAGGTAAGGGCGGAATTCACCGATCATTTTTACTGACAAAGCTCCATAAGTAACACCGCTTTTCACGTGCTGGATCTCTGCAATGGATTCCGCAATGGACATATTCCGTCCGTTGATCCAGTCTTCTCCGAGTTCTTTTGCGACCAGCCCCATACGGTAGGGACCATTATACTTCTGAAAAACCTGAAAAGCCTCTTCCGTCAACGGTATACGCTTGGGATTTCCAACCGTTCCTGAAGACTTGTTATAATGTACAACCTTACCGGAGGTAATCAGATTCTCCTCCCCATCCTCACTCATTCTTAAAATATAGCCTGCATAATCATCGTATACACTGACCGGAACCTTCTTCTGGTATTCTTCTATGGAATGAATATCCGCAAAGCCATATTTCCTTCCATATTCCGTATCCTTATTCTGTTCCAGAATCCTTAAAAGCAGCTTTTCATTTTCCCCCATGGGATTCTCTGCCATCCGATTCAATGCTTCCACTACCGGTATTCCCAATTTGATCTGTTGCAGATTTCCCTGTCCGGCAGGTGTTAATTTTCTCTCTTCAATTGCCATATTCTTTTCCCCATTTTCATCCGTCTTTTATTGTTCGACTGTCAAAATACTGTCAAATCCGGTCGCTTCAAATACTTCCATAATAATTTCATTGACATGCTTTACAACCATACTTCCCTTTGCTGCATTCATTTTCTTCTGACAGGATAAAAGCACTCTTAATCCGGCACTGGAAAGATATGCAAGATCGGTAAAGTCCAGAACAAGCTCGGTAACTCCATCAAGCTTTTGGAAAATCTCCTTCTCAAATTCCGGTGCTGTTGCAGAGTCCATTCTTCCTTCCAAAGCAACCTCCATTTTCTTTCCCTGTGTTTTAACATCAAATTTCATTGATTTAACCCCCTCCATTATCCTTTTATACCATCATAGCCTGAGAACTTTTTACTATATCTGGTAAAAACTTTCTCTATTTTTCTTCCTTCTTTTAACTGTTTTTATATCTATATTATATAT
>ENA-OQBL01000503-OQBL01000503.1-human-gut-metagenome-genome-assembly--contig:-NODE-503-length-20417-cov-3.974519_pt1 | contig 20417 bp, 23 predicted proteins | sample MGYA00242747_ERZ504553 | MGnify/ENA primary metagenome ERZ504553 (study PRJEB26092, sample SAMD00036240) | human gut metagenome | host: Homo sapiens | study: EMG produced TPA metagenomics assembly of...
TGAACCAGTTCATCATCGTTCTGGCTCCCTTTGCTCCGCATGTATGCGAAGAATTGTGGGAGACTCTGGACAATGCAGGTTCTGTATGCGATGCCAAGTGGCCAGTATGCAACGAAGAATACCTGGTGGAAGATACGGTCAACTACACCATTTCCTTCAATGGAAAGGCACGGTTCAACATGGAATTCCCCGCAGATGCGGCATCGGATGCCATCCAGACTGCTGTATTGGCCGAAGAACGCTCTGAAAAATGGATAGAAGGCAAGACCATTGCCAAAGTAATCGTAGTACCAAAGAAGATTGTGAACATCGTTGTTAAATAACAGATATGCAAATTACAAAACCAACCAAAGCGGAAGTGACGAGGGAACTGAAGGATTATATCTTCATCACTTTGGGGCTCATCAGCTATGCATTGGGATGGGCAGCTTTCCTCATCCCTTACCAGATTACGACCGGAGGTACTACCGGTATTGGTGCCATCATCTATTATGCCACTGGATTTCCCATCCAGTGGTCATACTTCATCATCAATGCCGTACTGATGACTTTTGCCATCAAGATACTCGGACCGAAGTTCAGTATCAAGACCACGTTTGCCATCTTCGGACTGACCTTTTTTCTATGGTTTTTCCAGCTGTTGGTGAATGGTCCCGATGGTGTCCCTCCCCAACTGCTGGGCGAAGGACAAGACTTCATGGCTTGTCTGATAGGTGCTGCAATGTGCGGTGCCGGCCTGGGCATCGTATTCAACTGCAACGGTAGCACGGGAGGTACGGATATTATTGCAGCCATCATCCACAAATACAAGGATGTCACACTGGGACGCATGATAATGGCCTGTGACTTCATCATCATCAGTTCCTGCTACGTGGTATTTCATGACTGGAGACGTGTGATATTTGGTTTTGTAACTTTGTTTGTCATCGGGTTTGTACTGGATTACATTGTCAATAGCACCCGGCAATCTGTTCAATTCTTTATTTTCTCCAAAGAATATGAAAGGATTGCCGATCGCATCACCAAAGAAACCCATCGCGGTGTAACGGTACTCGACGGTATCGGCTGGTACAGTAAACACAACGTGAAGGTACTGGTCGTACTTGCCTACAAACGCCAATCGGTAGAAATATTCCGGATGGTGAAAGATATAGACCCGAACGCTTTCATTTCCCAAAGTTCCGTCATCGGTGTATACGGAGAAGGTTTCGACCGGTTGAAAGTGAAATAGGGACTTGTATAAGCCACAAGTATAAGGAGAACATAATATGAGAAAGAAATTTGTATTTGCCACCAACAATTCACACAAACTGGAAGAAGTGACTGCCATTTTGGGAGAAAAGGTCGAACTTCTCAGCATGAAGGATATCAAATGCGATACTGACATTCCGGAAACTGCAGACACACTTGAAGGAAATGCTTTGCTGAAAGCAAAATATATCTTCGATAACTATCATCTGGACTGTTTTGCCGACGATACCGGTTTGGAAGTGGAGGCCCTTGGTGGGGCACCGGGTGTATATTCCGCCCGTTATGCCGGCGATGCACACAATTCGGAAGCAAACATGAAGAAGTTGCTGAAAGATATGGAGGGCATCGAGAACCGTAAGGCACAATTCCGTACCGTATTTGTACTTATCATCGACGGAAAGGAACATCTGTTTGAGGGCATCGTGAAAGGAGAAATCACAAAAAACAGAAAAGGTACTTCAGGTTTCGGTTACGATCCCATATTCATTCCCGAAGGATATACGCAGACTTTTGCAGAAATGGGGAATGAACTGAAGAATAAAATCAGTCACCGGGCATTGGCCACTAACAAGTTGTGTAAGTTTTTAATGAGATAATGTTTTAATGTGCTGATATGCTAATGTGCCAATGTGCTAATGACCTTTTGGCGTGACAGCGCAGCTAATTAGCACATTGGCACATTAGCATATCAGCACATTATAACCCCAGTTGAGCCGATATTTCCAACATCCTCTTAATCGGTTTCACTGCTTTTTCTGCAATCTCAGCATCCACCTTTATTTCCGGTGATTCATTTTTCAAACAATCATAAAGCTTTTCCAGTGTATTCAGCCGCATGTAACTGCATTCATTGCAGGCACAAGTGCTGTCGTTGGGAGGAGCCGGAATAAATGTTGTCTGCGGGCATTGTTTCTGCATCTCGTGCAGGATACCGCTTTCGGTAGCTACAATGTAGCTCTTTTCGGGATGTGCCACTGCATACTTCAGCAAAGCTGCCGTAGAGCCTACCACATCGGCCAGTTTCAAGACTGTACTCTTGCATTCGGGATGTGCCAGTACCACCGCATCGGGATGCTGCCGTTTTATTTCAACAATCTTTTCAACCGAGAATTCCTCGTGTACATGGCATGCGCCATCCCATAATAACATATTTCTTCCGGTAATGGAGTTGATATAATTACCCAAGTTCCGGTCTGGGCCAAAGATTATTTTCTCATCTTTGGGGAAGCTTTCCACAATCTGCTTTGCATTGGTAGAAGTTACCACCACATCGGTCACCGCCTTTACGGCAGCCGTTGTGTTCACATAGGATATCACCGTATATCCGGGATGCTCTTTGACAAACTGACTGAATTTGTCTGCCGGACAACTGTCTGCCAACGAACAGCCTGCTGCCATATCGGGCACCAGTACCTTCTTGTCGGGACAAAGTACCTTCGCCGTTTCTCCCATGAAGTGCACACCGCACATCACGATGATGTCTGCCTCCGTCCGGGCCGCCCATTGCGCCAAAGCCAGACTGTCGCCCACGTAATCGGCTATATCTTGTATTTCACCTTTCTGGTAGTAGTGTCCCAGAATGATTGCGTTCTTCTCCTTCTTCAGCTGCTTGATAGCTTCTATAAGATTATCCATAATTATATTTTTTAATTTCTCTTTCTTCTTTAAAAATCCTTTGATAGTAATGATAGGCTGTTAACAGTGTGGACAAATAAATACGATTTTTCTTGCCTATGAAGTTATTAGTATCAAGCTGAATTTTACTCTTATGCTTATAAACCGGGGTTTTTAAGTTTATCCGTTGATAATAAGACTTCTGCTAAACAGCATTAACATGTTGTTAATAATATGCAAAGTTAATAACTTTAGAGTTATAAACCGATGAAACCAGGCTGAAAAATATGTTGAATGAAGCCTGGAAAATTCTCCTTAACTTTTTTGGTTTGTTCGTTTCACTGCTGTAATATGCAGACCTTTGAATAATGCAAGGATTATTTTTAAAATTGTTTCCCTATTGTATTGACACCTTTTCAACGGTTATTAACCGGGATATAAACGGAAAAAAGTATCTTTGCGGGGAGATTTAAAAGTATATTGTCATGCGTAAACTGAAGATAACTGAACTGAATCGTATTAGTGTAGAGGAATTTAAGGAAGCCGAAAAACTGCCTTTGGTAGTGGTATTGGATAATATCCGCAGTCTCCATAATATAGGTTCCGTTTTCCGTACTTCGGATGCTTTCCGCATCGAGTGCATTTATCTTTGTGGCATTACAGCTATCCCACCCCATCCGGAGATGCACAAAACAGCTTTGGGAGCGGAATTTACCGTAGATTGGAAATATGTTGATAACTCTGTTGAAGCTGTTGATAACCTAAAAGCCGAGGGATACATTGTTTATTCTGTAGAGCAGGCGGAAGGTAGTGTGATGCTGGACGAACTGGTGCTGGACAAGACTAAAAAGTATGCTGTGGTAATGGGAAATGAAGTGAAGGGTGTTCAACAAGAAGTGATTGACCATTCGCACGGTTGCATTGAAATTCCTCAATACGGCACAAAGCATTCGTTGAATGTATCGGTTACGGCGGGTATTGTTATTTGGGATTTATTCAAGAAACTGAGATAATAACAGGGCTGTTAATAAGCTGTCAATATATCGGGTTTGTTGGAGCTATATAGGTATGATGAGAGATTTTATGAACAGTGGTTGATTATAAAAATCAACCACTTTATTCATTGTAAATTAATGCTTTATCTCCTAATCTATCCTTTTTTGTTAACCATGTATTCAACACATATCGGTTGTATGTGGAAAACTTGCTGTACAGTTGGTGTCTTTTCTTATTTTTTGTATATTTGCTGAATATATATAAATCATATCGATATGAAAAAGATTAATATCTTCATGGATAGGCATTTTTGTAGGTTGTACTATTCTGGCAGCAGGTTTTGTTTACTTTATCAATCCTTATAATCTTGTTCCTGGCGGGTGTATGGAGCCAGTATTGTGCTTCATAATCTGTTCCCTTCTATTCAAGTAGGTACTTTCGGTTATATGTTTGATATTCCTTTGCTTATCATTTCCGTGCTGGTACTGGGAGCAAAATTGGGAGCACGTACTATCGTGGCGGCACTATTCACTCCGCTTGCCATGAATGTGCTGTCTCTCCTCTCCTATCCTTCTGAAGAAGCGCTCCATCAGTTGGACCCTACACAGTTGCTGGGTGGCAGTCTGAATATGTCCGACCATTTGATGCTGACTTCTGTGATTGGTGCGGTAGTTATCGGTATAGGCTGTGGTATTGTAGTGCGTAGCCGGGCTACTACAGGAGGTACGGATATTGTGGCGATGATATTGCAGAAATATTGCCATATACGTTTTTCAAAGGCGATACTGCTGGTAGATGGCATCGTGGTGGGATTCGGCCTATTGGTTATCGGTTTCGGTATTGGAAATCCGGATGATGCTACACAACCTTCGTGGCATTTGTCTTTCTATTCACTGATAGCTATTTTTGTCACTTCGAGGGTATTGGCCTATGTGATAAATGGGGAGAAGAATGACAAGATACTGTTTGTCATCAGTGATATGCGCCTTACCGCTTTGCACGACTATATTCTTAAAGATTTGGACCGTACAGCCACTTGCATCAAGAGTAGTGGTCTTTATACCAATGTAGACAAGGAAATGCTGTTTCTTGTGGTGAGTTACAAGGAAGTGGTAGGTATCAAGCAGAAGATAAGGGAAGTAGACCCAAAGGCTTTTGTAGTGGTTACCGATGCTTATGATGCATTTGGTGAAGGTTGGAAAGAGCTTCCGATGGCAGGAGAGGTACAACCCGAATAAGTAGTAATAAACAATTGTTCATTCTGTTATTAACTGAATATATAGCTTAATATCAATTGTTTAATAACTAATTATTTGTGTTGCTAACATAGTTTTCAACATGGTGTTAACTATAAGTTTTTTGTTTGTAATGAAACGGTATTGTTGCGAAAGTCGTATGATGTGGAAACTTATGGCTATGGTTGCCATAAATTGAGTGCAGGTTGTAAGTATTGTTATGTTTATCGTGGTGATGCTCGGCGAGAGGTGGACAGTTCGGTGGTGGTGCGGACAAAAAACTTTGACCTGCCTTTGCGTAAAAAGCGTAACGGAGAATTCAAGATACCACCTGGAACATTTGTCTACACCTGCTTTACTTCCGATTTCTTTGTGGAAGATGCTGACAAATTGGCGGGCCGAAGCATGGGAGATGATTCGTTACCGCAGTGATCTGCATTTTATGATGATTACCAAGCGTATAGACCGTTTTTCTGACTGTCTGCCCGATGATTGGGGAGACGGATATGATAATGTAACCATCTGTTGTACGGTTGAAAACCAGACTTGCGCCGATTATCGCTTGCCCATCTATAGGATGGCTCCCATAAAGCATAAGATAATAATCTGTGAACCGCTGCTGGAAAGGATAGATTTAAGTACTTATGCTGTTGGCGAATGGATTGAACAGATAGTTGCAGGGGGAGAATCCGGTTACGAAGCCCGCCCTTGTGATTTTGAATGGGTGATGGACCTTCGCAGAATTTGTGTGGAAAATAAAGTGGAGTTCTGGTTCAAGCAGACCGGCTCTAAGTTCGTCAAAGACGGAAAGACATATGATGTGAAACGCCAGTTTCAACATTTGCAGGCACGCAAGGCGGGAATAAACATCAGTTTATAATTGTCCGCTTTCCACCATCAATATCACCCGTTCGGTCAATGCATCGTCTCCCATAGGGTCGTATTGCTTCTTTAGACTGGCGCCGAAGAGTGCGGCAAAAGTCTGGTAGAAACCGGCTTTGAAAGGGCCCATAAAAGCTTTTACCAGTTCATATCCGGTGGAGTTGGTCTGTCGGTCTACCAGTTTTATTAACAGTTTGCCTTGGGCAAAGGTAAGTTTCTTCATGCGGGGAGTGTATTGCTCCTTCAAGCTTTTCTCTACTGCTTTCATGTGTTTCTGGCGGGCTTTCTCGGTGGGCAGGGTCATCATGTATTCGTAGGTTTCAATGATGGCACGGTTAATCTCCTTGGAGATGGGAAGTACCTTCTTTACGTCACGAATGAGTTTGTAGTACTTGTTCATGTCGCGCTTGTTCTTGAATTTAAGCGGCTTGAAGATGTAGACAGTGGGGAGCTTGACATAAGGGATGGTATCTCCTTCGTAAACGCACATGGGAGTAAGATAGACACTCTTTTGCGCAGCAGACTGTGGTTGCTGCTGTGCAAAACATTTCAGGCTTCCGAGAGAAAGAAACATGATGAGTATTACTATGTTAAGCCTTGCGTTCATGTTGCAAAAGTACACCATTCTGTGTAATGTTGTTGCATCATGTTGGATTTTTCCTTGCTCAAATTAAACTTATTTAAGGTAACTTCGCTTCCCAAAACATGAAAGTGACCTACTATTAATGGAATTACTCAAGATAGGAGTTTTTGTAAGTATGCTGTCAATGACTCCTATGCTTGAAGCTCAAAATATATCCGGCCTTCAGAAAGAACAGCCTTTACTTCTTTTGGAAGAAAATTTGGAACAACTTTCCATCGGGAATGAGGAAGAATACGGTTGGGAAGATGAATTGGAGGAGTTGTCCCGACGTCTGCAAGAGCCTGTCAACCTCAATGCCGCCACTAAACAGCAATTGGAGCAGTTTCCTTTTCTTACGGATATACAGATAGAGAATCTTCTGGCTTATGTCTATATATACGGACAGATGCAGACCATTTATGAATTGCAACTGGTGGAGGAGATGGATAAACGTACCATCGACCTACTGCTGCCCTTTGTCTGTGTGCGGGCAGTGAAAGCGGGTAGGGGGTATCCTGCTTTAAAATCTATACTGAAATACGGGAAACACGAAACATTGGCACGTTTGGATGTACCGTTCTATATCCGTAAAGGATATGAGAAGAATTACCTGGGACCTTCCCTTTACCATTCTTTGCGCTATAATTTTCATTATGGAGATTATCTCCAAATAGGCGTGACGGGAGAGAAGGATGCCGGAGAACCATTCTTTGCCCTGCACAACAGAAAAGGCTATGATTACTATTCTTTCTATTTTCTGATAAAGAATCTGGGGCGGCTGAAGGCTTTGGCATTGGGCAATTACCGTCTGAGCTTCGGGCAGGGACTGGTACTTAGTACGGATTTTCGTTTAGGAAAAACATTCTCTATGTCTACAACAGAATATCGTACCGGAGGCATCCGTAAGCATAGTTCTACTGATGAGTACAATTATTTCCGGGGAGTGGCGGCAACGGTGGGAGTATTGCCTTACTTGGATATTTCGGCTTTCTATTCGCATCGCTCCATGGACGGTGTGGTGGAGGATGGCGAGATAACTTCCATTTACAAGACAGGGTTGCATCGCACGCAGAAGGAGGCAGATAAAATGAATGCCTTTGCCTTGCAGGTAATAGGTGGAAACATGACCTATGAAAAGAACTCTCTGAAGGTGGGAGTAACGGGGATTTACTATTTTTTCAACCGTCCTTACAAGCCTCGGTTGAACAAGTATGCAAAGTATAATCTTCATGGAAGTGATTTCTATAACGTGGGTATGGATTATAGGTATCGTCTGGGCCGTTTTGTCGTGGGTGGGGGAAGCGGCAACCGGCAGTAAAGGCTATGCGTTGCTGAACCGGCTGAAGTATAATCTTTCTTCCGATTATCATCTGCTACTTGTTCACCGGTATTATTCATATGATTATTGGACTTTGTTTGGGCGTTCCTTTGGCGAAAGCAGTATGCCGCAGAATGAGAATGGATGGTATTTGGCAGCAGAGGCCACACCTTTCGCTCATTGGAAGTTTTCACTTCACTGGATGTGTTTTCTTTTCCTTGGTGGAAATACCGTATAAGTAAGCCCTCAAAGGGAGTGGATGCCATGTTTCAGGTTACTTATACTCCTCGAAAGAGCCTTTCGATGTATTTTAATTATCGGTACAAACAGAAAGAAAGAGACGTGACGGGTACAAGCGGTGCAGTTATCGAACCTATCTATCACCATAAACTCCGTTATCGGCTGACCTATATGCCGGGAAGATATATCTTTCGTACTACAATAGATTATAACCACTTCCGTCAGCAGGATGGGGAAGGGTATCGCTTTGATAGACGGCAAGGTTATCAGTGTACTCAATTTTGCTCGTACACTTTCCCCTTCCCTCTGTCAGTTTCCGTGCAGGGAACCTGGTTTCATACGGACGATTACGATTCGCGTGTTTACGCCTCCGAGCGTGGATTGTTATATACTTTCTATACCCCTTCCTTCTATGGCAAAGGGTTCCGTTACTCCGCTCATCTGCGATATGATTTGAGTAAGAACTTCATGTTTCTTGCCAAATTCGGACAGACGGTTTATCAGGATAGGGAGACGATTGGTTCGGGCAATGATGAGATACCGGGAAATAGGAAAGCGGACTTGCAGATGCAACTGCGTATCAAGTTTTAGAACTGTTTAATTTATTTTTCAGGTTGCCTCAGAAGAAAACTGAAATAAAATTTAAAACAGTTTTTAGAGTCTTCTCTTTATCTGTCACTTTCTTCCAACATGAAAATTTCATTTACAGTCTTTCCGAATATCTCTGATATTTTCAATGACAGCAAGGTGGAAGGGACATACTTTCCCGATTCTATGGCATTGATGGTTTGCCGGCTCACTCCTATGGCTTCAGCCAATTGCTGTTGGGTCATATGCTTGATGGCTCTTTCTACCCTTAATGTATAGTCATTGTTGCTCCTCCTAAATTTATAAAGTTCAATGTTGTACTTTATGATGAACAGAAACAATATCATGAACAAGTCTATAAATACAAAATTAAGATATTGCATGTCATAAATCAGCATAGTGCATACTATCAGTAGGGAATACGCTGTTATGGTAGCCCAGATAAGAGAGTTTGAACGAATATTGGCAATGCATTCATCTTCGTCCTTTTCTTTTGAGAAAGCTATGAACAAGAGTGAAACCGTAAGCCCTATCATACTCAACTCGTCGAATAAAGAGTTCTTGATAATACCCCAGGGAATTACTGACAACGCGTTTACCTTCAACCAATCTTCATTGCTGCCGTCGAAAAGGCAGATGAAGGACGTGATGGCGAATGGGACAAATAAACACCAACCTATCTTTCTGAAAGTGGTTGGAAATAAATAGTTCTTTCTCATAATACTATGCATTTAGATGTTATCTGCAAATGTAATGTATACTTTACATATAAACAAGTAAAATAGATAAAATGTAATGTATGATTTACTTTTTTGAACATGAAATGTATGCTTTATAAAGGGAATATTTTCTTTATGGGTAAACTTTTGCAAGCCGAACATTGCCAGATACCATAGTTTTCACTTAACTTTGGAGCGGTAAGATTGTTTAAGCATTAATCAAACCGTAAATCGTCAAATCATAAATAGTATGACTGTCATTATCCATCTCCCATATTCGGTCCCGTTCATTCTCGCCGTCTGGGAGTATCTTTGGGAATAAATTTATTGCCGGCAGACGGCAAAGTATGCACTTTCGACTGCATTTACTGTGAATGTGGCTTCAATGCCGACCATCGTCCCAAACAGCCGTTGCCTACGCGCGAAGAAGTCCGTTCGGCCCTTGAAGCCCGTCTGCGGGACATGCAGCAAAACGGACCTACACCGGATGTACTGACTTTTGCCGGTAATGGAGAACCGACGGCACATCCCCGTTTCCCCGAAATCATAGAAGATACACTTGCCTTGCGCGACAAGTATTTTCCGAATGCAAAGGTGAGCGTACTGAGCAATTCTACCTTTATTCATCGTCCTGCCGTATTCGAGGCTTTGAACAAGATTGACAACAACATCCTTAAACTGGATACGGTAGATGAAGAGTATATCCGTGTACTTGACCGTCCTACCGGACATTACTCCATCCGGGAGATTATAGAAGGGATGAAAGCGTTCAAAGGGAACTGCATTATCCAGACCATGTTTCTCAAAGGAAGTTATAAAGGACAAGATATGGATAATACATCCGATAAATTTGTTCTTCCCTGGCTGGAAGCTGTCAAGGAGATTGCTCCCCGCCAAGTGATGATTTATACCATCGACCGCGAAACGCCCGACCATGATTTGCAGAAGGCCACCCGCGAGGAACTGGATCGCATTGCGGAACGGATACGGGAAACGGGTATACCGGTAAGTGTTTCTTATTAATAATATACTTATGAAATCAATAGCAATTAAAGATTTAAGCGAGAACTTCTTCGAAGTGATAGGCAAAGAGTGGATGCTGGTTACGGCAGGCAGTAAAGAACATTTCAACACCATGACTGCCAGTTGGGGAGGTATTGGCTGGCTTTGGAACAAGCCGGTGGTGTTTGTCTTTATTCGTTCCGAGCGCTATACGTATGAGTTTATGGAGGAGAACGAATATTTCACTCTTTCTTTTTAGGAAAGGAAAATCGGAGCATTTACAACCTTTGTGGCAGTAAATCGGGTAGGGAAGTGGATAAGGTAAAGGAAACTGGTCTGAATCCTATCGTTACCGAGCGGGGAAACATTCTCTTTGAGCAGGACCGCCTGGGATTGGAGTGCCGCAAGCTTTTCATTACCGATATGAAAGAAGAACTCTTTCTCGACCATTCCGTCTACGAGCGTTGGTATGGCGGTGACCACGGTGGATTGCACCGGGTTTATGTAGCCGAGATTGTAGATGCCTGGGTAAAGGAATAGCTCCTTTACCACAGTTTCAAGTCATATTCGGCTTCCACCTTCTCTTCTATTTCATCCGGAAGGGCGGGGAAGAAGTCGATACCTGTAATACGTTCCACTTCGTCCACTGTATTGACGTAGCTGTCCAATGGATGATTGCCTGATGCATTCTTATAAATGAAGCCGATGGCTTTGGGGGGATTGCTGTCTGCACACAGAACGACCTTGAAGAATGCTTCGGGCACTGTAATTTTGTGCTTCTTACCAATGGTACGGTGACGTTGGTCATAGAGAATAGGACCGCATACAATGTATATCTTGCCTTCTTCTTGTGCCCAACGGCGGCATGACTCTTCCAGTTCTTTCCAGTCGCCACGGTTTAGATTGTGGTTCTGCGGGCAAATGTTTGTCATGTAGAAGCTCTCTTGCATGGCTTTCCAGTGCCAGCGGTTGTCACCGGCCGGACACATATGTCCGCGGTCCATGCCGGCTCCTTTGTAGTCATCGGTGGTTACTGCCTCGTGCTCAGGCAGGTCGGGGTCGGGCAAGAACTTGTCTGTACGGCTTTCACGCTCCACCAGTTTTTCGGGAGTGAGTTCCCAGGCTACCCAATTGGGTATCTTTAAATCCTTGTTGTAGGATACTGTGTAGCCTTTCCGCTGGAGAATCTGTTCGGAGACGTTCTTCAGCTTTGCCGGTATTTCAAGGCGTGTGCCTGCTGTGAGTTCTATCTTGGCAGGCGTAGAATTCTTTTGCCTGGCATCCGAAAGTATCTTTGCAACGGGTTCATAGGCAAGGCAGACTGCACATATAAACAATATAAGATAATAGACGCCCTGCGATTGTTTCTTTTTTTTTCCGTGCCATGCCGGGATTAGTGTTGGATAATCATTTTGGCCCTTTCCAGTGCCACATTTATGTTCGGACAGATATTTTCTTCGCCCAACAGCTCATAGAAGCCCGATTTTTCCAGTACCTTATGTACCTTTTCATTGACACCGGAGAGCACAATGGTTATTTTTTCCTTTTGGGACATCTCACAAAGGCTTGTCAAGTTATGGATACCGGTAGAATCGATGAACGGAACTTTACGCATGCGGATGATGCGTACTTTGGGGCGGTCGCCCAGCCGCGCCATGATTTCTTCGAATTTGGTGGCGATGCCGAAGAAGTAAGGACCGTTTATTTCGTATACTTCCACATCCTCGGGGATTATCAGGTGCTCGTCATTGCTTGCAATGTCCGATTCTGCATTCGGGTCTATTTCATCTTTGATGACGGATATTTCGGTAGTCTCCATGACGCGGCGCATAAACAGCACGCAGGCAATCACCAGACCTACTTCAATGGCAATAGTCAGGTCGAAGATGACGGTCAGGAAGAAAGTAATCAGCAGTACCGTGACATCCGATTTAGGATTCTTCAATAATGCCTTGAACGTACGCCAACCGCTCATGTTATAGGATACTATGACCAGTACACCCGCCAGGCAGGCCATTGGTATATACTGTGCCAGTGGCATGAGAAACAGTAGGATAAGCAGCAACACCACTGCATGAACCATACCTGCTACGGGAGTTTTTCCTCCGTTGTTGATGTTTGCCATGGTACGCGCGATGGCTCCGGTGGCAGGGATACCGCCAAACAGCGGGGTAGCCATGTTGGCAGCACCTTGTGCTATCAGTTCCGTGTTGGAATCGTGTTTGTCGCCTATCACACCATCAGCTACGGTGGCAGACAGCAAAGATTCGATGGCACCCAGTACAGCGATTGTAATGGCTACGGGGAACAAGTTCTTTATCGCTTCCCAATCCAAGGCAGGCATCACGGCATCCGGCAGTTCGGCACGGATGCTGAAACGGTCGCCGATGGTATCGATACAATCAATGCCTCCATATACTTTCATCAGCCAGACTGCCACTGTCACCACGATGATGGCAATAAGTGACCCCGGAATCTTCTTCGAGAACCGCGGTGTAATGGCAATGATGAAGATGCTGACAATACTTACAATCGTGTTCCACCAGTTTACGGTATCGAAATGTCGGAAATAAATCATCCATTTTCCTACAAAGTCTCCCGGAACTTTCTCTCCTCCGAACGTCAGCCCGAAAATGTCGGCAATCTGCGTGGTGAAGATGGTGACGGCAATACCGCTTGTAAAACCTACGATGATGGGATAGGGGATAAACTTAATGACAGCTCCCAGCTTGAACACTCCCAGCAGGATGAGCAGTACGCCTGCCATCAGTGTGGCGACAATAAGCCCCGATTCACCGTATTGCTGGATGATGCCATAGATAATGACGATGAACGCACCGGTCGGTCCTCCAATCTGTACCTTGCTCCCACCCATCAGGGAGATGATGAAACCGGCTATGATAGCCGTAATGATACCTTTCTCCGGTGATACGCCGGAGGCGATACCGAATGCAATGGCAAGCGGGAGGGCAACGATACCTACAATGATACCTGCCATCAGGTCTGCCATAAACAGTTCTTTAGAGTAATTTTTTAAAGCCGTGTATAGCTTTGGTCTGAATCCGAACGCTTTCATTATAATCTACTTTTTTATACGTTTTTTTATACAGAATGTAATGTATATATTGCAAATTGCCTGCAAAAGTAGATAAAATAATGGATATTAGTGAACACAACTGTGATGTATTTTGTTTTCCTTATCAGATATGTGCTATTAATTATGTCTGAAATACCTCTTCGGGTTATCGGTGAAGATAGATTCTTTCTATAAGACGATAAATAAATCCGATGGGGCAGAGGTGTGATTATTCCAAACTAAATTCGTAATTTTGTGTTGTTTATAAACAGTACGAACGACATTTATACGTAATTATATTAACTAATAAAAAAAGAGACTATGGCTAAAAGTGTTAAAGGAACTCAGACTGAGAAGAATCTGCTGACTTCATTCGCTGGTGAATCACAAGCAAGAATGCGTTACACTTATTTTGCAAGTGTAGCCAAGAAAGAAGGTTACGAACAAATCGCCGCTATTTTCACAGAAACGGCTGACCAGGAAAAGGAACACGCTAAACGTATGTTCAAGTGGTTGGAAGGCGGTATGGTAGAAATCACCGCTTCTTATCCTGCAGGTGTTATTGGCACTACCCTGGAAAATCTTCAGGAAGCTGCTGCCGGCGAACACGAAGAGTGGTCATTGGATTATCCTAAGTTTGCTGATATTGCAGACGAAGAAGGTTTCCCCGAAATTGCTCTTATGTACCGTAACATCGCCATTGCCGAAAAGGGACACGAAGAACGTTATCGCGCTTTTATCCAGAATATAGAGACTGCCAGCGTATTTGCCAAGGAAGGTGAAGTGGTATGGCAGTGCCGCAACTGTGGTTTCATCTACACCGGTAAGGAAGCTCCTCAGGTATGTCCGGCTTGCTTGCATCCGCAGGCTTACTTCGAAGTAAAGAAGTCAAACTATTGATAATGTCTCCTGCTTGTGCAGGTATGGATAACGGGAAACGCCCGGATGCTTTCTTCAGAGCATCCGGGCGCTTTGTTTAAATGACCATGTTCGTTTTCCGTGCCAGTATAGTGGTGCGAGTTTTACTTTAGTTACTTCCCGACGTGCGGATAGTCTATCGTATAGTGCAGTCCGCGGCTTTCCTTGCGTTCCATGGCTTGCTTGGTTATCAGGTATCCTACGTTTATCATGTTGCGCAGTTCGCACAGCTCCCGGGTAGCCTTGCTACGCTTGAAGAGTGCTTCTGTCTCCTCGTAAAGTATGTCCAGTCGGTTCCAGGCACGTGTCAACCGGGTATTGCTGCGGACAATACCTACGTATGCCTCCATAATCTGGTTTACTTCCTTCATGCTTTGTGTGATGAGGACACGTTCTTCGGTGGAGATGGTACCTTCGTCGTTCCATTCGGGGATGTCTTCGTTGAAGTCATAACGTTCCAGTACGCTCAGTGCGTGTTTGGCTGCCGCGTCGGCATAAACCACGGCTTCAATCAGTGAGTTGCTTGCCAGACGGTTGCCGCCATGCAGTCCAGTGCACGAACATTCGCCGATGGCGTACAGACGGCGGATGCTGCTCTGTCCGTCCAAGTCCACCTTGATACCACCGCAGAGATAATGGGCGGCGGGGGCTACCGGTATGTATTCCTTTGTAATGTCTATACCGATGCTGAGGCATTTCTTGTATATGTTCGGGAAATGCTTCTTGGTTTCTTCGGGGTCTTTGTGTGTGACGTCCAGATACACATGGTCTTCACCGCGCTGTTTCATTTCGTTGTCGATGGCACGCGCCACGATGTCACGCGGGGCCAGTGAGAGTCGCGGGTCGTACTTCTGCATGAATTCTTTTCCGTCTTTGGTGCGCAGCACGCCGCCATAACCACGCATGGCTTCGGTGATGAGGAACGAGGGGCGGTCTCCCGGATGGAAAAGGGCTGTGGGATGGAACTGGATGAATTCCATGTCTTTCACTGCTCCCTTGGCACGGTAGACCATGGCAATGCCGTCTCCCGTGGCTACCAGCGGGTTGGTGGTATGGCGGTAAACGGCTTCGCAACCGCCCGTTGCCATGATGGTGACTTTGGAAAGGAAGGTATCCACCTCGCCCGTCGCTTCGTTCAGCACGTAGGCACCGTAGCACTTGATGCCGGGGGTATGGCGGGTAACGATGATTCCCTGGTGATGCTGGGTAATGATTTCCACAGCATAGTGGTCGGTCAGTACGGTGATGTTGGGGTGTTGCTTCACAGCTTCGATGAGGCTGGTCTGTATCTCTGCACCCGTATTGTCCTTATGGTGGAGGATGCGGAATTCGGAGTGGCCGCCTTCTTTGTGCAGGTCAAACTCTCCGTCCTCCTTTTTGTCGAAGTTCACTCCCCATTTAATGAGCTCCTTGATTTGTTCGGGAGCATTGCGCACCACCTTCTCTACGGCTTCGCGGTCGCTTATCCAGTCACCTGCAATCATGGTGTCCTCGATGTGCTTCTCGAAGTTGTCCACAGCCAGATTGGTGACGGAAGCGATACCTCCTTGTGCAAAATAGGTATTTGCTTCTTCCAGACCTGCCTTGCAGATAAGGGCTACTGTCCCCTTGTGCGCCACTTTCAGCGCAAAACTCATACCGGCAAGCCCGGAGCCGATAACGAGGAAATTGAACTTTCTTACCATAGGATTTAGTGTTTATCGCTGCAAAACTACAAAATAAGTACATTCCTTGTTCATTCCGTAGGATTTATTCGTAAAAAGACCTACCTTAGCGGCAAAAATCCGATAGAATGAATAGAATCTTTCATGCCCGTATTGCTGTAGGGCAGTTTTTGTTTCTGGCTCTGATAAGTGGTCTTGCCATTTATATGTTGTGGGATAAATACGTGCTGCCTGCGGCGCTTTTCATGCTTTGGCTGATAGTTGTCATCGAGAAGCTGATTCATACTACCTATACGGTGACTCCGGACGGGAAGCTGAAATTGTATTTCGGCCGCTTCTCGCGCAGCAAGGAGATTCTGCTGAAGGATGTCATTTCCGTGGAGCGTGCCTCTTCCATGCAGATAGGACGGTTTGCAGTAATGCGCTACGTACTGGTGAAGTATGGAGCGGGTAAGTGCGAGGTATTGTTTCCGGTCAAAGAGGAGGAATTCATCCGGTTGATGGAGGAACGGAGAGGATGAGCAATATGGTGTGCCCACGTATGTGATTCCGTTTTAATCTGCCGTTATCGGTTTCATGGTAATGTCTCCTGTGTAGCTTTCCGGAGTTGTTTGTATGAACTTTCCCTTTATCTGTTTTTCCGTTTTTGTATATTCACCTACGAATGTCAGCGTATAGGTAGCTACAAGCTTGCTGTAGTGTAGTGTTCCTTTTATGATGAGCCGACAGTGAGGTGGTATGCTGATGGTGGAAGTACTGCTGTTTGGACCTTTGGCTTTTGTTGTTTCGCTGCCATATTTTATTGTTGTCCCGCTTAACGATAGTTCATCTCCAAACATGTAAGGGGCATTGACGAATATGTCTTCTTCCCCCATCCATGCAAATGCTCCGGGGTCGTTGCTTTGGAAGGTGGTTTCCTGCCATGTGTCTTCAAAGGGGGAGTTTGTGGTGGTAATACTGCTGTTCAAATTGTTTTCCATGATGAAAGGCAGGAGTTCTACATCATAGGTACTGAATCCATCCCCTTCTTCTTCAAAAGAGTATTGAATATCTTTGAACAGATATTTTTCAGCATCTTTAATTTCGTCTTTATCATAACAGCCGGTCGTGCAGACAATCAATATGGCGGACAATACGAGGTGGAATAGTTTCTGTTGTTTCATAGCCTTTACTTTTTTGTGAGGATGTACGTACAAAGATAAGTTTATTTTTTTGAAACTATTCATAGTGAGCACTTTATTTTCCTGATAATTTAGTCTTTCTGTAAATGCAGGTAATCTTTGAATCATAAATAAAGCTTAATTTTAGCTCTTCTGTTTGCAGTTTTTCGGATATGGCAGCGTCCATCATGTAAAAAAGAAACGAACATGAATTTGAATTGTGCCATTTTACATGCAGACCCGGAGATTGCCGGAAGGTTGGAAGAGTATATCGACAAGGTTCCTTTTCTCTCTTTGCACGGAAAGTACGGCAATCCTCTTGAAGCGCTGAAGGATTATTATGAGACAAAAGTGGAAGTTTATTTTGTCGGCATCTATCCGGTGGAAGAAGGTGAAATCAACGGAATGGATTTTTGCAGGCTCTTGTCCTCGTCCAACTCGTGTCATTTTTCATTACAGATACCGACAAGTATGCTGCCGAGTGTTTCCGCCTGGATGCGTTGGACTATCTGATGGACGGGCTCAATTTCTCCACGTTTTTTCCAGTCTGTCAGCAAGGCGGCACGCTGGTTCTCTTTGCAAGATGCAGGTACGTCCGACTCCAAGCACAGGCAAGGTCTGGAAGAGACTCCGAAGGTGATTTACATGCGGTGTGACAACCGCATCATGCGGCTCGACCTGGAGCGGATAAACTACATAGAGGGTTTGGGGGATTACGTCAAGATTTTCTGCAAGGGTGCCTCCAAACCTGTCTTGAGCCTATGCAGTATGAAGTACATGGAGGAAAAACTTCCGGCGGACGAATTTATCCGCGTGCACCGTTCTTTTATTGTCCGCATGGACTGCATCAGCGCCATCGGGCGCAGCACACTGCTCATCGAGCAGAAGGATGTCCCCATTGGCGATGCTTACCGCGAAAGGGTAAAAGGGTATGTGTCCAGGCTGGCAGTGTTGTAATACCCCGTTTTCAGATACTATATACTTTGTTTGTTGGATCTATAGTTCCAGCGTGCTGCATCTATATATGCAACGCGTTGCATATATAGATCCAACAAATGATAATCATTCGGTGTAAAATCCGTGTAATCTGTGGTGAACCGGAACCTTGTATTACTTTAGTTTTGCTCTCGAAATTCTTTCCCCGAACGTCAAGTTCAGATTCAGACTGAACCGGCTTTCCTGCATCAGATTGCTGCGTGAGTTCAGTTGTTTCCGCCACGTGGCGCCCAGCGAGAGATAGGAGTACCGGATGGGGAAGCTCGCCCCTACGCTGGCTTCCAGATACTGCATCTTCCCGCCTTTCAGATTGATATAGGAGTTGCCGAAACCTATTCCGCCCATCAGCTCGGTGGAACGTGCCAGGCGTGGCTTGGTAATGTAGCTGCCGCCTATGTTCACTTTGTGCTGGTTCTCGTATTTCATGGAGGTATAGGAAGAGGAGTTGCGGCTCCAGTCCAGGTAGTTGTAGTCGGCGGTCAGCACCCAGCGTTCGGTGGCCATGCTGAGGCCGGTGCCGAGGTGCATGGGCAGATATTGTGTACGGCTGTGGTATCCTTTATTGAGGTTCTCGCTGGTAGATGAGTTGCTGTAGGTCAGTGTATTGTCGTGGCTGATGGGAAGGGAGGGAGCAAATACCAGCCCTGCTGCCCACTTCCGTTGTCCGGTCGCACCCCATTCGTAATGTATGCCGAAGTCCGCATAAAAGGCCCGTTTGGAGGATTCGTACCTTTACGACGGCGCTTTCCTGCGTTTCGCTCTGTGTCACTGTGCCCACTATCATCCCCAGGTTGATGCCGACCGACAGTTGCCTGCTCAGTGCAAAGGCATTGGTGACGTAGCACCGGTATAGTCCGCCCGTACCCTCAAAGAGCGAGTAGGTGTAGTTGCCGGGCATTCCCTCTATCTCTTCTTCGGTCTGGATGACATAGCCCACACTGCTGTATGGTGCTGCACCTACAAGGGCATACCAGCGCGGCAGGACACGGAAGCCCATGCTGATGCGGTTGGGGTTGCCGGTGAAGTTGGAGCTGTGTTCGCTCAGGAAGGAGTAGCGGGCATATGAGGCAGATACACCCACATCGAACGTGAAGCAGGCGGTGTCCATGCGGGTGATGGCTGCGGGGTTCAGCGTGTTCAGAAATCCGGTACGGTTCAGGGCGATGCCCGTGTTGCCCATGCCGGCATAACGTCCGCCGTCACCGGCACTCAGTTCGCCCACTCCGTACATGGAGGTGGGCAGGTTGGTGGTGTTTTGTGCCACGGCGGTGAGGCTTGCCGTACACAGACTGCACAGCAGAAGGGGAATCCAGTAATGGCGTTTCATTGCTCGTTGTATATTTTGAATCTTACGTCTAATCTGCATTGGTTTTCTTGTTCGGGGTCGTTGGTGAAGATGACCTGGTTGAAGGTGGTGGTGCTTTCTTCGTCTGTCAGACTCATCAGCAGTTTCTGCCGCTTGATGCCCGAAGTGCCGTAGTTGTTGCGGATGAATTCGGTGAGGTCGAAGGAGTAGTAGGTCTCTTTCCCGTACATCTCGTCGATGGTCAGGTCGCCGGTCTGTACGGTTACGCCGTCACTGCCGTATACGTAGTCCTCCAGCACATTGTTCTCGTCCGTGATATAAAGGCGGATGTCATTGGGAAGCTGGCTCACTTCGTTGTAGCTCCGGGCCAGAGGATAGAGGTAGAGTGTGGCGCGCAAGATAAGTAATATTTAGAAATGCAATAAAAAACAGAATGACGAGAATTAAACGTAAAACGTTTATAATTAAGCATTTTGCAAGAATTGCAGAACAGACATACCTGCAAAAGACAACAAAATATTGCGACGTTTCAGTTACCAGACTGTTAGCCGCCTGTTTCGGAAACAACGGCAGGTAACCGAATTTTTTACCGATAGGAACAAAGCGGATTTGTATTCACTGTTTATCAATGTTTTGCATGCCAAAGGACGCCTTTTTCAAAGGAGTATTTTTACAACCTAAAAAAGAGCGTTATGAAAGTGGAAAAAATTCAAGGTGCTGCTCTACCTGAAAAAGAGCGAGCCGGACAAGACCGGCAAGGCCCCGATCATGGGACGGATCACCCTCAACCGCACGATGGCGCAGTTCAGCTGCAAGCTCTCCTGTACCCC
>ENA-OQBL01000504-OQBL01000504.1-human-gut-metagenome-genome-assembly--contig:-NODE-504-length-20356-cov-4.013743_pt1 | contig 20356 bp, 19 predicted proteins | sample MGYA00242747_ERZ504553 | MGnify/ENA primary metagenome ERZ504553 (study PRJEB26092, sample SAMD00036240) | human gut metagenome | host: Homo sapiens | study: EMG produced TPA metagenomics assembly of...
CAACATCGTCCTTGCGGCTTTGGTCATTGAGTTTTTGCAGTTTCAACTTCACAGCCTTTTTCGACTTTTCAAGCTGCTTAACGGAGAAGTTTTCTCCACGGTTTTTCTTTAAGTCGATAATACCGTCGGTCAATTCTTGAAGTTGTTGCTCCAAAATCGCCCTCTGTCTTTCAACAGACATAGGTATCTTTTCAAACTGACTGTGACCGATAATAACTGCGTCGTAATCTCCGGTTGCAATCCTGCCACAGAACTTTTTACGGTTCTTTGTTTCAAAATCTTTCTTCGTTGCCACGAGAATATTAGCCGCAGGATAGAGTTGTAAGAACTCGGCTGCCCATTGTTCCGTCAAATGATTCGGGACTACGAACAGCGACTTGTTGCAAAGTCCTAAACGCTTTGACTCCATAGCGGCAGATACCATCTCGAAAGTCTTGCCTGCACCGACTGCGTGTGCAAGCAGCGTATTTCCGCCGTAAAGAATATGAGCTACTGCATTTTTCTGATGTTCTCGCAGTTCAATTTCGGGGTTCATACCGTTAAAAGTAATATGACTTCCGTCATACTCACGGGGTCTTATGCTGTTGAACTTTTCGTTATACATCTTCGTGAGTTTTTCTCGGCGGGTGGGGTCAGCCCATACCCAATCCTGAAAGCCTTGCTTGATAAGTTCCTGCTTTGCCTGTCCGATTGCCGTTTCTTTTTTATTGAGAACGGCTTTCTTTTTGCCCTCGTCATCTTCGATATAGTCAAAGATACGGACATCTTTCAGGTTCAGCGTTTCCTCGATTATCTTGTATGCGTTAATACGGGAAGTGCCGTAAGTGCTATACGCTTTGACATTGGAACGGTCATAACTTTTACCCTCAATGTTCCATTCGCCGGTATATTGAGAGTAGTGTACTTTGATGTTCCATTGTGCATAGCGTGGAGTATCAAGGAACTCAAACATAAACTTCTCAAAGATTTCGGGCGGTATCCAAGTTGTACCGAGCCTTACGGATATTTCGCTTGCAGTCAGGTCTTTCGGCTGAACTTTCTCCAGAGCCTCTACATTGATTTTGTAATCTTCGGGATAAACCTCCGCAGACTTTTTGGCTGTGATAAGTTTCTCTCGGACATTTCCCGAAAGGTACTCATCTGCCATCAAATACTTTTGCTCGGTTACATTTCCGTAGCCGTAAAGCGGGTTTAAGAATATGACGCCCTTTAAGTCGGAGAATAATTCTTCTTCGCTTTTGCCTGTAAGCTCACGCATATACTCCATATCAACGGTTGCTTTTTCGCCCATAGATACGGCAAGCGCTTCGTCCGCCGTATCAACCTCCGTTATCGGTTTATGCGGTTTGATTGTACGCTTAAAGAACATATCTGCCTTGCGTTCAAGTTCACCGTTTTCGTTGATAACTTCAAGTGCGGAAAGCAGGGCAAAGGAACTGTCATCACCGAATGCCGACACATTGGCTCTGCTGTTAATCAGTCCGTATTTCTTTGTATAACCGTCATAAAGGCTGTTGAGTTTTGACTGCTCGGCTTTGATTTCTTCGTCGGGATAATCTTCGGTTTGAAGTTCAATCAGGTTGCGGACACAATCTCTTATCGCAACCATACCCTTAATGCGGTTTTCGGCTGTTGCAGATACTATAGCAGGCGACATACGGGAGTTCTCACGGAAATAGATTTTATCGTCAACAATCGTGTATGAAAAGTTTCTCACATTCGGGTCTGCCGGGATAGAATTATCTTCTTCCTCAAGTTCATCTTCCACTTCGTAATCGGAAATTTCTCCGTGTATATTCGCTACCGCTTCCGATAACAATTCGGATAAATCTGCATTTTCAAACGGTACGCAGGTTACTTCTTCGCCAAAGCGACCGCTTACTGTTTTCATTTCGCCCAGTATCATTTCAGGGTGCTCTACAAAATACGAGTTCATCGTGATACCGTTTTCATTCGTGCCAAGTTGCACCCAGTCAGGTTCAATATCAATTAGCCTGTCACGCTTTTGCAAGAACAAAATGTCCGATACTACTTCCGTACCCGCATTGCCCTTAAAGGTATCATTCGGCAGTCTGATTGCTCCGAGAAGTTCTGCTCTTTGGGCGATATATTTTCTCACCGAAGAATTGGTTTTATCCATTGTACCTTTACTTGTGATAAGAGCCATTACACCGCCGGGTCTTAACTTATCCAAAGACTTCGCAAAGAAATAGTCGTGGATAAGGAAGCTGTACTTATCGTATCTCTTATCTGCAACTTTGAAATCGCCGAACGGCACATTGCCGATGACTCCGTCGAAGAAACTGTCCGGCACATTAACTTCTTCAAATCCCTGTGCCGCTATTGAAGATTTCTGATAAAGCTGCTGTGCAATTCCTGCCGAAACAGTATCAAGTTCAACGCCGTAAACTTTTGCATTTTCCATTGATTTTGGCAGCATACCGATGAAATTACCGATACCGCAGGACGGCTCTAACAAATTGCCCTCACGAAAGCCCATCTGCTCCATTGCTTTGTATATGGCATTGATTACTTCAGGAGGGGTGTAAAAGGCAGTTAAGGTGCTTTCTCTTGCAGAAGCATATTCTTCGGGTGAGAGCATAGTGTAAAGTTCTACAAACTCATCTGCCCACGCAGAGTTATTCTCATCAAAGGCTTCGGGCAAACCGCCCCAACCGACATATTTAGACAAGGCAAGTTGCTCTTCGGGTGTGGCAAATCTGTTTTCAAACTCACATTCTTTGAGCACTTTTATTGCTTCTGCATTTCTGCGAAAACGCTCTTTCTTGCCGACTTGTTCAACAGGGTTAGAACGCAAATCAAAGTTATTTCGTTCCGCCATCGGCACATCAGGGTGCAGGTCAAAACTTTTTACCTTTCTTTTTTCTCTGCTCCCAAGCAGGAACTATCGGCTCAGGTTCTTTATCGTAACCGTTTCCGATACGAATGCCCTCGTTATACATCTCATCGTAGCTGTCAAAACCGTTTTGAACGGCTACAATTTCTCGGTAGTCCTCAATCGGAACTTTACCGATATTGGTTGCTACCATATCGCTTCTTTCGGTATTTTCAAGGAGTGCTTCCATTGTGGCAGAAGTGCAGTCGGTTAAATCCGGTGTCTGTTTGAAAGCATTATCTGCTTCTTCAAACCATTCCGTACCTACATCGGCAAGAGTTTGATTTGCGATACTGCCGAGATAATCAAAGAAGTCATCTGCCGATTTGTGGCTTTGTGCCGCTTCTCTGATTTCATCAAAAGAGAGTTCGTTAGTAACATACTGACCGCCGGCATTGCTGTCGGGGTTGAAGTACATCCAAGTAACGCTTTCTTGCTCTCGGTTAACGAAAAAGGCATCTTCATAATCTGTTTTCTGTTCGGTTTCGGTATCGTTTTGAGCGATATTTTCGCCTATATCTGCTTTTTCTGCGGCAGGTAATACCGTTACTCTCAGGTGGTCGTTCATTGGATTTTCACGCACTTTACGGTCAAATTCCGAACGCTCAAACTCTTTGTTAAATAACGGCATTTCGGTATCATAAAGCATTACTCTCTCATCATCAAAAGATAAGATTTCGTATTCCGAAGCACCGATATATACCGTATCGCCAAGATGATATTCATAGCGTGCTTCCGTTTCTACCTCGTTGTTTTCAGTTTCGGGTGGGGCAGAAGAAAGTATTTCACGATTTCTTTGCTGCTCTGCAAGTTCTGCTCGCCGTTCTTCTTGTTTTTCAAGCCACTTTGGATACTGCTCCTTTTCTTTTGGATTGAGGTATCTGTCCATACGGATAAGTTCTCCGATACGCTTTTCAACCTGATTCCATTTAAGAGTGAGTTTAGGTGTGTCGTTTCCAAATCCTTTTGAAAGGGTTATGCCTTTTCCGTCGTGGTTTTCATCAATACCTGCACCGACAAGAACAGGATATGAACCGCCCCAACCATATTCGTTTTTGAGAAAATCTGCATTTTCCTTTGCGGATAGGCTCTTTTCAAACTGCTCATAGATACGCATTTTGCCCTCGGATATTCCGCTACCTCGGGTGAGGACTGCGTCGATAATCTCCTGAGAAAAAGTAAAGGCAGAGGTTTTCTTTTCCTCTGCCTGACTGCTTTCTATTAAAGATAACTGACTGTCTGTTGACAGTAACGGCTTTATCCTGTCGGTTAATTCTCCGAGCAAACGCATTGCTTCAACGTGCTGTGCGATTACGCCCCAATCATAAAAACTCTGTTTTGTTCGACTTTCGTACTTGCCCTCCCACAAGTGAAGAACATTCTGAAATGTCTTGTAGCCTACCGTTCTGCCGTCTTCCAATGTGAGTTCGGTGTAGTCGTTATTGAAAATACTCTTAACATATTCAGTCCTGTCTGAATTGCTTGTGTTTCTTTCAAAGAAGTCTTTGATTTCTTCTTTTGAAGCGGACAGGTGTGGGGTAGTGCCGAGTATTTCTCTGATTGTATCGTCTCCGCCGAAAAACGGCAGGCTCTTGTCCTCGTGTTCTCTGTCGTAATACTCTAATTGAATATTACCTGTTCCTTCACGATTTCCTGTGCCGAGTTCCTGATATTGTTCATTAGGCGAACCCATTTCATCATATCGTTCGCTTTCATCTGCTCTGTCAGTCCCTCGTTCTGTGCCATCTGTTTGACCAAGATTTCCTCCAACTCTGTCGCTCTCTGCTGAACTTCCGCCAAGTGCTGAGTAAGTGTCCCTTTCGTCAGCAGATTGTAATACAGGATTTTGTGATGTTCTTTCAGATAAGTTTTCCTCATCCTCGACCATTTGCCGAGAGTCACTTCCGACTGTTCGGGCAGAGTCAAGTTCGGAAGATTGTAGTCTCCCACCATCGTGTATGTGATTTCGTTCATCGTTTTGGCTCCTTTCGTCTTTGTTATCTTTATTGTAATCAAATTGCCTTTGCTCATCAATTATGCGATTTTCTCTGTCCAATGCCATTACGGTTTTGGATATTTCGGAAAGTCCCATTTCTGCAATATCGCTTGTGACAATGCCGAGAGCATTAAGCGTGTCCTGTGTATTAAAGTTTGTTACATCACGAAAATCGTCGGCTTCAAAGTATTCTTCTGCATTGATACCGAGCCTTGACATCATCATATATGCCACGCTGTTTGTAACAACCTTTTTGTAAAGGCTTGCAATCATATCCTCGCTGAGTTCTTCAAGAAAACTGTCCTCACTGATATACACAAGGTCATTCAGATAGTCGGTAAGATTATCTTCGGCAGCATTTTGTGCGGCACTCATTACAGCATTACTCAAACTACTCTTGTTTTCAAGCTCACCGAATGTGTTTTCAAGCGTTTCAATAACACTTGCGTCATATTCATCTCTCATATTCCAAAGCGGAACAGGACGAGAGTATCTGCTTTCGTGTGTATCGGATATATCAAAGTAATGGGTAAGCCTTTGTCTGCTTCTGTCTGCGTCCTCAAACACGGCAATACCTTTTGCTCCCTTATTTACCCAACGACCGAAAGAAGTATTCCATCTTTCAATTTCAAGTACCGCCGTTGCGTCCGGTCGCTGTGCAAAGATTAACAGTTGCTCGTCAAATCGCAGTTTGTAGTTTCTGCAAGCCGACTCCAAAAACTTCTGCCAGCTTTGCGGATTTGAAACAACCGTCTTGCAAGTTCTGTCATACAGTTCGGATATGAGTTCGTATTTCCTCGCCATTTATTTGCACCTCCTTATCGTGATTTTTCTTTGTCTTTGGCAGACTTCATATTTTCTTTTGCGGCTGGTTCTACGGTATGACCGTTTCTCTCGCAAAGCTCAGCAAATTCGCAGATGTGATAGAGATTTGTACCAACCTCTAAATGATAGTCGTCGATATATCTGCAAGTTCTCTCCATTGTTTTGCCATCGCTGAGTTTTAATGGTTTATTTTTTCCGCCGTCCGCAATGCGAAACTGCTCTTTATAGTGCGGGTCAATAAATCGGATACCACGCTCTGCGTCTTTCAAGTGGCTGTTTAACCATTCCTTCTGATAGCAATAGCAGTACAAATTGTACTCGCCCTTATTTGGGTTAAGTCTCATCAGATAGCTGAACTTATCCGTATCAAGGCGAATACCGTAATGATTGCGTTCATCATTAAAAGAACTGTCCGGTGTGGAATAGCAATAAGATGACATTGCTCTTCTATCGGCTAAAACATCTCCGTCACGCAATCCGTTTATAACATCATCAAATTCAGCCTTAAATTCATCGGTTTTTAAGTCTTTTCTGAAATCGTTCCAAGTCGTCCAAAACTCTTTTCCGTTAGTACCGAAGTCGGCTCTCAAATATCCGATAAGACCGGTCTGCATAGAGAGCTGCTGGCTTTGGCTGTATGTGTATTTACGCTCTGCTTCGGTCAATACTCTGTAATCCATTTTTCTCACCTCGCTTGTTCGTTTGATTGTCTTTGTTTTGGAATAGAAAAGCCATATACTTCGGCAATCTCATCGCCGAGCCTTTTGGTAACTCGTGTGATGTCGGCTCTTGTAACTTTTCCGTTATAGATTTTATCTTGCAGATTTTCAATCTGCGTATCGGTAACACCATCTTTGAATACACGGTACAGATAATGGTTTGTGCCGTCGTGATGAACGGCATTGGCTCGAAGGTCGCCGTACTTGTCCACATACCATTCGGTATAATCGGTATCGGCATAAAGGCAATCCCTTATATTGCCGGAATCAATCATCTTGTATCCCGTCACTCTGCCATTCCATCTGCCAAGGTCGCCGATAACGATAATCGGTTGTGAAAGCTGAATATCGAGATTTCGCCTTTCATCGGAAAGGTAATCGTCATTTGCTTCAACCATATACTCATATAGCTTGTTTTCGTCGTTAGGGTCATCATCTAAACCGTTGATTTCAAGGTATTCCTTATAACTGTCACGCCAGTCATCGGCTTCAAGGTTCATATTGCTCCAAACAATATGACGGTCACTCTGTTCCTGATTGCTCATCAGCACCACCTCCCAAATAAGAGAACAGCTTATTAGCTTTGGTCTGCTTCTGAAGCTCAATAATCAGGCTCATATCCGGAATAGTGATACCCGGAATTTTAAGTATGCTTTCCATATCAAGCTGCTGCAATTTCTTTTCTGTATTGCAACCTGCGTCAAACAGTTTCGTCAGAAGCTTTGTTTTCTGCTGAAAAGTAAATTTCTCTTTCATTGTTTGTCCTCCTTATCGTTATTTACGATTTTGCATAGGTTCGATACATATGCTCACAACGCTTTCGTCCTCTCTGAACTTCGGGACTTGGCGCAAGTTCGGGGTGTGAAGCCTGAAGCTTTGCTCGTGACCTCCTGACACTCTCGAAATGCGGTAAATGAAGTTCTTTATAGCAATTCATAATCACCGCAAAAGGCAAACCGCCTATATCTTGATTTTCATACCGTTGATAACAACGATTACAAACGAGAAGATAAAGTTTCATATCGTCGTTTCGTGCGTCTGTATTCTCTTTGAGAATAGTTAGCACTTGGTTTTCTATCGTATTGGGATTATTCATTTCATTCCTCCAAAAAATATGGACGGAGTTTTTTACGCTCCGCCCATTGTATGTTTTTCCTTATTTCTTTCTGTTTTTAATCTGCAAGAAGATAAAGCCGCCGACAATAAAGGCGACCAATACAACTGCTACGATTGTTTTAGCGTCCATTACTCATCGTCCTCCTTTTTCTTTTTTCCTGAGTGCAACAAAGGCTGTTCCTGCAATACCGAGAACAGAAAGTCCTGCAAGCACAGTCCACAAGCCGACCTTGCTGTTATCTCCGGTCTTAGGCGTATCTCTAAGAACATTGTGCATTTCCACAACGGTGGTAGAGCCGACCTTTACGCTTGCTTTCTTATCGGCAGGTAAAACATATCCGGCAGAAACATTGTCGCTGACCTCCGATACGGTATATTTGCCGATACGAAGTCCCTCGATAAAGATTTCGCCGTTCTTATCGGTTGTGAAGCTGCGGTCATAACCGTTTTCTCCGGTTACTCTGAAAGTGAAGCCCTCAACCTTACCGTCGGAAGATGTCTTTTTGATTTTAAGATTGCCTTTCATCGCCTGATTGATAAAGCCGACTCCTGCTTTGTTTTCAACATTGTAGGTGGTTTCATCATTCTCAATAAAGACGGAGTAAACACCCTTATCAAGCTCAAATCCGTCCGGTGCTTTCGTTTCTCTTACAAGATATTTTCCGTAGAGAAGTTCTTTCATCTCGTAGATACCTGTTGAAGTTTCTTTAAGATTTCCGATAAGTTCATCGCCGTCGTCAAGTTTGCCGTCACCGTTTACATCTCGGTACACCTCAAAGGTCGCACCTGTAAGCTTGTTGTCGGGATAATCTGCGTCAACCTTGGTAAGCTGAATGTTGCCGTGAACATACTCATTGGTAATTTCAACTTCAACGACCTGTTCGTTTTCGGAAATGTTCACTTCGTAAGAAGTATCATCGAGGACAAAACCTGTCGGTGCTTCAATTTCTCTCACAATCCAATTGCCGTAAGGCACTTTTGCAAAAGAAAAACTGCCGTCTTTCTGTGATACGGCAGTCATTAAAGCGTGTTCTCTTGTAAATACGGTTTCATCTGCTTTGAAGATACCGATTAAGGCTCCGTTCAATGCTTCGCCGTCCTCGTCAATTTTCTTACCGGATACAGAACCGTAAATGAGTTTGTTTTCAATCGGCTTACCGTCATTTATCTTGATTTCAACCGTTTCGGTATCCTGACCGGCATACTCGAATGTGAACGGATACTGTGTGTCGGAGAGGATATAATGTTCGTCCGTGGCAATTTCCTTGATATAGTAACTGCCAAAAGGAAGGTCGGTATTTACTGTTGCTTTTCCGTTTTCATCAAGCGTGATAATCTCAATCAACCCGTCAGCCGGGATTACCGTACCGCTTGAAGATACAATATCTTCTTTTGCGTAAAGACCAAAGCTGATATTTTTGATTTCATCATTCTTACCGATACCAAAGGTTTCGTTCTGTTCTAAGATTTTTTCAAGAAAAATCTTCACTTTCTGTCTCTCGTTATAGAAGCTGGTTGCGGTTTCTGTTACGGCTACATCCTGACCGGCATAAGTGAGTTCAACCGAATGCTTTTCGTTGTTGATGACCATACCTGTCGGAGCTTTAGTTTCTACTACCGTGTATTTGCCGAGATAGAGTTCCTTGCTCTTGGCAAAACCTTCATCATCGGTTGTTACGGTATCAACCACATCACCCTTGTGATAACGAAGTGTGCCGTCCGGTGTGATAACATCTTCACCGGCTGTGATTTCATAAACCGCACCTGCAAGTCCTTTGACTGTATATACAGGCTGATAAATTACTTCTTTGCCTTCTTCGCCGGTTTTCTCAATAGAAATTGTGCCTTTCTGAGCCATATTCGGCTTATCAACCTTAATCAATGTGATACCGCCTTCCTGTGTGGAATTTTCCTCAGTCACATCAAAGGGAACAGGAGTGCTGTCGAGTACATACCCATAGGGAGCCTGAACCTCAACAAGCGAATAGCCTTTGCCGTATTCGAGTTTTTCGGGAGTTACAAGCTGTCCGTCTGCGTCGGTGTAGAAAGTGTCGATGGTTGTCGGTGTGGGATAAGTAAATGTCATACTTACTTTGTTACCGGCAGGGTCATAGATTTGAAAGCCTGCACCTGCATACGGAATTGTCTTGCCTGTTTCAGCGTCTTTCTTTACCACCTTGATATATGACTCAAAGTTTGCGTTGTTGATAAGGTAGCGGTAGGTCTGTCCGTCCTGAGAAATGAACACATCGAAGTCTTTCATAAGCTCACGACCTTCCCAACCTTTGGTCTGATGAACGGTATATACGCCATACGGCATATCCTTTGTCTGAGCAAAACCGTTTTCATCACAGACAATAGTATCTCGCTCATCTTCTTCTGCTGCTTCAAAGTTTCCGGAAGATTTAAGATAGATTTCAAAAGTCGCACCGCTTTCAGGTGTTTCAATTTTTGTTTCTCCGTCATCGGTATGTTTAATGATAGCGATATTGCCTTTTATAACCTGTTCGGTAACATCGTTAGAAATAAGGTTGTGTTCAATCGTAAAGAACTTCGGTTCTGCGCCTACCTTGTGAATTGTCTTATCAAGAAGATAGCCCTCGGACGGTGTGATTTCTCTGACTGTCCAATCGCTATCGCAGATATATTCCTTTGTTGTGAATTGTCCGTCGCTGTCGGTTACATACTTATCCACAAGTGTTTCGCCTTTGTAGATACCGTAAACTGCACCGGAAAGTTTAGCGTCGCCCTGAGCTGTGCCTTCTTCACGGTCGCTCTTTGTAACGGTAACGCTGAACTTCTTCAAGATGTTTGTGAAATCACGGTTTGTAACCTCGTTCCATTTAATCGGTGCTGTCTGCTTTTCGGGAACTACATAACGGATAGCAGTATCTACTTCCTCAATGGTATATGGTGTACTTCCGCTGATAAGCACATCTTTGAATGTTGCAATACCGTTTTTGTCGGTTACTGCGTACTCATCAACGGCGATACCTGCAAGAGAAGTACCGTATAGGTGGAAAGTTACACCCTCTACAAGATTATCTTCTGAGGACTTAATGACCTGAAGATTACCTCTTTTGAGAACATTGTTGAAGTTTACGGTTGCCACCTGACCTGCAACAACGGTTACTCTGTGAACCTCCTGCGGGACATATTTATCAATGGACTGTTCCGTTACGGTATATACGCCGGGCATAAGGTTATCAAGCTGGAACTTACCGCCGTTTGCTGTGGTAACAGTCTGATTCACTCCGTTGCCTGAAATAGTGAAATTGATGCCGTCAATCTTTCCGTCCTCGCTGGTCTTTACAATCTTGCAAGAACCATAGCTGACTTTCATTTTGACAAACCCGCTTACAGGGTCGCTGACATTCTGACTGTACGAAACAACATCCTGAATACCGTTACCGGGAGAGTTTTTACCGTCCGTCCAAACAACAATACCTTTGCGAGTGCCGTTTGTTTTGGTTGCGGTAATTGTAAACTCCTTGCTCGGTGCTTTTGTCATTGAAACTGTCAACTTGTTTCCGCTTTTAGAAAAAGTCACGCCGTCAATATTGGCAGAGAACTCATAATTGCCAAGCACACCGTTTGAGTCGGTAAGAGTAGTAACATATTTGCTACCGTCCCATTTGAGTTCATTCACCTTTGCAGAACCGCTTGACTTAGTACAAAAGCTCGGTACTTTTGTGTGCTTCTGTACACTTTCCGACATACTGTTGTAGTAAGCCATAATACGGCTATAAAGGGGATGACCCTTTTGAATTTGGTCGAGAATAGCGTCATAACTGCCGGGCGACTTATGATTAAAACTTTCATCTCTTTCGCCGACAATGGTTTCCCAAATAAGGAGCTGTGTTGCAATTGCGTGTGAAAGTTTATCTGCGTCATCGCTATTTTGCGACTTCCAACTTGTGCTAATGCTTCCGCAATATCCGTACTGCAAAATACGACCGATATTAAGTCGAATATCATCGCCGGAAATTGTGCCGTTAGAGCCGAGATTATTGAAATAGTCCTCGTTTTTCTCGGTAAGAGTATCTCCGGTATGCTGACCTGTACCCGGCTCGATACAGTAAGCAATATTGCCCGAATACGAACCCATTGCTCTGAGCGAGTCGGTGCTTATTGCGTGAGAGTACCAACCGTTCATAAATTTGAGTTCACCGTGACCCCACTTACCGTTATTGTTTGTATCTCCGCTACGGGGAAGTTCCATAATATACACATCGGACTTCGTACCCGAAGCTGCATAGGCAGTTGTCCCGATATTTGCAAATACACCGAGACTGAGAACCGCAGCCATTACAAGCGATACGGCTCTCTTGAATTTCGTTTTTACCATTTGGTTTTCCTCCTTAAAATGAAAGAACGCACCGATTATCAGTGCGTTCAATTCTGTGTTTGATTTAGTTTTAACAATATCCGATGTAGATTTCATATTCCGTATCGGATACCTTTTCAGTCCATACCCATACTGCTGTAAAGTCCTCAACATTTTTGTATCTGTTCAGCCTGCTTTTAATGTCGTCTTTAATGCCTGTTCGCCTGCTATTCGCCGTAATGGGATTGTCCCAACATTCCGTTGCTGTACTGTCCAATTCCAAGCCGATACTTTGAGCATAGTTCTTTGCGTAACTCACATATTCGCTTACATCAAAAGTCCGTTTTGGCGACTCTGTGGGTTTCGGCTCTTTTGGCTTTTCAGTCGGCTTTGGTATAGCTGATGTCGGTTCTTTTGACTGCTCCGTGTGCTTTTCAGAAATAGTCGGTGTGTTTGTCTGCTTTAACGGTTCTGCTTTCGGTTTTTCAGAACTTTTTTCTTCCGCCGGTTTTGACTGAACATTGCTGATAGCCTTACTTTCATCAACTTTTCTGCTTTCGTCAGTCGTATTCGGTGTTTTTCCTGAACAACCGTACTTTCCTGTTCGGATGATGTTTCTTCCTGAGATTGCATTTCAGTATTACCAGCCGGAAAAAGAAGTCTCTGTTTTCGTTTCATCCTTTGCGGCTTCTTTGGCTGTGTTACTGCTGCAACCAACAAGTAAAATCATAAAACAAGCAAGCATACAAGCGGTTAATCTCTTTTTCATAAACATATCGCTCCTTTCGCCTTAATCGTACTCAATTAGGCAAAAAACATCAAAGGTGCGAATAGCCGAACTTTTTATCGTAGCAGACATTTTGCTTTCACTTCAAATGTGCGAACCCTTTAATAGACAGCTATATGTTAGTTGAGATAGATATATTTAAGAGAGATAGAATATATCTTTTCAGCCGGTAAACAGGAGGTATATATAGGGGTAGAGTGTGAGAAGGGGAAAGGCTATCGGCTGTCACGGTCGGCTCTCTGTTTGAGAAACTTGTTGTAATGCTCCAAAGCCTTGCATACAAACTCCTCGGTTTGACTTACCGGGATATTCTTCGGGATAAGCTGTCGAACCCTGTCGCCCCTAACACGATTTCTCTTTTGATTTGGCTTTTCCTCCGTCATAATGGCTTGGATAGCTTCGGTTGTCAGTTTGCCCTCGTCAAAAAACTTTCGCATACGGATAGTTTGGTCGTGAGACGGTGTAGCGTCGTTCATATCAATCTCGTCCACCACATCACGCTGACTGTCCTCATCAAGATACGAGAGTTCAACGGCAGGTCGCATTTTAATTCGCCCCTCATCAACAAATTCAAGCAATTCGGGAACAAGATTTGTCAGGCGGACATACCTACGAACCTGCGTTTGACTGTCTCCTGATTGCTCTCCAATAATGTGTGCAGTTTCTTTACCCTCCAACTTCCGACCCAGTGGGTTGGAAGTTAAATCTGTTCGCTGTCCTTGTCTGTTCATTGCGTCTAAACGCATTTTATAGGCATAGGCTTTTTCGCTTGGCAGTATCTGCGACCTTTGAAAGTTGCTCTCAACCATTAGGATTGTGGCTTCATCACGATTAAGGTCAACAACCTCACAACGGAGCGTATCAAAACCTGCAAGTTCACTTGCTCGTTTTCGTCTGTGTCCCGATATGAGTTCATATCTGCCGTCCTCTTTCTGCCTTACCGTAGCCGGAGTAATTACTCCACGTTCCTTAATACTCTCAACAAGTTGCTGCATATCCTCATCGTCACGCACCTTAAACGGGTGGTCGGGGGAAATCGTCAATCAACTCTAACGGAATATCTCGGATTTTTGAAAGTTTTTCTCACTCTCTGCTCTTGTGTTGAAAACAAGTCATCGAGCCTCGTGAGAGTGAAGTCGCTCTTTCTTCCTGCCATCGGCTAACACCTCCTTTGTAAATTCGGCATACGCCTTTGACACCGTACTGTTCGGTTCATAGGCAAAAATGCTCTTGCCTTTTTGAAGAAGTCTCTGCGGCTTTTACGGCAATCGGTATATGTGTACGATACATCTTGATTTGACTGCCGAAGTTTTCTCGCAAGGCTTCTACTGTGCTTTTGGCGAGGTTGGTACGGCTATCCACCAAGGTAAGAAGCATACCGTCAATCTTTAAGTTTGGATTGATACGCTTCTTTACTCGTGAAATGGTTTGCACAAGTTGCGTCATACCCTTAGCTGGTAAATACTGAGCCTGAACAGGAATGATAACGCTGTCGGCAGCAGACAAAGCATTGATTGTTACCATACCGAGTGAGGGCATACAATCTATAAGGATATAGTCATATTTATCCTTAACTTCGGTTAGATAATTTCTCAATGCCGTTTCTCTGCTCATTGCATTAACAAGGTTAAATTCCATTGCTGAGAGTTCAAGATTTGCCGGAACAAGGTCAACACCTTCGTCGTGGTGCAAGATACCGACCATAGGGTCTTTCATCGTTTCGTTAATCACTTCTGTAAGTTTCGTTGCAAGCGTGATACCCAAACTATCTGTATCCTGCCAACCGAGACAGGTGGTTAAGTCGCCCTGTGGGTCTGCGTCTATGAGCATTACTTTCTTACCCTGCATTGCAAGACCGACACCGAGATTTACCGTAGTGGTTGTCTTTCCAACTCCGCCTTTTTGATTGCATATTGCAATCGTTTTGCAGTTCGACACTTTTGCGTCCTCCTTTCATAAAATTCATAGTCATTAAACACGACTATGTACTTGACCGTTTCATTTCCTAAACGGTCGTGGCAATATTTATTCTCAATTCCCCTTGCCGAGCAAAACGCTTTTGGGAAGTCGCTAAGGAACAGACTGCTATCTGTATCATAGGAGTTTCACCTCTGCCGGGTTCTCCGCCAGCTCCGTAGAGAAGTATCATTATCCATCTGACTGTCATCGCCGTAACAGGGGCAACCTGTTACTTATACCGGGAGTTCTCGCTGTTCTCAATGAGAAGTTACGGCGTACCCGATAATGTGGCTATCATCAGAATTAAAGTCTTAGCGACCTGTATATTCAATTTTCAAAGTCCAAATGAAAGGCTTCCGATTTTGTGGTTCGGAATTAACCCCTTCACTCATTTGGACAAAGGGGTATGAAATGCACACCCAAAATCGCCGAATTTTTTCCGAAAAATTTTTCAAAAAAATTTTCTGCAACAAAAAAGCCGCCTGTTTCGGTTAAAAACAGACGGCATAAATGCGTGAACTATTCAATTTTCAATTTCTTTTTCTTTGCAGACAACACTTTAAGAAGAACATCATCTACTGCGTCTGTGTATCTTCCTTGTGCTATCAAATTGTTTTTCAAATCTATAAGCGACTGTATCACTTTGCTTTGCTCATCGGCTGTCAGGTAGAGATGATATTTCTTTTCTCTCATCGGTTATCCCTCCAATTCTCAAATATTCTTTTAATTATCCTGCAATCTTCTTCCGTATCGGAAGAAATAAATATATGTACGCTTTGAAATGCTGCTTTGATACGCTGTGCATATTCGGTTTCCGTTTCATTCTCTTTTATCGGTAGCCTTATGAGCTTTACATCTCTTTGCTTGCATAGATGTTCTTTCAGCGTTTCTATTTTCTCCGAGCCTAAATTCACTTCGATTGCTACCTGTTCGGACGGGATATATACATCAATAGGAATACCGAGTAGCCTGTCTGAACCGAGTTCGATTTTTAAGCCTTTCATTTTTGCGTAGTAACTAATCGCAAATGCGGGGAACAAAGACCAATATTCCTGTTCGCACTCTCTGCACCCTTTGCCAAGAACAGTACGCTCAACTATCTTCATACTCCAAGAGTGACCGTATCTGCATTTCCACCAAGCTCTCTTCGCCGAGTTTCTTGAAACTACTGTCGGTTTCAAGTTGTTTAATTCATAATCCCACTCAATAAGCAGTTCGCTGTCCGTCGTTGCAAGGTCATTGTATCCTGCAAGAACTGCTCTTTCTGCACACACGGGGCATACTGTTCCTTTGACACGGGCGTTGATAACCGACTTCCACTCGTTACCGCATTTCTTGCAATGCCACCATACGCTCTTTCTTGATTTGGCATTAACCTCATCGGGCTGCAATGGAAAAATTTTGTTCCGACCATTCCTCGGCAATGTTTGGGTGAGTGGTTTTCAAATCATTTCTGCCTTTAACAAGAACATATTCGCTACAACAAGGGCATTTGCTACCATAGGAGCGTGTGGAGATAAGCGTATTCCATCCATAGCCACAGGTTTTGCACTTCCACCAAGCCTTGCTGTTTGCAAATGCCGTAACTTCTGTGGGCTTCTTTTCGTTTTTATCAGACCATTCGTCTGCAACTTCCGGGAACAGAGTAGCCAGGTCATTAAATCCTGCAAGCACTTTGTTATGGGAGCAGTACGGGCAACCTGTTCTATTGATGGTTCTGCTCTTTACAGTAGCAGTCCATTCGTGTCCTAATTTACATTTCCATATCACTTTCTTGTGTGAGCCGATAGAAACCTCGGTCGGCTTTATATCGTTCTTTTCAGACCACTCAGAAGCCAATTCAGGTTTCAATGTACTTAAATCGTTAATGCCCGTGATTACTCTTGCACCTGAACATATCGGGCATTTCTCGCCATTTGAACGAGCCTTTACGCTTGTTTCCCACTCGTGACCGCAAGCACCTTTCCACCATACTTTCTTATTCGAGCCGTAAGTTATACTGTCCGGTGTCAATGGCAAATTCTTTTCCGACCACTCGACAACCAATTCGGGATGTACTGCCGATAAACTATTACTCATACCAAGACCTCCGCTTCCTCTTTGATTAGAGTATATGGGGTTTCAGCTTTTTATTGTAGTTTGCGAATATCCGTATAAATGAAAAAAGCCCTTTGAGAAAAGTTTTTTCTTCTCTCAAAGGGCTTGAATGAATTAATTTATAGGTTTCTTTGAAAAATCACCATATCTACCAACTTGACTCCGCATTCAAATATCGGATGCTCGTAATTGTCTGTAAAAAAGTTTGGTATAATATGAGAACGAACAAAACCGCACTTTTCATAGAATGGAACTGTCAGGGGACTGTCGCCCGTTCCGACCTGTAAAAACGGAATATTTATCGGCATACTCTTTAACTATAAAATCTATCAAGGCTTTGGCATATCCATTGCCTTGATATTCTGGAACGGTCGCAATATTCTTTATTTCAAGAATGCCGTCGCCCTCATCGGTGACGACACATTCAGCTTTCACGCCGTTATCGTCAAGCACATACATAGTGCCTTTTTCAAGATAGCGGTCTATCATATTCTCCTGTTCATCTGCCAAAAGCAGTAATGATAGAAACTGTTTTTTGTTTTCTTTGATTTCTCGAAATTTCATACCTGACATTCTACCTGATTTTATTTTAGACTTTTATCATACTTTTGAAAATGGGCAATCCCGATTGGGACTGCCCATTCATCTTGAAAATTATGCGATTATTTTGTCCCTGCACAAATTCACGCATCAAATGATGTAAGTTTGATGTAAATCACTTACTTTTGCGATTTTCATCATTTGAAGTACATCTCGTTTATTTGGTTAAACGGTACATCGTTACATCAGCTTAATACAGCTTTGCGCCTGCCGGAATATGGTCATCAACCATCAGAAGATGGAGCTTTTCTTCGCCTTCTTCTTCGTGGATAGCACTGAGGAGCATACCGCAAGAGTCAATGCCCATCATAGCTCTCGGTGGAAGATTTGTGATAGCAATAAGCGTCTTTCCAACCAGTTCTTCCGGCTCATAAAAGCTATGAATACCGCTTAAAATGGTTCTGTCTGTGCCTGTTCCGTCATCAAGAGTAAACTGTAACAGTTTCTTTGACTTCGGTACTGCAACACACTCTTTAACCTTTACTGCACGGAAATCTGACTTGCTGAATGTATCAAAATCAACAAATTCCTCAAATAAAGGCTCTACCTTTACCTTAGAAAAATCAATCTTTTCAGACTCAGTTTTTACATTTTTTTCAGGTGCTTCAGAAGCTGTATTATTTACATCATTTTTCTTATTTACACCATCTAAGGACTTCATTGTCGGGAGCTTTTTTGTGGTTCTTTCATACTCGACCAAGCTGGTGTTAATACTATTAAATTCTCCATATTCCAATTATCCCCCATACTTCATATTTTTGCTCTACTTTGAGTCACTTTGCGGGCAAATGATGTAAAATATGATGTAAATGATGTAGGGCGATAGTAGTATATGCAAGAGCATATTCATATACAAGAAATTATAACTTCTCTTATTTACAATGTCAATCCACATCAAAGTAACGCTGCCTTATCTTTTCCTGCTTCAGAACAAGAAAAAATGAACACACAACACTCTGTATGTTCTCTTTCTGTATGTGAAGTCCAATATTATACTTTGAAGTAGCTATCCAATCCTTTGAACTCTTCCGCTTTCATTTCTTTTGTAACATCAGCATAGATGTTCAGTGTAGTTGAAATATCTGAATGTCCGAGTGCGTCTTGAATGACCTTTATATTTACTCCAGCTTCACACATTCTTGTTGTAAATGTATGTCTAAGCGAGTGACAGCTAAAATGAGGAAGTAACACATCAGGTTCATCACTGTGCAAAAACTGCTCATCATTGCAATCACGGATAATTCTTCGGATTGCTTTGTTGAGTGTGGCTTGGTGCTGTGCCTGACCAAAACGATTGATGAAAATAAAATCTGTATATCCGTCAATCGTGACCTCGCAATGAAGTCCTAAATCTTCCTGCTTCTGTTTCTCCTGTTCAAATGCTTCTTTCACAAAACCGAGCATTGGAACCTGCCTCATACTCGCCGGAGTCTTCGTTGTATTTACATTGAAATAACAGCCGCTTTTACTTCCCTCAGTTCTGTGGTCATAATATACAAGAGTATGATTAACATCAATCATTCCACTTTCCATATCAATATCACACCATCTCAATCCAGTTACTTCCCCCACACGAAGTCCAGTTCCTATCATTACTGCAAAGACCGGATACCAGTGTTCATATACAGGGTGGGTTTTCAGGAAATTCAGAAATAGCTCCTGCTCATGTTTCGTCAACGCTCTACGCTTTTCCGACTGAAAACAATGTGCTTTTTTCAATTCTCTCAACACATTATCTGACGGGTTATTTCTGATAAAGTCATCATCGACAGCAATCTGTAAAACCTGATGAAGAACCGTATGTATATTATCAATCGTTGAAGGCTTCAAATTTCTTTCATCAACAAGATAATTGTAGTATTTCTTAATATCTGATTTCTTCAGCGTTGATATTCTTTTATTTCCAATCACTGGTCGCACAAAGGTATTGTACATATATTTGTAATTTTCAAAGGTATTATTCTTCAGCCCTCTTTTCATATTTGCCCAAAGGTCAAATAACTCATCAATGGTTGTGTATCGTGCTTCGGTCTTAATACCATCACATTTATCTTTCTGAATACGCTTTTCTTTTTCTCTCAGGTCATCTAAAGTTCTTGCGTAAACAAATCTTCTTTTCATCTGGCTGTCCTGCCAGCTAAATTGATAAGTACCGTCTTTTCTCTGAACCTCTCCGGTTTTCAGAACAACCCTTGATTTATCTTTTCTTTTTGTCGCCATTGTATCCTCCTAAATTCTAAACTGCTTATCTATATATTTGTCCAGTCGTTCCCTCACAATATGGATTTTATTGCCTATCCATATTGCAAAGGGACAACCTGCTTGATTAGACAACTCACGCAACTTCGTTCTTCCTATACCGGAATATGCTGCGGCTTCTTCGATTGTCAGCCACTTTCTTTCCCATATTGGTTCTTCAGCATTGCTTATGAGTTTTTCCTGATATGTTCTTACTTCGGCAAGTAAGCGTTCATCATCATTCAAGGAAAGTAAGTTTTTCAATGTATTCATCAAAAATCCTCCTCTTAATCATTCGACGATTTCCTATATGAAGAACAAATGGGCATTCTTCTTGGCTTGTTAGTTTTCTCAGTCTTTCTCTACCTATGCCAGAATATTCAACTGCTTCATCAATCGTCAAATTAGACTTATGCCATATCGGCACATCATATTTTTTTCGGATAATCTTTTCTGTATCTGCCATTACGGAAGCACCTCCTTGTTTTTTTCTGCCCTTATGATAATTAAAAAATGGCGATGAGCCTATTATGCGAACCGACCCATCGCACATTTTACAAATCAGCTATATCGAATACGCATTATCAAGATATTCGTCCAGTTTTCTTCTTTTAATCAGTCGCTTACTTCCATTCCAAAGAACAAAAGGGCAAAACTCCGAGTCGGACATTTCTCTTAATTTTCTTGAGCCAATACCACAATAAGCTGCGGCTTCTTCTACTGTAAGATTGGACTTCTTCCAGATAGGAATAATGATTTTATTTTCTGTCATTGCTCCCCCTCTTTTCTTTCTTTG
>ENA-OQBL01000505-OQBL01000505.1-human-gut-metagenome-genome-assembly--contig:-NODE-505-length-20350-cov-2.769174_pt1 | contig 20350 bp, 24 predicted proteins | sample MGYA00242747_ERZ504553 | MGnify/ENA primary metagenome ERZ504553 (study PRJEB26092, sample SAMD00036240) | human gut metagenome | host: Homo sapiens | study: EMG produced TPA metagenomics assembly of...
CAGGGTGTGAATGCAGACATAATGAAGGATACTGGCAGAGAAAGGATTATGCTGGGGCTTGGTCTTGGAGCGGCTTCCTTATTGGGAAAGGAACGTTTTTTCCAATACTTACCGATAATGCAGGAAATATCTGAAAAACAGCAGTGCACCAGAAAAAAATTCAAAAAAACTGGGAACTTCTTACAAGAGAAGATGAGATGGCAGAGTTATGTTTCTTGGACTTCGTATGACACAGGGTGTGTCCAAAAAGGAATTTCAGGAGTATTTCGGCACTGTAATAGAGAATATATATGGAGAAGTTCTGTAAAAAATATAAGAAACAGGGACTGCTGTTGGAAGAAAGCGGCAGGATATTTTTATCAAGAGAAGGCGTTCATGTGAGTAATGCAGTGATGGCAGATTTTTGCTGTAAGTTTTGGTGCAAAAAAGAATTTAGAAATGGTTGACGAACAAATGTTCTTGTGATATTCTTGAAGAACACATTAAGAAATGTCTGAGCCGGAGGATTCCGGATCAGATCAGGATACAGGGAGTTACAGCCGGTGCTTTCCGGTTAAGAAATGGAGGAACAGATGGCAGCAGAGAATAAGAAACAGTTTATCAGAATCAGAGGAGCCAATGAGAATAACCTGAAGAATCTCAGTGTGGATATTCCCAGAGATAAGTTTGTAGTTCTTACCGGCTTAAGCGGATCAGGAAAGTCTTCACTGGCATTTGATACGATCTATGCAGAAGGGCAGAGAAGATATATGGAATCTCTGTCTTCCTATGCCAGACAGTTCCTTGGCCAGATGGAGAAGCCAGATGTGGAGAGCATAGAGGGACTTCCACCGGCTATTTCTATTGACCAGAAGTCTACTAACCGCAATCCCAGATCCACAGTAGGAACGGTGACAGAAATTTATGATTATTTCCGTCTTTTATACGCCCGTGTTGGTATTCCACATTGTCCGAAATGCGGCAAGGTGATCGCCAAGCAGACAGTAGACCAGATGGTGGATCAGATCATGGAATTGCCGGAGCGCACCAGAATCCAGCTTCTTGCACCGGTAGTACGAGGACGCAAGGGTACCCATGCGAAATTACTGGATCAGGCCAGACGCAGCGGTTATGTACGTGCGGAAATCGATGGAAATGTGTATGAACTTTCAGAGGAGATTACCCTGGATAAGAATATTAAACACACGATTGCCATTATTGTAGACCGTCTGATCGTGAAGCCTGGAATTGAGAAAAGACTTACAGATTCTCTTGAGACAGTATTGAATCTGGCTGACGGATTGGCTGTGGTGGATACCATGGAAGGAAATTATATGAATTTCAGCCAGAGCTTTTCCTGTCCGGATTGTGGAGTCAGTATTGATGAGATCGAGCCAAGAAGTTTTTCGTTTAATAACCCATTTGGGGCCTGCCCGGAGTGTCTTGGCCTTGGTTATAAGATGGAATTTGACCCGGATCTTATGATCCCGGATAAGTCTCTGAGCATTTCTGAAGGGGCTATTGTAGTGATGGGCTGGCAGTCTTGCACAGATAAGAGCAGTTTTACCAATGCTATTCTGAATGCCCTTTGCAGGGAATACGGTTTTTGATCTGGATACACCTTTTAAAGATTATCCCAAGAAGATACAGGATATTATTCTATACGGCACAGGCGGACATTCTGTGAAGGTTTATTATAAGGGACAGCGCGGAGAGGGTGTTATGATGTGGCTTTTCCAGGCCTTATAAGGAATGTGGAACAGCGCTATAAAGAGACTGGCTCTGAATCTATGAAACAGGAATACGAGAGCTTTATGCAGATCACTCCATGTAAAGCATGTAAGGGTCAGCGACTGAAGAAGGAGTCACTTGCGGTTACGGTAGCGGATAAGAATATTTATGAAATTACCAATATGTCCATTGATAAACTGAAGAGATTTCTGGCAGAAATGCAGCTGTCTCCGCAGCAGCAGCTTATTGGAAAGCAGATACTAAAGGAGATCAGAGCCAGAGTGGGGTTCCTGGCAGATGTAGGTCTGGAGTACCTTTCCCTGGCACGTGCCACTGGTACTCTGTCTGGCGGAGAGGCACAGAGAATCCGTCTTGCTACCCAGATCGGTTCCGGCCTTGTCGGGGTTGCCTATATTCTGGATGAGCCAAGTATTGGTCTGCATCAGAGGGATAATGATAAACTTCTTGGTGCTTTGATGCACTTAAGAGACCTGGGAAACAGTCTTATAGTGGTTGAACATGATGAGGATACCATGCGCGCAGCGGACTGTATTGTAGATATCGGACCCGGCGCAGGAGAACATGGTGGACAGCTTGTTGGAATGGGCACTGCTGAGGAACTTATGCAGAATCCGAAGTCCATTACAGGAGCATATCTCAGCGGAAAACTGAAAATCCCGGTTCCGGAAGTACGAAAGGAACCTACCGGTTATCTGACTGTTAAGGGGGCGGCAGAGAATAATCTCAAACATATAGACGTGGATATTCCTCTTGGAATTATGACCTGTATTACAGGTGTTTCCGGGTCTGGGAAAGAGTTCTCTGATCAATGAAATCCTTTACAAACATCTTGCAAGAGATCTGAACAGGGCCCGCGTGATCCCGGGAAAGCATGATGAAATTATTGGAATAGACCAGTTGGATAAGGTAATTGCCATTGACCAGTCTCCAATTGGCCGTACACCAAGATCTAATCCTGCTACTTATACAGGCGTATTTGACCAGATCAGAGATCCTTTTTGCTGCTACAGCAGATGCCAAGGCAAAGGGGTATAAGAAAGGGCGCTTCAGCTTTAATGTAAAAGGCGGACGCTGTGAAGCCTGCAGTGGTGATGGTATTATTAAAATTGAAATGCACTTCCTGCCAGATGTTTATGTCCCTTGTGAAGTTTGCAAGGGTAAGCGCTATAATCGGGAAACTCTGGAAGTGAAGTATAAGGATAAGAGCATCTACGATGTACTGAATATGACAGTTGAGGAGGCAATGACGTTCTTTGAGAACGTTCCATCCATCAGAAGGAAGATAGAGACCTTATATGATGTCGGTCTTTCTTATATTCGTCTCGGACAGCCTTCCACCACTCTTTCCGGCGGAGAAGCACAGCGTATTAAGCTGGCTGCAGAGCTGAGTAAGCGCAGTACAGGTAAGACTATTTATATTCTGGATGAGCCTACCACCGGATTGCATTTTGCAGATGTTCAGAAACTGGTGGAGATTTTGCGTCGACTTTCGGATGGTGGAAATACGGTTGTTGTAATTGAACACAATCTGGACGTGATCAAGACCGCTGATTATATAATTGATATCGGACCGGAAGGCGGAGATGGCGGGGGAACAGTTGTTGCCAAGGGAACACCTGAAGAAGTGGCGAAGAATCCAGCTTCTTATACAGGACGTTATGTTGCGAAATATTTGAAGTGATTCTGATAATAAACCTCTTTCCAATTGAAGCATTTTTGTTTATAATGGTACGAAGACTATTAATTATGAAAAATCTATGAGACAATTATAAAGTCACATCTGCAGAATGTGGTGTTTATGATTACAGTTCGGAATGTGAATGGTAATCATTTACGGCACAATTCTTGCAGAGAAAGTGTGATAAAGTGTTTTGAGAGAAAGGGGAATTTAATGCCTGCCAGTGATATTGGAATTGACCTGGGAACCAGAAACAGTCAGGTATATTCCACTGGACGGGGGCTGGTAGTCAGTGAGCCGTCTGTAGTGGTTTATGATAAGAACTCAGAGAAAATAAAAGCAATCGGTGAGGAAGCCAGACAGATGACCGGACATGTTTCATCAAATATGGAAGTAATCCGGCCAATCCGCCAGGGAGTGATCGTAGATTATACGGTTATGGAGAAGATGCTGAAGTATTTCATTTCCAAGGCAATGGGTCGCCATGCTTTTCGAAAGCCTAGAATCAGTATCTGTATCCCCAGCGGAACCACAGAGATTGAAAGAAAGGCAGTAGAGGAAGCTACTTATCAGGCCGGAGCAAGGGAAGTGTTTCTTGTGGAAGAGCCGATTGCAGCTGCAATTGGTGCCGGAGTAGATGTGACGAAGCCTTTTGGTAATCTGATCGTGGATATAGGAGGCGGAACCACTGATGTTGCCGTGATTTCCATGGCTGGCTCTGTTGTGTCTGCTTCCGTAAAGGTTGCCGGAGATAATTTCGACCAGGCAATCATGAGCTATGTGAGAAAAAATCACAGCCTTTTTATTGGGGAAGAGGCCGCTGAGAACATAAAAATAAAAATCGGAACTGCCTGCCAGGAAGCATCTCCGCGGATGCTGGAGGTAAAAGGCAGAAATGTGATCACCGGACTTCCCAAGGTTGTAACTCTGACTTCAGAAGAAATCCGTATTGCATTGAGGGATGCTACCAATCAGATTGTGGAGACTGTGCACGGAGTGCTTGAGAAAACTCCGCCGGAACTGGCTGCAGATATTGTAGACAGAGGAATTGTTCTCACAGGTGGCGGAGCATTGCTCCATGGAATGGACACCCTCATTGAGCAGAAGACCGGCGTAAGCACTCTGACTGTGCAGGATGCTATGTCTGCGGTTGTGGTGGGAACCGGTAAATATGCGGAAGTAATTACCAGGATGGAAGAATAATCTGATTGCTTTGAAAAGCGTAAACAGTAACATATAATTTGGCTATTCTGTTTTGCAAAAGATAAAATATTATGTAAACTATAATGAAAAGGGTACTGCGTTCTAGAGCGTGTTTGAAAAAGGCTTTCTGCAAAGTGGGGCGTGCAGATTGCGGGAATACTTCTTCAAACACATTCTAGCAGTGCCCTTTGGTTAGTGCTGGCGGCAGGAGAAGAACAAATGAGTGAGAAAGTTACAGGCTATATAGATCATGTCATATTCCGTAATGATGAAAATGGATATACAGTTATGGTTCTTAAGACCGCGGATTCAGAGGAAGAGCTGACTTGTGTAGGAACATTTCCTGACGTTACACAGGGTGTGACCATTGAAGCTGAGGGACAGTTTTCCCAGCATCATATATACGGCAGACAATTTAATATCCAGTCTTATGCGGAAAAGGCACCAGAGGACACCCAGGCTATGGAACGTTATCTGGGTTCCGGAGCGATTAAAGGGGTAGGTGCAGCACTTGCTGCCAGAATTGTGCGGTGTTTTGGCGAGGATACCCTTAGAATAGTGGAAGAAGAACCGGAAAGGCTGGCGGAAGTCAAGGGAATCAGTGAGAAGAAAGCCAGAGAGATTGCAGTACAGGTGACTGAGAAGGCAGATATGCGAAAAGCCATGATGTTTCTGCAGAAATATGGCATTTCCCTGAATCTTGGAGCAAAGATATATCAGAAATATGGTCAGTCCGTATACAGTGTGCTTCAGGAGAATCCCTATCGTCTGGCAGATGATATCTCGGGAGTTGGCTTTAAAATTGCAGACACCATTGCGTCACGTATTGGTATACATGCAGATTCAGATTACAGGATCCGCAGCGGTATGATGTATACTCTTCTCCAAGCTTCAGGGGAAGGACATGTATATCTTCCGAAGGACGAACTGTTTGACAGAGCTTCCCAGCTGCTTCAGGTAGATGTTTCTTATATGGAGAAACATCTGATGGATATGGCAATTGACCGGAATGTTGTTTTAAAAGAGAATGACAGAGAGGTACTGGTTTATCCAAGCCAGTATTACCGCTTGGAACTGAATACAGCAAGAATGCTCACTGAATTAAATATCCGTTATCCACAGAATGAGCAGATGATGGAGCGAAGAATTGCCCAGATTGAGAAAGAAACAGGTACTGTTTTGGAGGAAATGCAGAAGAAGGCTGTTGTAGAGGCTGCTGGAAATGGCCTTTTTGTACTTACAGGAGGACCAGGTACCGGTAAAACTACCACGATCAATGCAATTATTCGTTTTTTCGAGGGCGAAGGCGCAACTCTTCGTCTGGCAGCACCTACAGGACGCGCAGCCAAGCGAATGACAGAAGCTACAGGTTATGAAGCACAGACAATACATCGGCTTCTGGAATTGAACGGTGTGCCGGATGAGGATGGCAGAGAGTCTCAGGGTGTTCATTTTGAACGGAATGCAGAGAATCCGCTGGATACAGATGTAATCATTATTGATGAGATGTCTATGGTGGATATTTTTCTTATGCATTCACTGCTCTTGCGGTGACTGCGGGAACCAGGATCATTCTGGTAGGAGATGAGAACCAGCTGCCAAGTGTAGGTCCTGGAAATGTGCTGCGGGATATTATTCAAAGCGGCGTTTTCCAGTAGTAGAACTGAAGAAAATTTCAGGCAGGCCTCTCACAGTGATATTGTAGTAAATGCACACAAGATCCATAACGGAGAGCAGGTTTCCCTTGATAACAAAAGCCGCGATTTCTTTTTCCTGAAGAGATATGATGCCGATATTATTATCCGCGTGGTCATCGCACTGATTCAAGAGAAACTGCCGAAGTATGTGGATGCAAGACCTTTGAAATACAGGTTCTGACTCCAATGCGAAAGGGGCTTCTGGGCGTAGAGAGGATGAACCAGATCTTACAGAGATACCTGAATCCACCAGAATCAGGTAAAAAAGAGAAAGAATTGGAGAACGGCTTTCCGTGAGGGAGACAAGGTTATGCAGATTCGGAACAACTATCAGCTGGAATGGGAAGTCCGGGGGAAATACGGAATTCCTGTAGAAGAAGGGGTGGGCGTATTTAATGGAGATACTGGCATTCTGAAGGAAATCAATGAATTTGCAGAGACTGCCACTGTGGAATTTGAGGATGGACGTTTCGCTGACTATTCTTTTAAGCAGCTGGAAGAATTGGAACTTGCCTATGCTATAACCATACATAAATCCCAGGGCTCAGAATATCCGGCAGTTATTCTGCCGCTCCTTTCCGGCCCCAAGATGCTGATGAACCGCAATCTTTTGTATACAGGTGTTACAAGAGCCAGGAAATGTGTTACTGTAGTTGGAAGTGAGGAGACTTTCGGGGAGATGATCCGCAATGAGAAGCAGCAGAAACGTTACAGCTCTCTTTGGGCAAGGATACAGGAACTTTCTGGATCTGTTGTATCCAAGACGGTGTCCTCTGTGTCACAGGATTCTTAGGAACAGCCATCAGTTGATCTGTCTGGACTGTGCCGGAGATTTAAGACCTGTATCGGGGCCACGGTGTTACAAATGCGGAAAACCGGTAAATGGAGATGAAGAATACTGCAGGGACTGCGGCGCCCATCCAGGCGCTTTTGACCAGGGACGCGGGAATTTTTCTCTATGATGACCGGATGAGATACTCTATAATGAAATATAAATATTTTGGTTGTCAGGAATACAGCCGCTTTTATGGAAAAGCATTGTATATCTACGGAAAAGATATGCTTGCATTATGGAAGCCGCAGATAATCATTCCGGTTCCGCTTCATAGAAGAAAGCAGCGCATAAGAGGGTTTAATCAAGCTGAACTTCTGGCGAAAGAACTGTCCCGTTATGCTGGGATTCCTGTAGATACTGCTATTCTAAAAAAGTGCCATGCTACCCGATCACAGAAAAAACTGGATGCGGCTGAAAGAAAGAAGAATCTTCAAAAAGCTTTTCAGGTTGTAGGAAATCCTGCAGGAATGCGTATCTTGCTTATTGATGATGTATATACTACTGGAAGTACCATGGATGTGCTGGCAAAGCTTCTGCTGGAAAAGGGAGCATCCCATGTATATTTTCTCACGCTGTGTATTGGAAACAACAGGTAAAAAATGCTTTTCATGGCATGGGATATATGATACAATCATCCTGTATGAGTATAGCTTTTCAGCTTTAAAAGAAACGCATAAGGAGCCATTTATGATAAACGAAGAAAAAGTAAAGATAATGGACCGGCTTGCTGTATATGAGAAACAGGAAGGCAGAAAGTATCTTCCAGTAAGCAAGTACTACAGGAGTGACTATATTGGTCTGGCGCTGATTAAGAATTTCTTTCTTGTAACAATTGGATATGGATTGATACTGGCTGTGATTGCAGCGTATAATTTGGAATATCTGCTGGATAATGTGCACAAGATGGATCTGATCTCTCTTGGAGTTGTAGTCCTGGGGGGGATATATAGGGATATTGGTATTATATTCTGTGCTGACATATATCCAGTACACTGTGAAGTACCATAAGGCGAAGAAGAGTGTAAAACAGTATTACACTCAGCTGACGAAATTAGAGAAAATCTATACTCGTGAAGAAAAGAAATTCGCAGGACGTGAAATGTCAGGAGGATATAGAAAATTGACAGCATTACTTGAGTTAAAGCAGAAAATAAAAGAAATATACGGACAGTATGAAATGTATATCCTGCCTGTAATGAAGTTTGTTCTTGCACTGGTTTATTTCCTGTGGATCAATGCGAATATGGGATATATGTCTCGCCTGAATAATGTATTTTTAGTACTGATCCTGGCATTGATCTGTTCCATTTTGCCGTCTTCCGCTATGATGTATATTGGTTTTGTGCTGATCCTTGTTCACAGTTATGCACTTGGAATTGAAATTGCGGCATTTATGCTTGTTCTGATCCTTCTGATGATGATCTTTTTCCTGAGGTTCAGTGGTGAACAGAATGTAACATTTGTATTTACACCGCTTTCCTTTGCATTCAGCCTTCCGGCATTACTTCCTATTGGAAGCGGACTTATGGAGAGCAGTTTATCTGCAATTCCGGCTGGCTGCGGTGTGGTTATGTATTATTTTATCCGTTTTTTAAGATCACAGTCAACAATTCTTGTGAATCCGGATCTGGAGATGACAGATAAGCTGCAGATCATGGCTGACGGTCTGGTACAGAACTGGGGAATGTGGATTGCAGTTGTTGCTTTTGTAGCAGTTATCCTTCTGGTACATCTGATCCGTACCCGCTCTTTTGATCATGCATGGAGGATATCTATTATTACAGGCGGTGTTGCCTATGTGTTTATAATGCTTGTTGGAAGTTTTGGAATGAACCTGAATGCAACTGTTGCAATGGTTCCGCTTTTGATCTGTACGATTGCAGCTGTTCTCCTGGCACTTGTGCTTGAGTTCTTTGCATTTGGAGGAGATTACAGCCGTGCAGAGCGTCTGGAGTATGAGGATGATGAGTACTTCTATTATGTAAAAGCAGTTCCCAAGGCTTCTGTTGCAACTTCCGAGAGAAGTATTAAGAAAATAAATGCAGAACCTGTTCGTGAAGAGCGCAAGGCAGAGGACAACTCTGGTACTTATGCCAATCCAATCTTCCGACAGGATGAGAAGCCTAAAAGAAAGAAAGCTTCTCCAGCAGCAGACAGAAAGCCAAGACAGGCAGAGAAACCTGCTGCTAAGGATATTGATTTTGAAAAAAAGGCTTGAAGAATCTCTTAAAGATCTTTAAGGTTACTGCTTGGCAGTGAATGGTAACAAAGAAAGGAGTACACTATGCAGGATATGGCAGTCAGATTATCAGGATATTTGTCAAAACTCTCCCTGCCCAGTCTGGGAGTAACAGACATACTGGAGATTGCCCTGATTTCCTTCTTTATCTATCAGTTTATGGTGTGGATCAAGTTTACCCGCGCTTATACTCTGTTGAAGGGAATTCTGATAGTACTCCTTTTTATTTTATTTGCATATGTGTTGAAAATGAATACGATCCTCTGGATCATTAAGAATCTTTCTACTATACTTCTTACCAGTGTTGTTGTTATTTTCCAGCCAGAACTTCGGAAAATGCTGGAGCAGCTGGGACAGAAGAAGTTTATGGCTTCTATTTTCCCTTTGGATGCCGGCAAAGAGGTACACAAGGTAAAGGTTTACAAGATAAAACAATCAATGAGCTTGTTGAAGGCATGTTTTGACATGGAGAAGTAGAATCTGGCGCATTGATCGTCATTGAGCAGAATATCCGCTTAAGTGAATATGAGCGCACAGGAATCAATGTGGATGCAGTTCTTACAAGTCAGCTCCTGATCAATATTTTTGAACATAATACACCACTCCATGATGGCGCTGTCCTGGTGCGTGGCAATCGAATTGTAGCAGCTACCTGTTATCTGCCTCTTTCCGACAATATGGAGCTGAGCAAACAGCTTGGAACCAGACACAGAGCTGGTGTGGGAATTAGTGAAGTAAGTGATTCCCTGACAATTATTGTTTCAGAAGAAACCGGGCAGGTGTCTATGGCCCAGAACGGACAGCTCAGCAGAGGTCTTACCAGTGCTGAACTGAGATCTGCATTGATCAAGGCTCAGAATAAAAAGGTTGTAACTAACAGTAAACTGCGTCATCTGTTGAAAGGAAGAATGAGACATGAAGAAGACAAAGCTGACTAGGAATTTTACCTTGAAGATCATGTCTGTTTTCATCGGATTTCTGATCTGGTTTATTGTGGTAAATGTGGACAATCCGGTATCCAGTAAAAGTATCACCATTGCCGGAGAAAATGTAGAACTCCAGAATACGGCTTATGTGGATAGTGCAAACATGATGTGTATGCAGGATGATGATCCGGATCCTATAAGGGTTACAATCACAGGAGAGAGAAGACTTCTTTCCAGGATTACTCAGACCAATATAACCTTGACGGCAGATCTGCAGCAGGCAGGAAGCCTTGATACAGATCCGGTTATGGTTCCGATCACTGCCTCCTGTCCGGGAATCAGCCCCGAGAATATTAAAGTGACACCACAGTATCTCAGTGTCAGACTGGAAGAAAAAGTAACACAGGAGTTTCTGGTTAATGTAAATTACGGTTCCAGCCAGCCGGGCAAGGGCTACGAGGTTGGTTCTCAGACTGCAAGTCCGGAGAAAGTTAAAATTACAGGTCCGAAATCTCTTGTGAATAAAATTGATAAAGTAAATGCGACCGTTGATGTTGATGGCCGAACAAAGGATTTTTCCGAAGAGGCAGAACTGAATATTATTGATAAGAATCAGGACAGTCTTGCCGGAAGAATGGCTTATCTCACCATAGATAATACCAAAGTTGTTGTTACAACTAAATTTTGGAAGATTCGCACAGGCGTTAATATTGGTGCGGACTATGTAGGTGTGCCGGCAGATGGCTATCAGGTGGAGAGTGTGACTACTGTTCCGGATACTGTAAGTATTGCGGGAACAGATGAGGCATTGGAGACTCTGAAGCAGAATGACAACACGATCTGGATAGGCGGTACTGATATTGATATTACAGGAGAGACAACTGATATTGAGAAGAAAGTCAGTCTGAAAGATGTGCTTCCTGAGGATGTGAAGCTGACAAGCGGAACCAGTGAGGACGTTTGGGTGAAGGTAAGTATTTTACCTATTGGAAGTCATTCATATGGTCTTCCCTCCAATCAGGTTACGGTAGATAACCTTGCTGATAATCTTCTGGTAACATTTGGAACAGATAAGATTGAAATCCGCGTGAAAGCAACAGCTGGAGAGCTTGATGACTTTAATCTTGACGAAGTGAAAGCTTCTGTTGATCTGAAGGATATGGAAGTAGGAAGCTATCAGATCCCTGTGACTGTGAAGCTGCCTAAGGGATTTGAACTTCTGGATGATGTGGTTGCAGATGTGACTATATCAGAAGTTTCCAATTCAGATACTAATAATGAATGAGCTGTTGTTTACGGATAACGTTTGGCAAAATATATTGCCATGGATCCAGAGAACAGCAGCAATAAGGGAGAGAAACTATGGTAAGTGAGAAAGTAAGGGTGAACAATCCTTCCGGCCTTCATTTACGACCGGCAGGCATTCTTTGTAAGGAAGCTATGAAATATAAATCTCTTATAACATTTCAGTATGGTCAGGGGTCTGCCAATGCCAAAAGCGTGCTCAGTGTTCTGGGCGCGTGTGTGAAATGTGGTGATGAGATTACTATATTTTGCGAAGGCGAGGACGAAACAGAGGCTTTAAGAAATCTTGTAACTGTTATCAACAATGGTTTAGGAGAATAAGATTTACAACGTTACAATAGGGAGGCATAAAAGTGAAAAAGAGAGTAGCAGCCGCAGTTTTAGGGATTATGTTAAGTGTGTCCATGGGTCTGGAAGTTCCAGCCGCAGCTTTGGATAGCGGATTTGAATCCGGATTTACATCTGAACAGGCAGCAGATGTGCAAACAGAAGACGGAGCCGAAGCAGTACAGCCGTCTGAGGATACAGAGGTGCCTGCAGATACGGCAGCAGCTGAGGAGCAGCAGGTACAGGAAAGCCAGAACAAGGAAGAACATACAGACAGCGAAAATTCAGGAGAAAGTACAGATGGTTTTTTCGATGGCTTTACTTCAGGTGAAACAGTGGAGGAGAATGGAAGTACTGCTCCGGTAGATGGATTTGAAGCTGTTCCTGAAGGCACATTGGATGGGACTCAGGAAGTACAGGCAGATAATTCAGACGGAGTATTTGACTGGAAAGAATGGGAGCAGACAGCTGATGGTTTTAAGCTTCGCAAGAAGAAATCAGCTGTAAGTGCAGCTGCTGAGGCTCAGAATGTGGCTGGTTCTGATGAGATTCAGGCTTTTGATGAAGTCCAGGAGAATGGCGAAGCAGCAGGTACGGAAAGTGTAGAGGCTGAAGGAACAACTGCTCAGGCTGAATATTATACTGCGGCAGATGGAATTGTAGAGATTACTACAAGAAACGAGGCTGGAGCAGTTCATACAGGAAGTTATCTGTTTGATGCCAATGGATTTCTGGTTACTGGCATTAAGACTTTAGCTGGAACGGAGAGTGCAAATGGGGCTGTTGGTGAATTCTATTTTACAGCTTCCGATAGTGCACAGGCATATACAGAATATAATGGACAGGGTGCTGCACTGGTACCGTGGAAGACCACACTTGGTCAGATGAAGAAGGATTACTGGTTGTGGAACAAAGAAAGCAGAAACTTCCATTATTATGGCGCAGATGGTAAGGCATTAACCACCGCACAGCTGGATGAAGCCGCCAAGGCAAATAATACATATACAGGATATTATAAGATCAATGATGAGTATTATTGTCTGGATGAGAATGGAACACCACGTACAGGGGATGTTACTCTGACAGTAAACGGAGTAGCTGCACAGTACTACTTCCAGCCAGCAGAAACAGATCAGGAAATTCCAGGAAAGATGTACCGTGATGGATGGAAGAGTTTTGCAGGAACAGCCGGTGAGCAGTGGAAATATTATGATTCCGGTGAGCTGGACAGCAGTAAGATTGGACAGCTTATGGTTCATGGCGTTATTGTAACAGAGCTTGACGGACGTAAAGATGCGGAAAATTCCTATCTGATCGATAAGAATGGCTATCTTCTTAAGAAGACTATGAAGAAAGCAACAGATGGCAAATATTATCTGACAGATAAGAATGGCTGTATTTATAAGAATCGTATTGTCACTTATAAAAAGAAACAATATTATGTAACAAAAACTGGTGCAAGAGCAACCTGGAAAAAGGTATGGCATCGCTGTCCTGGGGACTGGAAACAGAATGTACTATTTTGGTTCTACTGCTGGCCGGATCGTGAAGAAAACCGGATGGCAGAAAGTAACCACCTCTAAGGGGAAATTTCTATGGTTGGTTCCTGTTCAATAAAAAAGGAAAGCATTATGCCAATACACTGAGAAACGGATATTATTTTCAAGCTGACGGAAGACTTGCCAGCGGAGTTACGTGATCAATGGCAAGAGTTATTTCTTTAAACCAATCTACATCTAATACAAGAAATGGCCAGATGGTTAAGAATGAAATGTTTGTTTACAAGAAAAAACATATTTTGCAGACTCTAAGGGTGTACTTCGCAAGAGCGGATGGCAGAAGATTGATGGAAACTGGTATTACTTCAAGAATATGAGTCTTGTGAAGAATGCATTCGTGAAGAAAGGCGAAAAAATATGGATATGTAGATGCTACTGGTAAGTTCACTACAGGCTGGGTGGTTGTAGACAATTCCCAGAATCTGGTTCGTTACATTAATCCGGATAAGAAGGGCTTTGTGCAAAATGAATCCAAGTGGATTGATGGCAAGCTGTATTACTTTGATAAGAATGGTTACAGAATCAATGACGTGACAAATATTTACAAATCAGGATATACAGTTGAAGTGGATCGTGTAAATGGTGTTATGACAATTTATGCAGATGCGAACCGTACAATTCCGGTTAAGACCATTCGTGTTTCAGTAGGAAATCCTGGAACAGATACTCCGACAGGCAGATATAAACTGACAAGATACAGCAGATGGCAGGCGCTTATGGGACCGTCCTGGGGACAGTATGGTACTCATGTAGATGGTGCTGGTCAGGGCGGAATTTTCGTCCACTCTATTGCATGCGGCTCAGCAAACAGCTATAATTTGCCGGTTAGTGCATATCTTAAGCTTGGAAGCCCGGCTTCCCATGGCTGTATCCGTACCTGTGTTGCCGATGCAAAATGGGTATATGAGAACTGCAATGGTTCCACCATTTATATTTTCGATGGAACCTATAAGTCTGACGAAGTATTCAAAGGACCGCTGGGACGTCGCGCAATTACCCCGCTGAAGGGAATTAAGAATGGCGGATACTACGATCCGACCGATCCGGCAGCTTAATAGCTTACTCTGAAAGATATTTGTTGATGAAAAAAACGACATAAAAAGCCAAAAAGAGTGTCTTAAAATTATCAGATTTGATGAATTTTTAAGGCACCCTTTTTTACTGTTTTGGAGAATAACATTGAAATTTGAAAATGGAAACTGTATAATAACAAAGTAACACATTTTTAACATCTTGTAAGAAACAAGCGAATATGGGGAAAACGGTAAACACTACTGGTCCGGTAAGGAACGTAACCTGAAACTGTTTATCAGGAGGAGATATGGGAAAATGGAAAAAATGGCTGTCTGCCGGTTTATTTACAGCTATGCTTGGAACTGCAATAATTGCAGGACCAACTGCAGATGTAAGTGCCAATGCAGGAAATAAGCCATATAATAGTGAAAATGTTTCACCAGATGCGCATTTGGCACCAAGTGTAGGAGATTCCTCTTCCAAGACAAGCTCAAAGGCATGGCACAAAATTGACGGAGTCTGCTACAATGGAAGTGGAAAGAAAGTAGAAGGAGCCATTACCAGAGGTATGGATGTCTCAGAATGGCAGGGAAAGATCAATTGGAAGGAAGCCAAAAAGATCTGGATTTTGCCTTTGTGCGTATTTCCTATGGAACCAGACATCTGGATGATTATTATGACTATAATATGACTGAGGCAGAAGCAGCAGATGTGCCGGTGGGAACTTATGTATACAGTCTTGCCAAGACAAACAAAGAAGCACTTGCTGAAGCGCAGCTGGCTATTCGTCAGATGCAGGGACATAAGGTTTCCTATCCGGTAGCTTTTGACCTGGAAGATGAAGCTACATTGGGAACCTTGACCAGAAAGAAAATTTCCCAGATTGCTCTCACATTCTGTGATGAGATCCGCAAGGCAGGATATACACCAATTCTCTACATGAATCTGAATTGGTATAATAATTTTGTAGACTGGAACGTTCTGGAAGGCTCCGGTCTGGATGTCTGGATTGCAAGCTACGGAGATACAATTCTTGCACCGAGCGCCAGCAAATACAAATACACCATCTGGCAGTGCACAGCTGGTGATGAAGTTCCAGGTATGATCAGTACCAAGAAGCTGATCAGCGGTGTTCCAAAAGAGAACAATGTGGATCTGAACTTTGGCTATGTAGATTATACAACCAAGGTTGTTCCCAGATGGAATTCTCAGGAAGGCTATACCCCTGCAAAACAGCCTTTATATTCAGATCCCAAGCTTCACAAGAATGGCTGGACCACTGTTAAAGGCAGAAAATATTACTACACAAATGATAAAAAGGCCAACGGCTGGCTGGAAATTGATGGCAAGTATTACTGCTTTAGTTCCGTAGACGGACACTTATATAAAAGCAAGCTGATCAAGAAAGACGGCACTGCTTATTACGTGGACAAAAACGGTGTACGTGTAGAAAATAAAGTTGTGACAAAGAAAGGCAAGACCTACTATTTCGGAGCAGATGGCAAAGCCCTGACAGGTATGCGCAAGTGGCAGGAAATATTATTATTTCAGCACTACAACCTTTGCCATGGAAAAGAATTACAAATATGTAGCAGCCAACGGCAGCATTTACTATTTTGGAAGTAAAGGTTACCGTGCAAAGAACAAGTTTATCACCCTCACAGAGAATGGCAGGAAGAATACTTATTATTTTGGAAAAAATGGAAAGGCTTATAAGGGCTGGTACACTATCAAAGGAAAAAAATATTATTTCTACCGCGGAACGGGTGCTGGCGCAGGAGTACGTGCGCAGAACGTGAGCCTGACTAGTGCAGATGGACTCGTTTCCGTATTTAACAAAAATGGTGTATGTACCAAACAATACAGATCGGATGACCAGTAACAGTAACCAATAATCTTGATTTATCAGCCGGAATCATGTATATTAGAGCGTGTTTGAAAGATCTCCCACAAATTGTGATGCACATCTTGCAGAAAACCTTTTCAAACACGTTCCAAGAAGTCGATAAGACTGTAAATTTGACTGAATATAAAATGAAAGATAAATAAGGAGAAAAGAAAATGGGAAAAATTAAAGTAACAAATTGTGATGATATTGAAGGATTAAAAGTAATCGAGCCAACCGTATTTGGAGATTCCAGAGGCTATTTATGGAGACTTACAATTACAATGACTTCAAAGAGGCAGGAATTGACGTAGAATTCGTACAGGATAATCAGTCCAGCTCACGTTATGGTGTTCTTCGCGGTCTCCATTTCCAGCTTCATTATCCACAGGACAAACTTGTCCGCGTAGTAAACGGAGAAGTGTTTGATGTGGCTGTAGATTTAAGAGAGGGCTCCAAAACTTATGGAAAATGGTACGGAGTTGTTCTTTCAGCAGAGAATAAGAAACAGTTTTTTATTCCGAAGGGATTTGCACATGGCTTCCTGGTTCTTTCTGAGAATGCTGAGTTTACTTATAAATGCTCCGATTTTTATCATCCAAACGATGAGGGCGGTCTGATCTGGAATGATCCGGACATCAATGTACAGTGGCCGATTCCGGAAGGTATGGAGCTGATCTTCTCTGACAAGGATCAGAAATGGGGCAGCTTTAAGGAACTTAACAGATAGGAGACTGTAAATGCTTAAGTCTAATTTTTTCCCTGCCGGCGGATTTATATAAAAACCGCCGGCTGGTTATGAAACTGGCAAAAAATGATTTCAAGACCCGATATGCAGGTTCTTATTTTGGAACCTTCTGGGCTTTCGTTCAGCCAGTGGTAACAATTCTGGTATACTGGTTTGTATTTTCAGTGGGGTTCCGGTCCAACACAGATGAACTGGGAGTCCCTTTTGTGCTTTATCTGGTAGCTGGTATTGTGCCCTGGTTTTTCTTTTCTGATGCGCTTTCCGGAGGTACCAATTCGCTTCTGGAATATAATTACCTTGTAAAAAAGGTAGTGTTCAACATTAGCGTCCTTCCAGTGGTAAAAATAATTTCCGCTTTATTTGTACATGGCTTTTTTGTACTTCTGGCAATTATTCTTTATACATGTAACGGAAGATTTCCTGACTGGTATTACCTTCAGATATTGTATTATAGTGCATGCGTCTTTTTTCTTGTGTTGGGACTTTGCTATGCTACCAGCGCAATTGCAGTCCTTTTCCGCGATCTGAACCAGATTATTGGTATCGGATTACAGGTTGGAGTATGGCTGACTCCTATTATGTGGGTGTCAGAGAGCATGATCGGTGCCAACAGCCTTCTATACAAAATTCTTCAGCTGAATCCTGTATTTTATATTGTATCAGGATATCGTGACGCATTTATTATCAAGCGCTGGTTCTTTGAAAGACCAGTCTGGACATTATATTTCTGGATATTTGCCATCTGCTGCTTCCTGTTTGGAAACTGGATCTTTAAGCGGCTTCGGGTTCATTTTGCAGATGTTCTGTAAATAGGAGAAAATGCAGTTATGAATCGAAATGTATTCAGCGAAGAGGAAAGGTAACGGCTTATGAGGCATGTTCGATGAAGTACAGAACTATAGAGGAACTGAGCAGTTACAAAGCGGATAGAAAAGAAAGGGAAACAACGTGGAAAGTAAAAAGCGCCATTGAAATAAGAAATTTGTCCAAGATGTATAAGCTCTATAACAGACCACTGGACCGCCTGAAGGATTCTCTGGGGCTTAGTCGTAAGAAGCTGTATAAAGAACATTATGCACTTAAGGATGTTAGTTTTGATATTGGAGAAGGAGAATGCGTTGGTATTATTGGAACAAACGGCTCCGGAAAATCCACCATTCTGAAAATTATTACCGGTGTACTGGCTCCTACAGCCGGAACCGTAACCGTAAATGGAAGAATTTCAGCTCTTCTGGAGCTGGGAGCCGGATTTAATCCGGAATATTCCGGTATGGAAAATATTTTCCTGAATGGTACCATGTTAGGCTTTTCCGAAGAAGAAATCAACGCAAGGCTGGATGAAATCCTCAGTTTTGCAGATATTGGTGACTTTATCCATCAGCCGGTAAAGACCTACTCCAGTGGTATGTTTGTACGCCTGGCCTTTGCTGTGGCTATCAACATAGATCCGGAGATCCTGGTAGTGGATGAAGCACTTTCTGTAGGTGATGTATTTTTTCAGGCGAAATGCTATCATAAGTTCGAGGAATTTAAGAAACAGGGCAAAACTATTTTGTTTGTAAGTCATGACCTGGGAAGCATTTCCAAATACTGCGATCGTGTTATTCTTTTGAATCAGGGTGTCATGCTGGACGAGGGCACGCCTAAAGCTATGGTAGACATGTATAAGCAGCTTCTGGTACATCAAGATCCGGTGAAACAGGCAGAAGGCTCAGAGACAAAGAAAGAAGACTGGAAACAGGGATTCCTTGTGAACCCAAACACATTGGAGTATGGGGAAAAACAGGCTGAGATCACAGACTTCGTTGTAATAGATTCCAAGGGACTTCAGACCAACACGATCGAGAAGGGGTCTAAATTTCAGATTAAAATGCGCATTCATTTTCATGAAAGCATTCAGCAGCCTATTATGGCTTTCACGTTCAAGAATATTCAGGGAACTGAGATCACAGGAACCAACACTATGTATGAAGGTGTGAATGTGGAACACACAGACGCAGGGGATGAGTGTGTAGTGGGATTTTTGAGCAGAAAATGGATATGCAGGGCGGGGAATATCTTCTCTCCTTTGGATGTACCGGTTATCGGAATGGAGATTTTACCGTATTCCATCGTTTATATGATGCATGCAACATAACTGTGGTTTCTTCCAAAAATACAGTTGGATTCTACGATATGAATTCCAAAGTGTGGATAGAGGAATAATAAAATATGCAGGAAAAAATCGGAAACGTAACATTAGATTATGAATATTACCCAGGTGAGGATCTGTACAGCGATGGTCCTGTGGAAGAAGAACTCCTGGAAATTGCGGAAAAATTATCAGGAGAAGGAACTAAACCAGTTGATCTATGAGCGAAACAGCTGGCCGGTCCTTTATCATTTTTCACATATTCGCCAGAACATTCTGGAGTGGCTTCCTATCACAAAAGAACAGAAAGTTTTGGAAATCGGGTCCGGATGTGGACCGATCACAGGAGTTCTCGCGCGAAAAGCCAAAAGTGTCACCTGTATCGATCTGTCAAAAATGCGCAGCACCATCAATGCATATCGAAATCGCGAATGCGATAATGTGAAAATTATGGTAGGTAATTTTCAGGATGTGGAGAGTAGCCTTACTGAGAAATATGATTACATTACCCTGATCGGTGTGTTTGAATATTCCCAGGGCTATATCGGGACAGCACAGCCTTATGTGGAAATGCTCCGACGCATTGCCCGCCATCTGGCACCGGGAGGCAGAATCGTGATCGCGATTGAGAACCGGCTTGGTCTGAAATACTGGGCCGGCTGCACCGAAGATCATGTGGGAAAATATTTTGAAGGACTGGAGAACTATCCGGATACCAGAAGTGTGCGGACTTTTTCCAGAAAGGAACTGTCTGATATTATTGACCAGGCTGGTGAATTTAAGACTACTTTCTATTATCCATATCCGGATTACAAATTCCCGATGACTATTATTCAGACAAGCGTCTGCCGAAGAAAGGCGAGCTTCGGGATAATTTCTGCAATTTTGACCGTAACAGAATACAATGTTCAATGAGGGAAAAGTATACGATTCTCTCACTGATGCAGGACTTTTTCAGGAATTTTCCAATTCATTCCTGGTGATTGTGGAAAGGAGGAAAACAAATGAAAGAGATTATTTTCAGTAAAATATTCCAATGAAAGAAGCCGTTCCTTCGCAATCCGCACTGACA
>ENA-OQBL01000506-OQBL01000506.1-human-gut-metagenome-genome-assembly--contig:-NODE-506-length-20333-cov-3.489211_pt1 | contig 20333 bp, 26 predicted proteins | sample MGYA00242747_ERZ504553 | MGnify/ENA primary metagenome ERZ504553 (study PRJEB26092, sample SAMD00036240) | human gut metagenome | host: Homo sapiens | study: EMG produced TPA metagenomics assembly of...
CCATTATTCATATTGGAGAGTAACTCAAGAAGACAACAGTTTCTTTATACTATTTTTGAAAGATAATGAGTTAGGAGATACTATAGAAGAAAATGGCTGGAGAATGTTTTTTGATGCTCCAATAACAACTTTCAATGTCACTCGTGATAGGAGTTGTTATATAGAAAAGGAAACTTAAAACTAGAATACCTTTTAAACAAAGTTCTGCTAATGATTTATTATCTTTATTAACCTACAAGAATTTATCGTCTTTAGTTGAAGATGGAATTGGAATTTGCTTTCAAGCTTTTACAGCAGTTCAGAACTGTACAACTCAGCAGGAACTGGAATTTTTTTAAAGAATTACTTAAAAGTAATCAGGAGATAGCAAAACCTTAACAAGCAACCTTTTTTGGGAGAAATTAAATTGCTTTTATAAAGAAAAAGCGATAGAAGGCTACAAAGAAATGCTTGACGAAATAAAAGAATTAGTAAAACAGCAATAAACGAACAATGACATGAAGAAAATTTGGTTACATGATAAACACTTTTATAAAGTAACATACAACGACCCAGCTTTTGAAATTATAACTAAATTTATAGAGAAAATACCTCCTAGTCTTGACTATAATTATAACGAAGTCTCTCACGATGCAAGTGAATATATTTTCTTGCTTCATAAAGAATGGCTCGGAAGTTTTCCCTATATCATTGTTTACTATGTCTTAGAAAATGATTATAAACAAAACTCTTATGAACTATACCTTAATTGGCAATATAACTACCTTATTAAATGGCATCCGCGTAGAATTAGACTTTTTGATGTAAAGCCGAAAGACGAGGAAGATGAGAAAGACTACAAAGAAGAATTGCATACCTATAATGAATTGAGAGACTATATGGAAGATGCAGATGAAAAATATGTGGAAGAACAATATGAGACTTATTTACTTGACCGTCAGGATGCAGAAGAATTAAAAGAATGGATTAAAAGGAATAAATCCTAAAGTTGTTGTTTTTAAAATCTATATACTAAAAATATGAATATAAGATTATTTAAAGTTGGACTGATTGTTATTTCAATATCGTCTTGTTCTAATAAGACTGTTCAAGAATCACTTTTAACCATTGATACTTTGCTGCAAAACAAAGCAGATACTCTTTTGACAACCTCAATGATAGAGCATCAAGCTACATCAGGCAAGGCTATCATCATGGAAACCGCTACGGGTTATATTAAAGCAATGGTAGGACTGGAACGGAAAGATACCCTCTCCCCATTCCAGCCTACAACCGATTTCTGCACCCCATATTCAACGGAACAGAGGCAGGTAGCCACCCTTTTGGCTGCATTGGAGACTGGTAAAATTAGTTTATCCGACACCGTAGATGTAGGCGAAGGTATTTATATCTCTGACAGTGATACGATAAAGGACCATAACTGGCATAGAGGTGGCTATGGAAAGATAACTGTAGAATGGGCAATAGCCGCCAATTCTCGCATTGGAGAAGTCTTGATAAGGGAACGTGCCTTTGACGATAATAAATCCGAATACGAGGCTGCAATCGGGCAAATCGGTTATGGTAAACCCGATTCTGTCAAGGGACTGGATTGCATACTGAATACCGATGTAGCTGCTTCAAAAATATCTCCAATTCAGTTGATTACTTTCTATAATGCGATAGCCAATCATGGGCGCATGGTGCAGCCTCAGCTATATAAGGATAGTGTAGCGATTATCAACCCTCAGATAGCCTCTAAAGCAAGCATAGATAGTGTTTGTCAAACACTGGAAAGGACGATAACAGAAGGGCTTGGAAAGCGTGCCAATACGGATAAGACAAAGGTAGCAGGCAAAGGGGGAACGATACAGATAGGAAATCCCGATGATTTAACCTATATCATGGATTTCTGCGGTTACTTTCCTACTAATAATCCTCGATATACTATCCTTGTAATCTTGGAGAAACAAGGGCCTCCTGCAAGCGGTCATATACACGCAGCAGGGCTGTTTAGGAAAAATAGTTGAACAATTAATACAGAATAAATGAAAAAGTTAATAGCTCTTTATTTAAATTTTAGTCCCCTCTTTTGAGGCTTTTTTCGCAGCAGACGTTTGTACCTATCTCCGCGACAATGACTGATGCGGAAGGCAGCTATACTTCCGAAAACTTCGATGCGCCAAGTTTACAATTTTGGGATAATCAATCGTCCATAACAGTCAAATGGGGTGGCGACAGACTATCCTTGCAAAAAGTAGGTTCAGCCAACGGCACTTATAGAACTACAGCTTCCGCTAATGGCATGTCCCTTACTGTTTCCGCTTATCGTAGTTCAAATACTGGCAAAATATATCTGATAACGGTAAAACGGAAATCAAGAGAAGGAAGTGTAACAATCAATTTCAAAGAGAAAAAATATACCTATCAGTAATGGGGAAAGGTAGTGAAAAAGGTTGTGGATGCTTGACCGCTGTTGTTTTTGCTTTATGGATATGGTTTACTCTGGTATTATCTCCCGATAGTAATTCAGGAGCACGCTATGGTGCTATCGGAGAATTTTCATACGGCTTTGCAATTGTAGCCGGACTCATTTTTGTAGTCATTTTATGGTACATGACTCGCAAATTATAGGAAAGTAAAATAAAAAGTATGTAGCTTTATGCTATTCTCCTTATACTTTATCAGTTATTAATCGCTTGCTGTAAGGGGGAGGTAAGTTAAAACAAAGAAATATGAAATTATCGTCAGTAATAAGAAACAGCTCGCTTTGCATATTGTTTTTGTGCAATTTAATCATGCTATTTTCATGCAATAGTAATAATAGCAGTAATGGAAACAGTGATGATACTACTCAGAATATCGTTCAGGAAGAAGTGGTTGCTCCTGCAGAAATACCTATGGAGGATAGGGTGCAGAGCCTATTAAAACCCAATGAGCAATATGTAGAGCCTGACACCAAAGGGCATGAAAAGACTTCTATAGAATTAAAATCAGATGTTGTTGGTTTTCCTAAATACATATATGAAGTCTATGATAATGACCTTAATAAATATATTGAAATTAATGGAGTTAAATATTTAATGAACCCTATATATGAGAATAATGCTTTTGGTGTTTCGATAGCATGCAAATATACTTGTTCAGCAAGGTGTAATAAGGGGATGATTGATATATCTTACTACTATCCTGAGTCAGTTGACATCAAAATAACATCAGATAATTCTGTTACTTGGTCTGCTAGATATGATAATTTTGAAATCAATCCGGATTTGGTTGGACGACACAATTCCTCAAAGCCTATTAAAGAAAGCACTCCCTCAGTTACAATTGCGGATACCACTGCACTTCCAATTAATTGAAATTTATACATCCTTAATAAGGAAAATCTTAAAAATAGATATGACATGAAACATTTTCTTAACTTTTATTCATATTTCTTTTAACTTCTTGCAATTTTAATAAGGGTTATGAAGTAGATATTGATTCTTATAACAAGAAACTTCACATTACAGTACCACCTCCCAAAATCGGAGCTTCCGGAATGGGTAGAATTGATTGGAAAGTTGATTTAGACGCAATAGAAAAGGAGATTTTTGATGAATTTAGAAGTTCTAATCATAAGGGCGTTTATTCGGTATATTTATCAACAACCGTAAATGACCAATACGGAAGCAAGAGAAAGAAAGATATGGGGCTAATTGGAACAATTAGTACGGCTGAAATAAAGAAATATCACGATTATAGTTATTTCAAAGGCAAAATATCAAGCATGATTGCAACGGGATATTTGAAAAAAAGTGAAAATTATATCTATTCCTTAATAATTAATAAATATGAATGGTGGAGGATGGACTGGCTTAGTACTCGGTGGATTAACCGGACTTGGAACGGGTAGTTTTGGTGGTTTCTTGGCTATGGCTATTATAGGCTGTTTAGTAGGAATTATCAGTGACCCTGATAGGCGTAAACGAGAGTAGATTTATATCATGGAGATGTAAACGGTAGCCTATTGCAAAAAATTGAAGTCGTAATGGATTGATACTCTGTTACGACTTTATTTTTATAGCTATGTGATGAAGGGAATAGCTGGGTAATCTGAATAAATCTGATAGTAGATTTAGCAGACTGGGAGGATAGAAATATATACCCTTTTTCATCCCCAATAAATAAAGAGGGTCATATAATTTACCCATACTGACAAGCATACCGCCACACCACCTAAAACGCCCCCTCCGTACTTCCAATTTTAAATTTATATATCTACCCTTTTCTAATCCAAGAACGGAGGTTTTCAATCACAATCAACCATTTAACGAAATTTCAGTAGCTCAATATTGAGCCACGTACTGCTTCTATACATAGGCAGGAAGATGTTTTCCGGAAAAGCAATCCCTCGAATTACTGATGATTTTCGTTTGTTCAATCATTTATAATCAATACAATACAAAACTAATTACATTAACTACGGCTTAAAATAGCGAAGTCAGGGGAGCTATACACCTTACTTTCTCGAAAGCACATCAGACATATAAACTATACTATTCCATTCATATTATCTCCCAAGTCGGATTTATAGCTCAAATCGCTATTCAGTCAGATATAAGTACGGAGCAAGAAGCAATCCTTGTAAATACTTGGTATCTGCCTAAATCAATCAATAATCATTTAATTCAAATTCATTATGGAAGCATTACAAATCATGCCTATCATGGCACAGAACCAATCGAGATTAAACTTGGGTGAGTACGCAGAAGAAGCAACCATTATCCAAGAAGAAGCAACAGCAAAGTCGGGTGTGAGTTTTCTTGAAGCGAATACCAATGAAATCACCATGAACGAGCTTGCAAACAAGTGTGTCGTTCCGACATGGGCTAATCAAGAGCTGACTATCGCACACCAAGATTTTATATCCTGCGTGCATGATGCAGCCAGTTCCTTCTATGCAGGAGAACGGTTGAACAGCCCCGATATAAGAGTTTCGCACATCGTCAGAGGCAGAGTACCACAAGCACTTGGAAAAAAGGCATCAGAGCTTTTAGAATGCGAAAAGACACAGTTCTACCAACGGCTTGCGTTTGCTTTTACTATCCCAACCATTACCGAAACGGTAAGAGGGCAACGGCTTGAATTGTGCATCGGTGGAGTGCGGAACTACAGCGACCTCAATCTGTACCGAGCCACCAAAGGAATAGAGAAGTTCTCCGTTTTTGTCGGTTGGAGGGTGCATGTCTGTTCCAATCAGGTGCTAACTGGTGAGGGGCTGAAATACAACATGGAGGTGACGAACATCAGCGAACTCTATCGCAACGTGCTTGAACTGTTCCACAGCTTCAATCCTGCGAAAGAAATTCATCTGATGCAGACGCTTACCGATACCTCACTGTCCGAAACCCAGTTTGCGCAAATCGTAGGACGGATGCGGATGTACCAAGCATTGTCACCTGCAAGACAGAAAGCAGTTCCAAGACTACTGATAACCGACAGCCAGATTAATTCTGTTTGTCGAGACTACTACCACAACGAAGTGTTCGGAGCAAAGGATAACGCTATATCCATGTTCGATTTTCATAATCTTCTAACGCAGGCTAATAGGGGCAGCTACATAGATACTTATCTGCAACGAGCCGTAAATGCCACGGAAGTCAGTTTAGGGATTAACAACGTCCTGCAAGGAATTGATAACAAATACGCTTGGTTCTTGGGCTAAGTGGTGTTGATTGATAGAGAGGAAAGGGCAGCTATTCAGTTAGTTGTCCTTTCTTTATTTTATGAACTTCTTAAAACTACAATAATATGGAATTACAAAACAGTCGTGAATACAAGGCAGCGCAAGAACTGGAACGAGCCTTAAACGATATGGGCTGGAGTCCCAAGAGATTCGCAGAAAGCACCCGATTCTACCACCGCACCTTACAGCAGGAATTAATGCGTACCATAGTGGCGGTTATCCGAATGGTAGGTGACGACAGCTATGGAACAGACCTCAGAAACCAAGCATCTCATGAACTGTGCAAACGGATAATAGACAGCGGTGTGCTGGATGATATTTATCTTCCGTTCATCTGATAAAGTACAGACAACAATTATCAAGAGGACATCATCAGCGTGGTGTCCTCTTTTATTAATTAATCAAACATCACATATCATGGATATAGATTATCAAGTGGGGAGGTGGAGCTTTCCTATAAATCAACAGACAGAAAGAAACTGAAAATCGCCACATCTTCCGATGCGTACGGAATGTTATTACCTACGTTCAGGGAAGGTACAATCGGCTATAAGGAATATTTTAAAGTCGTACTTCTCAATCAAGCGCAGGAGGTTTTAGGGTATACACAGATTTCGGAAGGAGGGCTGACAGAAACAAGTGCTGATGTGCGGATAATCCTGCAAGCAGCCTTGCTTACCAACGCTACGGCTATAATTCTCGCGCACAATCATCCAAGCGGAAAACTACGCCCCAGTCGGCAGGATATTGCCTTAACGGAGCAGGTAAAGAAAGCAGCCGAGATTATGCGAATAACGGTCATGGACCACATTATTCTAACGGATGATAGCTATTACAGCTTTGCCGATGAAGGACAGTTATAGGGTTTCTATTTCGGTCAGGTAGTGGGTATCTGATATGGGTGCTCACAATCTGACCGAGATAAAACATTCACTTTGTCAATTAGTGAATGTTTCCTTAATAATCAGTCAATTAGCAAACCATACTCAAAAATTAATATTCACTTTTATTCATTTACATACAAAACCGAATATCATGTCACTCAAATACTCAACAACAACAGCAGACTATCTCGTGTGGTCAGATGCGATGAACCTTATCCGGAAATTAGCCAAAGACGGAAATTATAAGATTTCACTTCTCATATCTTTGGGATGTTTCACTGGATTACGGATTTCTGATATTCTCGCTTTAAGGTGGAAGCAGATACTTGGTGCGGACGAGTTTACGGTAATAGAGAAAAAGACCGGTAAGCAAAGAATAATCAGAATCAATCTCCAGTTACAACAACACATCAAGGAATGTTACGAGCATATAAATCCGGTTGGAGTTAATGCGCCAATCCTTATAAGTCAGAAAGGAACGGTGTTCACTGTCCAACGGATAAACATCATTCTCAAAGAAGTGAAAACGCGGTATAACTTACGAATCAAGAACTTCTCTTGCCACAGTCTCAGAAAGACTTTCGGAAGACAGGTTTATACTATGAATGGGGAGAACTCGGAACTCGCTTTAGTCAAATTGATGGAGCTGTTCAATCATAGCTCAGTAGCTATCACCAAACGATACTTAGGACTTAGGCAAGAGGAAATCTTACAGGCTTATGATTATCTTGCTTTCTAATTAAAAACGGTCAGGAAAGGCTTAAAACAGTCTTTTCCTAACCGCTATTTTTCAAACTCAAATAATCAGAGATTTATATTGTACTCTATCCGGGTCGATTCCAAGTTCTTTCGTCCATTGGCAAACATCACCAACAGTAGTCGGTTTTATTTCCTCTGGGTGGTTTCTTGAACTTCCTCCTGGAATTCCAAAAGAACGTCAGCGATATCCCGTTTGCTTCCTTCCAGTTCATCTTCATACCAATCAAACATTTCTATGTTTTGGCAAAAGGGAAAATAGTTTACTCCGCCGTTCTTCCCAATTCGCAACCGCATCCGCATCAGGACAAAGGACAACATTCCGACCTGCAAGTGCTTGGCACATTTCCGGCTTTAAATTCTGTTTTCCACCGCAAGCCAACCAAAGGTATTCAGGATACACCAACGCACAGATGATTGCTGTTTTCTCGCTTTCAACAAGACAAACCGCCTCATTAGAGCGTGAAGACAACAGATGTTCTCCAAACAAGCATTGTTTCAAATTCCAGTCAGAAGGTTTCAATCCTTTCTTCTTCATTATACGTGCATGTAACCAATCAATTCTATCCATTTTATCCTTTATACGATGTCCGTTTTCATCATACGCCATAATTTTAGCAGTTCGGCAACGTCCTTGAATATCAATCTGAGGAAATATGGTTTCACTATTCTTGGCGGTTCCGATGTGATAGTCTGAAAACACCTGCTGCAAATCAGATAATGGAAAACTGTTCAAGGAGAAATTTTTTGCAATGTATTTCTTTCATAGTTCAATCTCTCCAATTTTTGCAATTGGCACTCATAGGAATAACATCGAACTTTCCTTCTATCGGCTTTACAAATCTTGGGGGAAGCGGATTGCTTGCGTTCAGAAAGGTAACCGTTTCCATGCTCCTTAAAATACTCTCTTGGCGGTTTATGGTAGCCACAGTTATTCTTATGGTCGCATATTCCGACATCATCAGATAAATACTGGTTCGTTTCAGTGTCAATGTAACGAGTAAAGCAGTGGGGACGTCCGCATTTGGGACATGTGTAACGGCTGTTTGGTCCGTTATATTTCTCAAATTCAAATCTATACATAAATTATTTTGAAAATAAGTTTAAATCAATTACCGTCATACCGTCAACAACCGTCAAATGACCGTCAATGACGGTTGATTATTATATTTACCGTCATACCGTCACACACATATATAATATGTGTGACATGACGGTAAATAATGACGGTTTATGTAGAGGGTGTTCCCGATAAAGAGTATACACCATCTCTTTTCAACAAGATGCCTTTTTCTATAGCTGACTTAAATGGTTCGCTCTGCTGTGCTGTCTGATTTTCCACTTTTTTCCATATAAGCTTTTTTAAGCACTCCTTGACGCAACCCTGATACATACTAAAGCATTCTCGAAAAAATCTGCTCCATTTTTTCATTAGCTGCCTTGTCTTTATCAACTTTATCTTTAACGGGTACATCTTCTATACAGAAAATCACCTTCTTCATCTATTGAGAAAGCCAAAGCAGGACAAGGAACATTCCGGCTATCGGTACATGAGACCTTGAATACCCCGGTCTTTTCAATTTTCTCAACTTTGAAGCTGTCAGTCACTTTATTAAGCAACTCAGTTCCCAAATGACCACGCATATTTTCATCCTGATATCCCTTATTCTGATGCAATACGCAAAGGATTGTGCATTTGTAATCTGTTGCAAGCGAAAGTAATTCTTGGATGAGGTTTGCGCTTTCTGTTATATTATTAAAGTCCTGAATCAAATCTCGAATACCGTCAATAACAACGAAAGTCGGTTTCATCTCCCGAATCGCACTCTTTATCAAATCAAGACGTTTCCGATAATCAACCTTTCGCAAAGAGAATGGACAAAAAACGGTCATCATTCTGCGTTTCCTCCAATCCTGCAAACCGCATGGCACGATAACAGCCTTTCTGCAAACTTGCTGCCGATTGTTCCGTATCGAACAAAAGAATTTTATAAGAATCTTGTAAAGGAGATACACTTCCACGAGGCTGCCCTGCCAACATTGTCGCAATGAGATAATATATAAACTGACTTTTCCCATTCTTGGCTTTAGCATTAAGCGCTATTAGCTCTCCTTTCGGAAAAGTATCTATATTACCAATAGAAAGAAGATACTCTGCATCAGCTACCGGTTGCGTGAGGTCAAGGAGATATGTTAAGTACTCAGGTTGTTTTGGCTCAGAAGCTTTTTTTGTTACTGCCTCCAACTTAGCAGTAAGATTTTCTTTCTTTGTTACCATATCATCCTTTTTTAGTTAAACGACCCGTAACTGTGTAGTTGATTGCAGCCTGTTCCAACTCTTCATTGGTTGCTACCCGGTTCTGCAACATCCATTCTTCTATCTCCTGACGCTTGAAATAAATCCGCTTATCCTTTTTATAATACGGTATTTCCTTCGCACAAGTTTTCTTGTACAAACATGAAACGCTTAAATCGGTCAGTTTTGATACTTCTTCGATTGTCAACACGTTCTTGGCTGAAAGTAGACTGAGGGCTTTGATTTCCCTCAATTCATTTAACAGTTCCTCCATTATTATTCATTTTTTGGAGGTTGAAGCAGGAAATATTCGCTGCCCCACTCCACTAAAGAAAGGTATTTTGCAACCCGTCCCTAACGGAGCAAAACAAAAATCAGTCTATGAAAAGCGGAACATGGGAAAAGAAAGTCTGGGACATTATGAATAATCCGTAGAATTCGCCTAATATTATAAGGTATGAAGTCTTTATGTTTTATTAAATCGTTTATTTGCAGATAGATATATTTTTTAGTCCTTCATTTTCCATATCTTTAATTAAAAACTGTAATCAATGTCCACCGTATCATATCTATTTTCAATCAATGATACATACATAAAATAGTAATACCCAGCAACCTGATAATTTACCTATAACGTAGAGATGTCTGTGGATTAGTTTTGAAATAGTGGATATGTGAAGACAGAAACAATACAGAGAACTTAAATAAACTAAAAACACCCAATTTTACATTGTAGGGTGTAAAACTGGGTGTAATTCTTGCAAACTATTGATTTTCAATGTTTATTGCGGTGCGTACGGGACTCGAACCCGTGACCCCATGCGTGACAGGCATGTATTCTAACCAACTGAACTAACGCACCATTATTTCATTTTTTTTGTAGCTATCTCTCTCGATTGCGGTTGCAAAGGTAGGCATTTCTTTGATATCTGCAATAGCTATGACGAATTTTTTTTCAAGCGTTTTGTGCTGTATTTGCTTTATATCCTCATATTGAGAGGATTGTAAAAATGAGAGAAAAGTAAATTTAACAACTGTTTAGAAATTTGTTTATGCACTGTTTTGTTCTTGATATGAAAATCTCTCCTGGAGAAAACGAAACATTTCGGAGCTTGTTTTAAACTTCTTGCTCGAAAAGTTCTTTGTTTTGCAATAAATCGTTATTTTTGCGAACTCAAAACGAGAATGTTGTAATTTGAAAAATGATAAAAACATTTTAGGATGATGAAAACAGCCAAACTGTTGCTGCACTGCCCTGACAAACCTGGCATATTGGCAGAAGTAACAGACTTTATAACGGTGAACAAAGGTAATATTATCTATCTAGATCAGTATGTAGACCATGTAGAGAATATCTTTTTCATGCGTATAGAATGGGAATTGAAGGATTTTCTGGTACCTCAAGAAAAGATTGAAGATTATTTTGCCACCTTGTATGCACAGAAGTATGAGATGAATTTTCGTCTCTATTTCTCCGATACAAAACCGCGCATGGCTATCTTTGTCTCGAAGATGTCCCATTGCTTGTTCGACTTGCTGGCGCGTTATACTGCCGGTGAGTGGAACGTAGAGATACCTCTTATCATAAGCAATCATCCTGATTTGCAGCATGTGGCAGAGCGTTTCGGTATTCCTTTCCATCTTTTCCCCATCACCAAAGAGACAAAGGAAGAACAAGAGAAGAAGGAAATGGAGCTACTGGCAGAACATAAGATAACTTTCATAGTGCTGGCACGCTACATGCAGGTCATTTCCGAGCAAATGATAAATGCTTATCCTAATAGGATAATCAATATCCATCATTCTTTCCTTCCGGCATTTGTAGGAGCGAAGCCCTATCATGCTGCGTTTGAACGTGGAGTGAAGATTATTGGAGCCACCAGCCACTATGTTACCACAGAGTTGGATGCCGGTCCTATCATAGAGCAGGATGTGGTGCGTATTACACACAAGGACACTGTGCAAGATTTGGTGAACAAGGGCAAGGACTTGGAAAAGATTGTACTTTCCCGTGCTGTTCAGAAGCATATTGAACGCAAGGTGTTGGCATATAGGAATAAAACAGTAATATTTAATTAGTTGATAATTGATGGTGTGGAACCAGTCATTACCTTTCAATTATCACCTTTCAATTGTCAATTCTCAATAAAAAATGAAGGTTGCAGTTATCAAATATAATGCAGGCAATATCCGTTCGGTGGATTATGCTTTGAAACGCCTGGGAGTAGAGGCAGTGATTACAGCGGATGAGGCTGTGCTACGTGCTGCCGATAAGGTTATCTTTCCCGGTGTGGGAGAGGCGGAAACCACTATGGACTTTTTGCGTGCCAGTGGTATGGATAGGTTGATAAAGGAATTACGCCAGCCGGTATTGGGCATTTGTCTGGGCATGCAGTTGATGTGCCGTCATTCTGAAGAGGGGGATGTGGATTGTCTGGGTATTTTTGATACTGATGTGAAACGTTTCATTTCTCAGAGGCACGAGGATAAAGTGCCTCATATGGGATGGAATACCATTGCTCGGATAAATAGTGGCCTTTTTAAAGGCTTTACTAAAGAAGAGTTTGTCTATTTCGTACATAGTTTCTATGTGCCTGTCAGTGATTGTACGGCAGCCGTGACGGATTATATTCATCCGTTCAGTGCCGCTTTGCATAAAGACAATTACTACGCCACACAGTTCCATCCGGAAAAGAGTGGAAGTGTGGGAGAGCGTATTTTGCGGAATTTCCTGGAACTGTAAATCGCCAAATCGTAAATGAAATGATAGAACTGATTCCGCTATTGACATTATTGACGGAAAATGTGTACGCCTTTCCCAAGGCAATTATGACAGCAAGAAGGTGTACAATGAAAATCCCGTGGAAGTGGCCTTGGAACTGGAGGCTCATGGTATCCGCAGACTTCATGTGGTCGATTTGGACGGTGCGGTTTCCCATCATGTGGTAAACTATCGCACGTTGGAACAGATAGCTGTGCGTACGTCTCTTATTATAGATTTTGGAGGTGGGGTAAAGAGTGATGAAGATTTGGTGATAGCTTTTGAGAACGGTGCGCAGATGGTGACTGGCGGCAGCATTGCTGTGAAGAATCCCGAATTGTTCTGCAAATGGCTTCAAATGTATGGCTCTGAGAAAATTATTCTTGGCGCTGATGTGAAAGAGCATAAAATAGCCGTCAATGGTTGGAAGGATGAGAGTGGTTGCGAACTGTTTCCGTTCTTGAAAGACTATGTGGAGAAGGGGGTTCATAAGGTTATCTGTACTGATATCAGTTGTGATGGAATGCTGCAAGGACCATCGATAGCGCTGTATAAGGAGATATTGGAGCACCGCCCTGAACTCTATTTGATAGCCAGTGGAGGAGTAAGTTGTGCTGATGATATCCGCCAGCTGGAAACTGCCGGTATACCTGCCGTTATTTTCGGTAAGGCTCTGTACGAAGGTCGCATTACCTTCAAAGAACTGGAAAACTTTGTTGGTTGAAAGGTGAAAATTGAAAATTAAAAATTAATCACTTATAACTTATAACTCATAACTCAAACCGCCGTGTTAGCAAAAAGAATCATTCCTTGCCTCGACATAAAAGATGGGCAGACCGTGAAAGGTGTCAATTTTGTGAACCTCCGCCAGGCAGGTGACCCGGTAGAACTGGCGCGTGCTTATAGTGAGCAGGGTGCCGACGAACTGGTTTTTCTCGACATCACAGCCAGTTTTGAAGGTCGTAAGACTTTCACAGAAATGGTGAAACGCATAGCTGCGAATATCAGTATTCCTTTTACTGTAGGTGGAGGCATTCATGAACTGGGTGACGTGGATAGGCTACTGAATGCAGGTGCCGATAAAATCTCCATCAATTCCTCTGCTATCCGCCGTCCCGGATTGATAGACGAGATTGCGAAGAACTTCGGTTCGCAGGTTTGTGTACTGGCAGTTGATGCCAAACAGACTGAGAAGGGATGGTGGTGTTACTTGAACGGTGGCCGTGTGGAAACGGATAAGGAACTGTTTGCGTGGACAAAAGAAGCCCAGGAACGTGGTGCGGGCGAGATATTGTTCACTAGCATGAATCACGACGGTGTCAAGACTGGTTATGCCAATGAAGCGCTTTCCAGCCTTGCCGACAATTTGTCCATCCCTATCATTGCATCGGGGGGAGCAGGTGTCAAAGAGCATTTTCGTGATGTCTTTTTGCAGGGAAAAGCAGATGCTGCTCTGGCAGCCAGTGTTTTTCATTTCGGAGAAATCAAAATTCCCGAATTAAAATCGTACCTTTGTGCCCAAGGAATTGCGATGAGAGGATGAAGGTGAGTTTACGATTGGACGATTTACGATTTACGATTGGGATTACTCAAGCAAATCATAAGTCTCCAGTCACTTAAAATAATTCAATCGTAAATAGTAAATAGCTAAATCGTAAATAAAATGGATTTTGACAAGATGAACGGACTTGTTCCGGCGATTATACAAGATGCAGATACCGCTAAGGTGCTGATGCTTGGCTTTATGAATAAGGAGGCTTATGACAAGACGGTGGAAACCGGAAAGGTGACTTTCTTCAGTCGTACCAAGAACCGTCTTTGGACGAAAGGCGAGGAGAGTGGTAACTTCCTGAATGTGGTTTCCATGAAGGAAGACTGTGACCGGGATACGTTACTGGTGCAGGTACATCCCGTAGGCTCGGTTTGCCATACCGGTGCAGATACTTGCTGGGGTGAGAAGAACGAACAACCTGTTATGTTCTTGAAGCTTCTTCAGGATTTTATCTGTAAGCGTTATGATGAGATGCCCGAAGGTTCCTATACGACTAGTCTTTTCCAGTCCGGTGTCAACAAAATGGCACAGAAGGTAGGCGAAGAGGCTGTGGAAACTGTCATTGAGGCTTGCAACGGTACGGACGAACGCCTGATTTATGAAGGAGCTGATTTGTTGTATCACCTCATCGTGCTACTCACATCCAAAGGATACCGCATTGAAGACCTTGCGCGTGAATTGGAGGAACGTCACAGTGCGACGTGGAAGAAACACTAAACAATTAAAAACTTAACAATTAAAAATTAAAATAGGGGTGGGCGAGGCGCTGATAAGATATACGGACGTAGAGATACACCAGCAGGAGTTGTGCGTACTGAACGGTGTGAATTTGGAACTTCACAAAGGGGAGTTCGTGTACTTGGTAGGTAAAGTGGGTTCTGGCAAGACGAGCCTGCTCAAGACTTTCTATGGTGAACTGGATATTGCATCGGGCAAGGCTGAGGTATTGGGGTATGACATGCTCCATATTAAGCGTAAGCACATCCCACAGTTGCGCCGCAAACTGGGAATCGTATTCCAGGACTTCCAGTTGCTGACAGACCGTACGGTGTACGACAATCTTGAATTTGTTCTCCGTGCTACCGGTTGGAAGAGCAAAGGGGAGATTAAGGACAAAATAGAAGAGGTGCTGAACCTGGTGGGGATGAGCAACAAAGGGTATAAGTTGCCCAATGAACTGTCGGGCGGTGAGCAGCAGCGCATTGTGATTGCGCGTGCAGTTCTCAACTCTCCGGAGATAATCCTTGCGGATGAACCTACCGGAAACCTGGATTCGGAAACCGGACATGTTATTGCAGAGCTTCTGCACGGCATCAGTGAAGCCGGTGCACTGGTGGTGATGACCACGCACAACTTGCAGTTGCTGCGAGAGTTTCCCGGTAAGGTGTACCGGTGCGCAGACCACCTGATGACTGATGTTACGGCAGAATACGCCCCTACAATAACCAATGATTAGTAGTTATCTCTGACTACTGATTCTTATAAAGAACAGAAATTAACGATAGAGCTCCGTAGCTGCCTACTTGTAGCTCGTAGCTTGTAACTATAAACTAATTAATACAGAAACGAAAATGAAAGTTTTAAAGTTTGGAGGTACTTCAGTAGGTTCGGCTCAGCGAATGAAGGAAGTGGCCAAATTGATTACCGATGGTGAACGTAAGATTGTGGTTCTCTCTGCCATGTCGGGTACCACAAACACATTGGTTGAGATTTCGGACTATCTGTACAAGAAGAATCCGGAAGGTGCCAACGAGATTATCAACAAGCTGGAAAGTAAATATCGCCAGCACATTGATGAACTTTTTGCTACTCCGGAGTATAAACAGAAAGGCTTGGAGCTCATCAAATCTCATTTTGACTATATCCGTTCTTATACCAAAGACCTCTTCACTCTGTTTGAGGAGAAGGTGGTGTTGGCTCAGGGCGAGTTGATTTCCACCGCCATGATGAATTACTATCTGCAGGAATGCGGTGTGAAGTCTGTGTTGCTTCCGGCTTTAGAATACATGCGTACGGATAAGAATGCCGAACCCGATCCGGTCTATATCAAGGATAAGCTTCAGATTCAGCTGGAATTACATCCGGATGCTGAGATTTATATTACTCAGGGGTATATCTGCCGTAACGCCTACGGAGAGATAGACAATCTGCAGCGTGGCGGAAGCGACTATACGGCTTCGCTGATCGGTGCTGCCATCAACGCTTCTGAAATTCAGATTTGGACGGATATCGACGGCATGCACAACAATGATCCCCGTATTGTGGACAAAACTGCGCCGGTGCGTCATCTGCACTTCGAAGAGGCCGCAGAGCTGGCATATTTTGGTGCCAAGATTCTGCACCCCACCTGCATTCAGCCTGCCAAGTATGCCAATATTCCCGTCCGTCTGCTCAATACGATGGACCCCACTGCTCCGGGTACACTGATTTCTAACGATACGGAGAAGGGTAAGATTAAGGCGGTGGCTGCCAAGGACAACATTACGGCTATCAAGATAAAGTCCAGCCGCATGTTGCTTGCTCACGGATTCTTGCGTAAGGTTTTCGAGATATTCGAGAGCTACCAGACTTCCATTGATATGATTTGTACCTCAGAAGTGGGTGTGTCCGTATCTATCGACAATGTGAAGCATCTTAATGAAATTCTGGATGACTTGAAGAAGTATGGTACAGTGACGGTGGACAAGGACATGTGTATCATCTGTGTGGTGGGCGATCTCGAATGGGAGAACGTCGGTTTCGAAGCCAAGGCATTGGATGCCATGCGCGACATACCGGTACGTATGATTTCTTTCGGTGGTAGCAACTATAATATTTCTTTCCTCATCCGAGAGTGTGACAAGAAAGTGGCGTTGCAGTCACTCAGCAATGCGCTGTTTAACGGCGAATAAATATTTTTTTAGGGTGTAGATTACGCGGATTGTACAGATAAAAAACAAAAAGAATCCGTGCAATCCGCGTAATCCGTGCCTAAAAAGAGTTGCAAACACTTCTTTCATTTCCTTTTTTAAAACTAAACAAAGATTACAGCTATTATATGAAAGGAACATTTCCCATCAATAAATTCCGCGAATTGCGTACTCCCTTCTATTACTACGATACAAAGGTTTTGCGTGATACGCTTGACTGCATTCGTACGGAGGCGGCGAAGTATGGTAATTATTCAGTGCATTATGCCGTGAAGGCCAACGCCAATCCCAAAGTGCTTGCCATTATCCGCGAGAATGGTTTGGGTGCCGACTGTGTAAGTGGCGGTGAGATCCGTGCTGCCATCAAAGCCGGTTTTCCCACTGGCAAGATTGTTTTTGCCGGGGTGGGTAAGGCTGATTGGGAAATTAATCTGGGGCTGGATTATGATATTTTCTGCTTTAATGTGGAGTCTGTCCCTGAGCTGGAAATTATCAATGAGCTGGCTGCCGCTAAAGGTAAGGTAGCCAATGTGGCTTTCCGTATCAATCCCAATGTAGGTGCCCATACCCATGCCAATATTACCACTGGGCTGGCCGAAAATAAGTTCGGTATCAGTATGCAGGATATGGACCGTGTGATAGACATTGCGCAGAATATGAAGAATCTGAGACTCATCGGACTGCATTTCCATATCGGTTCCCAGATATTGGATATGGGTGATTTCGTGGCTTTGTGTAACCGTGTCAACGAATTACAAGATAAGTTGGAAGCCCGTCATATCCGCATTGAGCACGTCAATGTTGGGGGGGGGCTCGGAATTGACTATGGTCACCCCAACCGTCAGCCGATACCTGACTTTAAAAGCTACTTCGAGACTTACAGCAGCCATTTGAAACTTCGTCCCCATCAGACGCTTCACTTTGAGCTGGGACGTGCGGTAGTGGGACAATGTGGTTCATTGATTTCGCAGGTACTTTATGTGAAGCAGGGTACCAACAAGCAGTTTGCCATCTTGGATGCTGGCATGACGGATTTGATTCGTCCGGCACTCTACCAAGCGTTCCATAAAATAGAGAATATCACTTCGGATGCGCCGGTTCAGGCTTATGATGTAGTAGGACCCATCTGCGAGTCTTCCGATGTATTTGGTAAGGCTATTGATTTGAATGGCGTGAAGCGTGGTGACCTTATCGCCCTCCGTTCGGCAGGGGCTTATGGTGAAATTATGGCTTCGGGCTATAACTGCCGTGAGCTTCCTCAAGGATATACATCGGACGAGCTGGTATAGAGCGGCTGGAGACGTGTTGCATGGATGACGAAGCATTCCAAGACCTTTGCTTTTGTATAAAAAATGTTATTGTGTGAACAACTTTTAAGGTTTCTTGTTACTTTTGTAATGATTTCAATTTTAATAAATACGATTATGATTACAGAAAAATTACAGAATGCAATTAATGAGCAGATTACGGCTGAGATGTGGTCTTCCAATCTTTATTTAGCGATGTCTTTCTATATGGAGAAAGAAGGTTATAACGGTATAGCTGCTTGGTTGAAGAAGCAGGCTTCTGAAGAAAAAGCTCATGCTTGCGAAATGGCTTCTTATATCATCAAGCGTGGCGGTAAGGCTAAATTGGATAAGATTGATGTTGTTCCCAATGATTTTGGTACTCCGTTGGAAGTATTCGAGCAGGTTTATGAACACGAATGCCGTGTTTCAAAGATGATTGATGCATTGGTGGATGTTGCTGCTGCAGAAAAAGATAAGGCTACACAAGATTTCCTTTGGGGATTTGTACGTGAGCAGGTAGAAGAAGAAGCTACTGCTGCTGGCATTGTGGATATGGTGAAGAAAGCTGGTACTACCGGAATCTTCTTTGTTGATGCAAAGTTGGGAGAACGCAAATAAGAAACAACAAAAAGTCCCAGCGGCTAATCAGTCGTGGGATTTTTTTGGTTTGGTTATAACTTATAATTCACTTCAGCACTCCAAGCTCTTTCCCCACCTTAATAAATGCGGCAATACATTTGTCCAGATGTTCCTTTTCGTGTCCGGCAGAAATTTGTACGCGGATGCGTGCCTGGTCTTTGGGCACTACGGGGTAGTAGAAGCCGGTAACGTAGATACCTTCTTCTTGCATGCGGGTCGGCATAAATCTGGGGAAAGGTTTTGGACATGACATTACAGCATGACGGCGCAGATGGCGCTCTGTGTCGGCTTGATGTCGAAGCCAGCGGCAGTCATTTTGTCGCGGAAGTAATTCACGTTTTCCAGCAGTTTGTCATGCAGGGTATTACTCTCTTTAAGCATCTTGAATACCTCGAGACTGGCGCCGATGATACCTGGCGCCAATGAATTGGAAAAGAGGTACGGACGGCTGCGTTGGCGCAGCAGGTCAATGATTTCCTTACGTCCGGTAGTGAATCCTCCCAAAGCGCCGCCAAAGGCTTTGCCCAAAGTTCCAGTGTAGATGTCTACGCGTCCGTAGGTGCCATATTGTTCGCTTACGCCGTGTCCCGTGGGGCCTACCACACCGGCAGAGTGTGATTCGTCCACCATGACTAGCGCGTCGTATTTCTCGGCAAGGTCGCAAATTCGGTCCATCGGGGCAACGTTGCCGTCCATGGAGAATACCCCGTCCGTAACAATGATACGGAAACGCTGTGCTTGGGCTTCCTGCAGGCATTTTTCCAGGTCGGCCATGTCGGCATTGGCGTAACGGTACGTACGGCTTTGCAGAGACGCACGCCGTCGATGATCGAGGCGTGGTTCAGGCGTCGGAGATGATGGCGTCCTGCTCGCCGAAGAGCGGTTCGAAGACACCCCCGTTGGCATCGAAACAGGCGGCGTAGAGAATCGTGTCCTCCGTGCCGAAATAGTCGGCAATGGCCTTTTCGAGCTCCTTGTGGATGTCCTGGCAGCCGCAGATGAAGCGCACCGACGACATGCCGTAGCCGCGGCTGTCCATGGCTTTTTTGCGCCGCCTCGATCAGGCGCGGGTTGTCCGAAAGCCCGAGGTAGTTGTTGGCGCAGAAGTTTAGCACCTTACGACCTGCAACTTCGATCTCCGCACGTTGCGGCGAAGTAATGACCCGTTCGCTCTTGTAGAGCCCTGCAGCCTTGATTTCAGCAAGTTCTTGCTGCAGGTGTTCTTTGATTTTTCCGTACATATCCGTTAATGTTTTGATGAATTTCCGGTGTGTGAGGTGTCAATCTGTTAGCAAATATACGATTAATTTTTGAAAATAGCCACTGCTCCCGTGCTTTTTTCCATGTCGCGGTTACAATTTGTTAGCTCCGTGGCCGGGACGGACTTTCCCCCGCCCCCGGCTGGCCTTCGGACGATCCCCGGGTTCGGCGTCCCGCCGCATGTCCCGGCCGCGGCCGCAGGACAGGCCGGAAGCCCTCCGGGAAAGGATTTTCCGGCGGCGGCCGAGGTTTTCGGGGCTAATTGGCGGACGAGCGT
>ENA-OQBL01000508-OQBL01000508.1-human-gut-metagenome-genome-assembly--contig:-NODE-508-length-20285-cov-3.469541_pt1 | contig 20285 bp, 31 predicted proteins | sample MGYA00242747_ERZ504553 | MGnify/ENA primary metagenome ERZ504553 (study PRJEB26092, sample SAMD00036240) | human gut metagenome | host: Homo sapiens | study: EMG produced TPA metagenomics assembly of...
TTCGTCCGCTTACCTGCCACATACCAGTGATTCCCGGTTTAATAGCGATTCGAGCCCTGTGATGTAATTCATATTGACGCAGTTCGTCCTGAAGGATCGGACGAGTTCCTACAAGGCTCATGCTCCCTCCTGATGTAAAGATAGAAACAACTTTTTTTCAGAGAAATTTTTTCAGCACCATACCATGCAATTACCCTCAAAAACAGCACAAAAAAAGAACCTCTGATCTCTCAGAAGTCCCTATTTTACGCTGATTTTCTTAAAATTCTTCCACTGTCAGCATCGTTGCCTGCTTCATATCAAATTCCACCAGATTGTACTCCGAATGGCATATTCCCGTCAAACGATACGTCTTTTCTGTATCCCATTCGCACGTTTTCCATATCATTCGCAGCATTGGCACACTGCTAATTTTAAATTCCCAATTCTCTGGGTTATATTTAGGCACACGAAAACACTCTGCCTCTTTTCTGGCACATGCCTGTACCACTAATCCCCGCTTTTCAGGATTAAACAAAAATCTTATATACTTTGGCTCACCCAATGCCACTATCGTTGAATGAAAAATCCGTATCTTCCCCCATTTTTGGCATAGAGAAATACCCGGTATCACAATATTATGTTCCTGCACACTGATACCTCCCGTCTTTAGGGCAGACTTTCCCCTTTAACTATTTTCCTGTTGTAAATTCTGCATAACCATCCAGCATATTTATTTCCAGTGCTTTCCTATGTTCTTCCACTGGCAAACCAAAAGAATCTTTCCATTCCTTTGGATAAAATGGTATTCGATTTTTCCTTTTTATTTCTTCCACTGAACGCTCATTATCTATAGAATTTGATGCTGTTTCTTCTATACTATTAGCCTTTTCAGTAGTAAACTGACTTTCTGTGTCTTTTTTCGCTCTTTTTCCTTTAATGTCAAGAAATATCTCCGTTTCCATCAAGTCAAACACATAAATTGTTTCATCTTCAAAAGTAATCTTGTGTCCCAAAATCTTATATCGGCAATCCAGATTCCATCCCATCATTTCATACATCATTGCAGAAAAGATTTTGTTTGTCATTTTTCTGCTTTTACGCTTATCTGGTTTTGCCACGCACCAACGAAGTGCATCTTTATCATTTTCCTCACATTTTCGGACAACCATTCTCTTATTATCTTGGTTCACAAGTATCTGTATGTAAACTGCATCCTCTAAACCAGCGATGCAGGCTGTATTAAATGTTACACTATCTCTCCGGATCACGACAGCCGGTTCCCTTAAATGAGCAAACAGTTCTCGTCTGACAACCTGATACCCATCATAACTAAAATCCTCTGCCAACTCGATTGCTTTCTGATCAACAATTTCTTTTTCGTCCGTATACTCCGCTGTATCATGCATAATTAGCACACCTCATTTTATCTATCAATTTCTCTGCTGACTCCAACAGATCATCAAGAACTTCTCTGGTTATAATCTCCATCCCTTCAACAGTTCTTGCAGGACGCAGTATGTCCCAGTTTCCTCTATATGCCACTCTCTGTAAAAATACTGTTCTATTTGTAGACTCTCCGAAATTATATGCCCAGGCTTTCGGATAAAGTATTTTCTTTACTGGTTTCTGAACTTCTTCTGGTTTTTTCTCCGTTTCTTCTGCAAATTGTTCTTCTGCCTTTTCCTGTACAAGCACTTCTGGTTCTTCTAATTCAAAAATCATTACTTGTTCATCTGCAGTACCGCAAAACTGTCCTCGCAATTTATACTTGCAGTCTTTATTCCATCCCATGAGCTCATATAATGGCTCTGAAAATCCTTTACAGCTTTTTGGAAGCACCGCCCAACGTCCATCTCGTATAGTTCCCCATTTTATGGCATTTATGCTGCTTCTTTCGCATGGACGAACTGCAATGCATTTTTCTACAGAATTAAAGAGCAATTCTACATACTCTACATCTTCAAATTTCTTCAAGCAAGCTGTATTAAATACAATTTTCCCCGAAGAAATCGTTACTGCCGGATCGAATCTTGTTGAAAAGAACTGCGCCCTCACAATTTCATAACCGCTTAAATCAAATCCTCGGTTTTCCGTTTTCTCTACACAAATTTCATTATTGTTTTCAGAATAAGCACTTAATGACGCCTTTTTATAATCTGCTGACGAAAATCCATTCCATGCACGATTTACAGGTACAAAGCCTTTTAAGGCTCCCTGATCTACGACTTGTAAAGTTGGTAACGGATACCCCTTTTTCATATACTTGCCTGCATCCAGCATTTTTTGTGCTGCATTATAAATCTCCCGGCTCACAATGGCTTCATGGTGATCTGTCTGCCTATATTGATTCCGGTCATGGTTATTTTTTTTCGATTTATGATCCAGATAATTAGGTGTAAAAGTTTTTCTTGATAATACATCCCCACAATGCCTTTCATTGCGTAAAACATTTACAACTGTACTTCCTGTCCATTTTGTATTTCCCAATTTAGTTTTACGCCCTAAATCCATCAAAATTTCAGCAATTTCAGAAGTAGGAAAACCACTCAGGAACAGATAATAGCATAAGCGAACCGTATCTGCTTCTGACTCATTAATAACCAGATTTCCATCCTCGTCTTTATCATAGCCTAAGAGTTTGGGCGTCAGAAATATTCCTCTTGAAAACCGTTGTTCAATAGAAATATTCATAATTTCACTTTTCGTATGTGATTCTTCCTGCGCTGCTGCCGATAACACTGCAAGCATCATTTCGCTCGTATTATCAAGTGTATAAATATGCTCTGTTTCAAAAAATTACGCCTACCTGCGGTTTCATATTTGCTAATTCACGAACTTTAGCAATACAATCCACGATATTTCTGGCAAATCGTGATACGCTTTTGGTAACTATTAAATCTATTTTCCCTGATTTGCAGTCCTCAATCATACGATTAAATTCATCTCTATGCTGTAAAGAGGTGCCGGAAATTCCCTCATCCGCATATATACCAACCAGTGTCCACCCTGCATGTTCCTTTATCATATCTTCATAATGATTTTTCTGCAGTTCATATGAAGATGTCTGATTGGCGTCATCTGTAGACACACGACAATAAGCACACACCCTTTTGTGCCTGCATCTTCAAATAATTTTTCTTTCTGTTTCGCAGGAATGAACTCTAATTCGCTGCGATCCACGCCCTTATACCTTGCACGAATCTTTTCTTTCCGTTCTTCCTGGCTTGCAGCATGTTTTTCCTGTTCGTTCATATGCTGTTCCCCACTTCCATATGCCAGTACCAGTTTTTACCTTTTTTATACGCTTTTATTTCAGCAATTTTCTTTGCTTCCTGTACCGTTCTTTTTGCAATACCATACTCTTTCATTTTTTCATAAATATAGGTACTTGCTAAATCTTCTACTGATAACAGTTTTTGCAGATATTCTACAGCAATATCTTTCTTTCCTGTGCTTTTCTCAACATTAAGCAACTCTTCCACATTTATCTGGCATTTTCCAATCCATCGAAACCCTTTTTTCTTATCCAGTTCAAACCCTATCGGTTCTCCTTCTGGTGCAAGGCTTGATTTTACCGGAAACATATACCGTTTCCAAGGTTCTTCTTTATCTCTGGATACCATAAGAATGCTTCTCGCTGCTGCCGCAATGTCAATACTGCCTAATCCTCTGTATAATTGGTTTCCACCACCACTTTTGTTCATGTGTCCAACTAATACTATTGCACAATTAGTTTCTGCTGCCACCTTGGATAACTTTGATAAGATTTCTCGCATTTTTACTGCATTTGTCATATTTCCATTGTGACCGATAAATGCCTGTATCGGATCAAGCACAACCATTTTCGCACTGATCTGTATAATAGCATTTCTTATACGTTCATCTTCCAGTGTCAATTCATCATTATCTTCCTTTATGAATGCAACCTTACTACAATCAGCCCCAGCCTGTTCCAGCCTTGGTTTTATCGTATCTCCTTTTCCATCTTCTGAACACTGATATATTACCATCTCTGGCTTTTTTATCTTCTGTCCATCTGGCAAATATCCGCCTTTTGTTAGTATCGCTGCAACATGAATAATCAGTGTTGACTTACCCTCTCCCGGATCTCCCTGCAACATTGTAATCTTCCCACAGGGAATATATGGGTACCATACCCATTCCACCTCCGAGGCTTTCACATTTGAATAAAATTCAACACCCGTATTTATACTTTCCAAATTTGATGCCCCCGGTGTCTTTTGCTCTTTTTTTCTACTACATGTGAATAATTGCATTAAACTTCTACTTATGTTTCATTATAATATATCTTTTTTGGGAATACAATAAGGAATATCAAATGTGTGTGGAGTTTCGCAATAAATCTTAACTAATAGTCAAAGTCTAGGAGGTGACAGGTTTGGAAGTAGAAATTGATTATCTTGCTATCGGTAAAAGGATCCGCACTGCACGTCTGTCAAAAAAAATGACTCAGGAAACACTTTCAAATATGATCGACGTTGCCCCTACCTATGTCAGCAGTATCGAAAACGGACATACCAAATTAAGCCTTGCAACATTGCTCGGCATTGCTCAAAGCCTTGATACTACTGTAGATCAGCTTTTATATGACAATACGCCTGTACTGGTTTCAAAATTTGATGCCGATATAAAAGAGCTTACTTCTGATTGTAGCAATCAGGAAAAATGAATTTTTACTGGAAATTATAAAATCAACCAAAAGCTGCATTACGCAACTACAAACCAGGCAAATAATTTAAGGGCGCAGAAACTTTGTTATTTCTGCACCCTTCTTTTATACTTTTGCGGTCTTGCTTCCTTGCGATGTTGTCCATTACGATTTTATATTATAGTTTATTCCGTCAGTTTAAGCTGAATACATAGAATATAGTATATCATCTGTTTCCTTTTTAATCTTTCTTAAATTATCTATATTCTTAGAAATCATATTAAAAATGAAGACCAATAATTATTAGCCATTCCTATACCATCATCATAATATTGGAATGTTGTCAAATTTATATATTCATTCAACAATTCTACTACTTGTTTTCCCAAGTCAAGAGAATGTTGATTTAGCGCCTCATAAAGATCATCCCTTTTTTCAAGATATTTATTTATGTGAAGCAATTCTTCTTCATACATAAAATGATGATCATCTATTTCATTTTGTAAATCAATCGGATTAGAAAAAGATTGTGCAAAATTCATTTTCCAATATTTATATGAATATTCCAACAAATCATGGAAGCAATCAGTTGCATACTTGACCTGCTTTAATGCTTCCTTTTTCCTTTCCATCTGCTGGCTTTGAAAAGAAACTATATCTTCTCCCTTCAGACGTCGTTCTTGTTCATATTCCGCTATCATCTTCCACTTTAGCAATTCTTCTACTGGATATTCGTCTGGATTTTTATCAATTAATGTGTGACAAGCACTACATAACCATATTCCATTATTTATAGATTCTCTTTCTTCTTTTGTCATTCTCGCATCATATCTTGCGCCCTTTGGTGATGCTCCTAAAATGTGGGCGGCTTCACCTATTGATAATCGTTTATCTCCCTCTCTATGAGGACCTAATGTTTCCCTTCTACAATTTGGATTTGAACATCTGCCCCCAACACGTTCACAAAGAATTGTCTTAATACGTTCTGAAAAATCAGCTTCTCTCATATGCAACTTCCTCTTTCTATAATTCCAAGGTCCCCTTAGTTACAAAGGATTTAAACTTATTCTATCATATCCCACTATAACAAAAAAGCATAAAATACCGCCAAACAGACTTATTCTATGTTCAGCGGTACTTCGATACATTTTAAATTTCGTTTTCAAATATTGACATTCCTGCAAGCATCATATCCTCGTCCATATCCAGATTATCACTATCTTCTGGCTCTGTTTCCTCGACTTCTCGACAACTCGTTCCGCCCATTGATTTTTCTATTTCTAACAAAAACTCCTTGTCTTGAAGTAACTGTTTTTTGATAGCGTCTATGCTCACTGCTCCTGTGTATGTTCCTGTTCCTGCTTCTCCATTCTTCATCCACGCCTGAACCAATTCTGTCACAAGTGCTGTCTTGCATCTTTTCTTGGTTTTTAAGTATTCTCCTGCTTCTCTCTGACGTTCATCATCTTCATTAAATATCAATACAACCTTAATCTGTCCCATGACCAGCACCTCCTACCCTCTCCGCAGACGTGCTGTTGTCAGTTTTTCATATCCAATCGCATTCGCCCGGACGTCATCAATAAATTCCACATATTTAAATTCCGGGGAATTTTCAATCTGTTTTCTGAGTAAAAGACTTCCTCCACCAAGAAAGACCGCCGGATTTGTTCTAAAGTCGGTTACATGGGTATGTAGTTTATTGATAATTCTCTGTAACCAGTTTTCTGCCATTCGCTGAATTTCCAGTATGATTTTTTCATCTAATATGGTTTCTTCCTGCATTAAAACCTGTTCTACATCTGACGAATCCAAATGAATGCCATAGTTCTGTTGAATCGCATTGGATATTTCAGACCGTAGAACAGCCATACCGGAACGATCACTGACACGAACTGATAAATCCGGTTTTCCATTTCTGATTACCAAAAGGTCAACTGTTCCATCCCCAATATCAATACAGTTTACCGTTCTATATTTCTTCAAAAGACTTGCCTTAAAACACATGACTGCTGCAAAATTCTGTGGGCTGACAAATACATCTTTTAAATAGAAATTAACGGATTTTCCATTCATCTTAAAACTGATTCCATGTTTTGCATGATCTAAGAAATATTTCTTAAATGAAGTTGCCTGCTGACCGTAATCTGCGGGTGGCAATCCCACGCCAAGCACTACATCTTTTCCCGTTAATGTAATTCCTTTATTACGAGCTTCCATTGCAAGAGCATATAATGTGAGAATAAAGTAATCATCATCTACTGTCTTATCAGCTTTAAACGGCATTTTTGTATCTGACAGGGTATAATATGTTCCCTGATACTCCAAAATATCTTCATTCATAAAGCGTCCCGGTTCAGACACATATCTGACAAGTCCACATGGGAAGCATACATTCTCTCCCTTCATATTTCCATTTCCATGATCAATTCCAAAAATGATTTCTGCCATCGCTTTTTCCTCCTGTTTTTTAACTGTACTTTAAGTTGCACTAACATATACTTTTGTTCCAAAATTGCTTCTATTTAAGTATCACTTAACTCATTCTTGCTATCACTTTTGTATGTCTTGTTCTACTTAAATATTACGTTTTGTATGTGGTTTTTAATATATACCATACATTTGTATGTGTCAATACAATTTTTATATACTTTTTGTGTATTTAACAGTGAAAAAATATGTTATAATCCCTTTATGGAGGTAACGATAATGACCGTTGGCGAAAAAATCAAATACTTTAGAACTATGCATGGGTTCACTCAGGAACAACTTGTACAGGCTACTGGTTTAAGCATAAGCACTTTGCAAAAATACGAGTCTGATGAACGCAAGCCCAAGCCGGAGCAACTCTTGAAAATATCACAGGCCCTGGGCATTAGTATCAATATTTTTATGGATTTTGATATTCATACAGTTTCCGATCTGCTCTCACTTATATTTAAAATGAACGAGCAACTGGATTTAAACTTTGATTCTCAGAAAGATACAAACGGAAATATCATTCCTGACACCCTTACTCTTTCATTCAAAAATCCAATAATCAATCAGAAGCTCAGCACTTACGTTTCTTTCTTAAACAAAATGACCGGCTCTGAAAGGGAACAATATACTCAAACGCTTCAGGAATTAGAGAATCAGCTTCTTAACGACAATACAGAAATTCACAAGACTGCTCCTGCGAGTAATTCCACTAATAACATACCGGATTCCACTTTTTCAGATCCGTCTTATCAGAAAATACAAAACCTGTTATCTGATTGCACACCGCAAGAAATGGAATGGATCTTAAAATCTGTTCAACTCATAAAAGACTGTCTGCGTGACACTAAATAATTTTCGGAGGATTCCTTATCACTATTACAGAAAATGATTATAGAAAAAAATTTGAGGGAAGCGTCACAAAACGTTTCCCTCACTCATCATGTATAGTCTATTTTTTTAGATCTTCCAGTATTTTTTCTACATTAATTCCAATTCCGTTTAATTGTGGTTGCAGGATCAGATACTTTTTCAATGGACTTAGCTTATTAAGCAGTCGCATGATTTTACCACTTTTCTTTTCTAATTCTAACTCTAATTCCTTCAAGTAAAACTTGTAATATGGAACTTCTATATTTGTTTCCTCGATATAACGCTTGATCAGTTCTATACTGTCGTTATCCTTAAGCTGTATAGCTGCATTGCCTACAATTATAAGAAAGTCTATGCTATCGGCTCCCATATCTTCAAATTCCACACTCTCCAGATACTCTTTCAGATTTTTGATTTTCTTTTGTTCTACCAAACAATCCAACAAATATATCTGTGCAAATGCTGTTTTTGCATACTCAAGACTTGTGCAAAAATCCTGTTCTGCAACTTCATAATTTCCCATTTTCCAGTATGTATAGGCAATGTCAGAATAATATTTTACCTTTCCGGCTTCAGTAAACTTTTTAATGTTCAATTTTTTCACGCACATGCAATGCTTTTTCCAGCCACTTTACGTCTGGATCAAAGTTATGATACATTTCATACATCATTGCAATAACATCCTGCGAATACACTTCATCTTCTGTATATAAATCTTCTTTTTCCAGTTCTGCCATCACTTCATCTGCAATCTTTTTCGCACTTGTATTATCAGAAACCAATGCAAGCTGTATTGCCTTATCAAATTTATATTTCAATTTCATTAAGGAACTATCCGTCTTTTCAATCAAAATATCATCCAATTTAAGCAGCTCCGTTAATTGTCCTGACGGTAAAATGACAGACCGCAACAGTTCCAACATTCTCTGGTCTGTATGTACATCCACTTTTGTATTTTTTACAATAGCCTCAATCTGCTCTGAGAATTTTCCCTTATCATTATTCAGTTCATAATACAATAGCTGATAATATTCACATTCATTCTTCCAGTCCTCTGCATCCACCAATCCTTTTATAAATTCAAATCGTTCTCCCCAGTTATCTGTATTTCCTTTTGGTATGCAGTGAAAAATACGATCTGCCAACTCCGATAGTGCATTTACATCTTTATGTAACACAAATCTTCCAATTACAGGGTTATCCTTCAATATTCTGTTCGTATGCTTTCTTACATCTTCCAGATAATCAGAAAGCATCGCCACAGCTACATAATACGCTTTAATATAATTTTTGCTGTCGATTTCTTTTTTATAATTCTCTATTCCCTGTCCACTAAACGGTTTACAACACATGGAATACAAGCGTCCTGAACCACACAGGCATTTTTCATCATCTAACATATCTCATTTCTCCCATTGATTTATTGATTGATATTTTATCACATCTTCCGCATCATATAAATGGCAAAATAAAACCACAGGCATATCACTTTACACCTGTGGTCATATTTCATACTATTATTTTTAGCAAGTCCTTTTATGTATCGCCACAATCTTGCTAATTGGAAATCCCACCATATACCATACCGCCCGGATTCCAAGCCATGCTGCAATCACACAACCAAATATCCCGCCTACAATTACGCACAGAGCAGCCATTCCAAGGATACCGGATAAATCCCAATGCCAGGGAATTATAATAAACATATGTGGGATTCCCACTGGCACTCCGTAAACCAGCATAAATCTGAACCAGTCAATTTCCCCATCCACCATATAAATATATTTTCCAATCCATCCAAGCAGAAGCAACCCTGCAAATACTAAGATTCCTTTACATACAAAATTTTTAAATGTCATGCTTCCTTTACCCCTTTCTGGTATTTTTCTATTGCTTTCATCAGAACATCATCAAAACTGAATACTATCTCTATCCTCATTTTTATCATATACATAAACTGTATCAATCGTGGCATTTACAAGTTCTTTTGTAATCTTCTCATGCTGCATTTCCCCTTCCAGTAATTCAACAGCAGATGCCACTTTACTTTTATATGCTTCTTCCTCCGCCGATAAACGTGTGAGTGTTTCTATCTCTGCCTGTATGCCATTCATTCGATCCGTAATCTGCACTTTTTTTCATCATATACTTTTCTTTCGTTATAATACCTTCCGCATACGATTCATACTGACGTATTCTCTCACATTTTTAACACATTACTCTCAGCCTCTAGCTGATTTTATCATTTTTTCTTCTGACACTATCCAAATTAGTTGTCTTTTCCTCAAAATCCAACTGTATAGTATCCAATACATAAAGGACACGTTTTAAAGCATACCATACATGCCCTTCTATAATTGAAACAGAAACCATTTCGTCTGAACACTTGGCAAATTTTCCTGTCATCTTTTTATGTGGACAATATACCCTGTCATTAGCACCGGATTCCATCAATACCATTGATCGTCTGCAATTCCCACATCTGACTTTTCCTTTCAATGCAAACTTTCTTGTACCCCGGTAATCTGGTTTTTTCATAAATGCGATAGTTGCCTTTGCTATTTCATATTCTTCCTCTGACACGATTGCCGGATGAACATTTTTTTGTAATAACCACATCTTTATCCCTCGATTTTCTGGTTACTTTACTGCCAACCGCAATACTTTGTCGTTTTCCCTGCACTAAAGCTCCTGTATATTCATATCTTCCAAGAATGGCTCGAACCATGCCACAATCCCACAGAATTTCCGACTCTGGCATTTTTTGATTATATCCATAATGCGTAAGACCATTCTCTTTATTATATCTTCCCGGTGTAGGTATTCTCTGTTCATTCATATAATAAGAAATCTGAGAAGTACTGCATCCCTCGATTGCCTTATCAAAAATCGTTCGCACATATTTCCCTGCTACCGGATCTATCAACCATTCCCCTGTTTTACTATCTCGTAAATAACCAAAAGGCGGTTTTTCCCCCAGTCCATTGACCATTTTTCCATTTCACTCTTAATGCACTTTTCAGCTTTTTAGAAATGTCTTTGCTATAAAGGTTGTTGACCAAGTTATGAATTGCCATATCCATTCCCATAGTTTTTCCTAAATAATCATTGCTGTCATAATTATTGTTTAATGAGATAAAACGGATTTCCAGTATTGGAAGTACTTGCTCCAGGTAATCTCCTACACCAATATAATCTCTGCCAAATCGTGAAAAATCTTTTACAATAATCGTATCTATTTTCCCAGTTTTCGCATCCTCTATCATGCGTTTAAACGCCGGACGCTCAAAATTAGTTCCTGAATAACCGTCATCCACATACTCTATATATTCATCTGACAGGTCATCCCTGTCCTGAACAAAATTTACAAGAAGCGTTCTCTGGTTATCAATACTGTTACTTTCATCCTTATTGTCTTTTCCCAAATCTCCATCTGCAATAGATAACCTCAGATACAATCCATTCTTACGCACTTTTAACACCCTCTATCAATTCTGTTATCTGTTTAAATTTATCATCACACTTGAAGCGCACATGAATGCTTCCGTTTTTATATATCTCCACATATTCTACAAGTTCCTGTACCAGTGCTTCATTGAAGCTCCTGTCAGAAAGATACTGCTCCAAGTTGCTGACCATATTCATATATCTGTCAGTTTTTTTCTCCAACATTCTTTGATTCTGTTTTGCAATTTGCAAATCATCCCTCAGATTTTGTAACTCCCGGATATAACGCTCTTTCATCATATCGAAGTCCTCTTTTTCTACAATCCCACCTACATAGTCCTCATACAATACAGTGTTCTTTTCTTCTGCCTGCGCTATTTTTCTTTCCAACATCCGCACTTTTGCAGCTGCTTCATAAAAAGCATTTTTCTCACTGGAATCACTTTTCAATTTTTGTAACAGCTTTTTTCTGTCACACATACTTCTTATAAGAATCTGAATTTGATCCATCACAAGTATCTTCAGCAGATTTTCTTCTATCTTCTGACCGCAATAATTATTCGCATAATTTTGAGCAGAACAGGTATAATAAATTCCTACTTTCTCCATTGTCTTATAATTATGGGTATAGCGGACACAATACATTGGACGTCCACAATCTCCACATCGAACCATACCGGGAAAACAGTCTTTGTATTTTTCTCTGTCCTCCATATATTTTAAATGCCAGTTTCTTGTGACCTTTTTTATTTTATTTGACCTTTCCTGCAGTTCTTCATAATCATCCCTTGCGATCATCGGCGTATGCATATCTCTCTGAACATTCCAGTCCTCCGGCGAAGTTCTATACTGCTTTATCCCTTTATACAATGACTGCTTCAACTTTCCGGTTACAATATCTCCAACATATGTAGGGTTATTCACAATCTTATCTACTGTATCCGTTCTCCACTTTGTCTGTTCTAACGGAACAGTCAATACACCAGTTTTTTCTCTTTGTCCAGGTGTTGCAATTCCCATGAGATTTAATCTATCTGCAATTTTCTTTTTGCTGACTCCCATCATATACCACTGAAATATCATCCTTACAAATGGTGCAACCTCTTCATCAACAATCTGTCTGTGCCTATCCTCTGAACGGACATATCCAAATGCTACTTTTGATAAAGTAATATTTCCCTTTTTTCGCTGTGCATCTTTTGCAGCCAGAATCTTTTTTGACATATCTTTTGCATACATGGCATTAACCATATTTTTTTAATGGAACACTGATGTTTTCCCTGTCCTCTTTTCTGGAACTGTCATAATCATCTGTAATTGCGATAAACCTTACATTTAACCTTGGTAAAATCGTTTCCAGATAATATCCTGTTTCCAGATAGTCCCTGCCAAAACGTGATAAGTCTTTTACAACAATACACTGAATCTTTCCTGACCGGACATCTTCCATGAGTTTCAAGAAGCCTGGTCGTTCAAAAATTAGTTCCGCTAAAATCCATTGTCTATATATGTACCTGCCAATTTTAAATCCGGATGCTCCTCTATGAACTTTTCAACCAGCATTTGTTGTACAACTAAAGTTTCGTCCGTTTCATTTCCACCATTTTCAACAGATAATCGAATATACGCTCCGGTATCTATCAGATTCTCACAGTTTTCTATAATCTGATTACTAACAGCCTCAACATTTTTATTTCTTCTGCTTTTCCTTGCCATTGCTATTCCTCCATCCATTCTTCTGGGAAATAATTCTTCCAGTTCTGCATTGTCAGGTATACATGCACATCTCTTAAATCTGAAACAATTATTTTTATCTACCCCATTTTTTTGAACATGTTGACTTTCCAACTTCTCCGGTAACTCTTCCCTTTGAAATGTTTTTATCCATTCATTTTCCTCGCTATAAGCCTTTTTCATATTTGCAAGCCTGTCCATCAGTCCTTCAAAATCGTTTTCATACATTTGCAACTGCGCCTGTATTTCTTCTTTTTTTCTCCTGAATTCTGTCTGACCAATCTCATAGTCCCGGAATTTTTTCATATAAAGGAATACGGTCTTTCTCTACCTGCTCCATTTCCTGAAATATCATCCATGCCTTTTCTGAATATTGTTGAGTCTCTTTCTGTAATAGCTGTTGCATTTTTTCTGTCTGCAAATATGCTTTCATTTTTTCAGCCATATCCATTTCCAGAGAAATTGCATTTTTTACTGCCTCTGTAACCTTAGCTTCTTCTATATAAATTTTCTTTCTTTGGTAATTCACCCATCTGCGGATTGAACACAAAGCAACGTCACCACTTCGGAAATTTCTCAGGTACAACGGCTTTCCAGTTGCTTCATCATAGATTTTTCTTACATATGGCCCCGGCTTCCCACCTATGATATTATCTGTAGTTGTTCGACTTTTAATAAGTCTTCTAGCCTGATCAAAAACTCCTTCATCTAGTATTGGTGTTATTGAAAGCGTACAAACTTCTCCGTTGATTGTTTTCTGCCAATAGCCATCATATGCTGTACATTCTAAAATCCTCCGCAAAGCGCCCTCGCTCCACCTATTTTCATAATGCGGCCAGTGCTTATGCCCCACTCTCGCATTATGTACCATTGGAGATTCTTCTCCTCGCTCATTCAGAATGGCTACTATCGTTTTTTATAGAGATTTCTGCCAATGTCATTTGAAATATCTTCCCGTACAATCTTCGCAGCCTCTTCCTCGACAATTAATTCTTTTCTATCTTCTGGAAAGTATGTATCCATATTTTTCATCGTGAACTGTATAATATCCCTCTACCTGTTCACGAATCGCATATTCACGCATACTCTTTACCTGTACCGCAATTTTCTCTTTTCTGAAATACTCGTCTATTTCTTCCCTGCCTTTTTCCAATACTGCAAAAATCGCTCTGTACTATCGCAAAGTGAAGTCCCGCCGGAAAGAATGTTTTAACCAGTACATCTTCCGCACAGGAAATATATTTTCCGCAACGGTCAACACTATCTACTACCACCATATCAAATTTACGGTTAATCCCATCTGCCGTCATTTCTTCAAAAAGCTGTATTTTCATTTTCCGTCCTTTTTCCCGGGTCACTGTATTTTTGCTACCAGCTTCCAACCATGTGATTGTATATAGTTCTGAATATGTTCATTCTGCTGTTGGATAATATCTGATGGAATTTTCTTTGTATTTTTGCACGATGTAGTCCTTGTATAACTTACGCACCGCATTTAAATCTACCTTCCCTTTCTTCCATTTCCCGAATATTCTGAGCTGCTTCTGTCATTTCCTGTATTTCGTCTGCATACTTAAAGCAAATTTCCAGACGGTCTTTTCCATACACAATGACTTTATCAATTAGAGTAACTACCGCTTTACGATCAAGCTGTGTAATATTCTGATAGCACTTGAAATCCTCAATCCAAGGGTGTTCCCGTTTTCCCTCCGCAGATGCCTTTTCTTTCCTCTGCTCTAATTCACGTTCTGCCTTTTTCCGCATTATGTAGCTTGTCTGTAAATCTCCGGTTATACTCATGGTATTCTTCTCTCGTCACAATGTTATCTAACATATCCTGATACAACCGGGTTTTTAAATCTTTATACTTCTCTACTTCCTCATGCAGAACCACCAACTGCTTTTCCAGTGAATCCAGTTCTGCTTTTTTATAATTTTTCATTCCACTGTTCTGAATGATATTCTCCGCATTTACCAATAAGGCAATCTGCCTTTGTATAGCATCCAAAACAACTTTATGAACCGTCTTTTCACTAATCAGATGTGAACTACATCCATCTCCGTTTTTATATGTAGAACAATGGTAGTAATAATACCGCTTTCCATTTTTTGTTGTGCTTCTCTTCACCATGTTCTGCCCGCAATCTCCACATCGCAAAAATCCCGAAAAAATATATACGGATTCTTCCTCTGGTGCTGTGCGGGTATCCAGTTCCATCAATGACTGTACATACTGAAATATTTCCTCTGCAATAATCGCTTCATGCGTTTTCTCTACACGAATCCAGTTTTCTTCTGCTACTGGTCTGCACTCTTTTACTTTATAGTTGATTTTACGATTCTTTCCCTGAACCATTGTTCCTGTATATAACTCATTTGTCAAAATGCGATTTACAGTTGTGACCGCCCATTTAGGCTTGGCTCCTGAACGAAATCCACTATTATAATTCATACCACAGCTTCGTTTATATTCCATTGGTGGAAGCACTCCCATTTCATTCAGCTTCTCTGCAATCCTTTGAGAACTGTAACCGTCCATTTTCAGATTGAAAATATATCGGACTATATCTGCTGCATATTCATCTATAATGAGATGATTTTTATTCTCTGGATCTTTCTGATAGCCATACCCAGCAAAGCTGCCAATAAACTGTCCATTTTTTCTTTTTACATCTAACTGACTTCGGATTTTAATTGAGATGTCCCTGCAATAAGCATCATTTATCAGATTCTTAAAAGGAACAATGATCTGGTCTGCATCATCCGATTCTGCTGCACTGTCATAATGGTCTGTAACTGCAATAAACCTTACTCCAAGAAACGGGAATATCTTTTCCAGGTATCTTCCTGTTTCAATATAGTTTCTTCCCAGTCTGGATAAGTCCTTGACGATAATACAGTTGATTTTCTTTTTCTTCACATCCTCAATCAATCGCTTAAATGCAGGACGTTCAAAATTTTGTTCCACTGTAACCATCGTCAACATATTCATCGACCAATGTGATCTCTGGGTGCTGTTTTACAAAAATCGTTAATCAGACTTCTTTGATTGCGGATGCTATCACTTTCCAATTTATCTCCGTCTTCTCTGGAGAGTCTGAGATAGTCCGCTGCTAATATAGACTTTTGATTGAAATACATAAAGCCATCAACCTCCTAATTTACTATGCCGTCCGGCAGTGTAAACCAAGAAATTCATGGCTTCTTGAATGCTTTTAAATTTTGACCCAACACCATATTAACATAACTTCTGGCTCACTGCTATACCTTTTTCATTCTTTTAAATTCTTCCATCCTGTTTTTCTTCATTTTCACAACGAGATACACCTGTTCAGGCTTTCTTCCAGTGTACATTTTCCAGTAAAACTTATTTTTACCGCTACTCCATGAGAGATATAGCAATACGGATTTTTAATCTGCCTGATATAATCTGCAATCCGTTCTTCCTGTGGCAGTTCTGTTTGTATCTGCACCTGCTCTATATCTACCAGACTGCTTGTGTCTACCGTTCTAATATCTATCTCTGCCATCTCCTGCATTTCTTCTGGTGTTGGTAATTCTTTCTCTGCCATTTTTACACCTCCCGGAAAAAATCTACTTCTACCTATAAAGCTCGGCAGAGGCTATTTACCAACCTGCATTTCCTGTTTTTTTGATTTTTTTGCATTTTGAGGGTTGGTAAACAGGCTTTCCAAAGCCTTATTAGTAGAGGGATTTCTTTCTTAGAGCAAGTTTCGCCCTGGCTGCCAGAAACCCGGTTCCCGGATTTTGACAGCAGGCAACTTGATGGGGATTTTGCTCCCCATACCCTCAAGCACAATCAATGATTGTTTCATTGGTTCCCATTTGCATGGTCACAGCGTAATAAATTTTTTATTACTTAACTTTCACAGCAGACTGTGAATTTTACTTACAAAAAAACTGGAGGATTAAAGTTATGACAAGACCTAAAAAGAAGAAATGTATCGTAACCATCGTATTACCGTTCGTTTCACTGAGACAGAATTTTCAATTATCGAAACTGCCGCCAAACAAGCTAATATGTCATTGGCTTCTTATGTGCGAACACAAGTTTTAAAAGGAAAAGTACAGACCAAAATTGAAATAGTTGCTGATGTTCCAGAAATAAAGAAACTGCTCGCAGAGTTTGGAAAGATAGGCAGCAACCTCAATCAGATTGCAAAATATTTTAATCAGGGTGGGATTCTTTCTCAGGAAATGCGAGGAGAAATAAATAAGCGACTTCGAGATTTATACGAAATGAAATATAAGGTAATGGAAATGGCAGGTGACTTTCATGGCAATACTGAAACATATAGCAAGTAAAAATGCAGATTATGGAGAAGCTGAACGTTATCTGATCTTTCGACATGACGAATATACACAGAAACCTATCCTTGATGAAAACGGTCATATGCTTATTCGTGAGGAATACTATCTTGATGGAATAAACTGCGACCCATTTACCTTTGCAGCGGAATGTCAGGAAACAAATGCTTATTTTCATAAGAACCAATCTTACAATGATATCAAGTCACACCACTATATCATCAGCTTCGATCCTAAAGACCGGGACGAACATGGATTGACTGGAGAACTGGCGCAGCAACTTGGCGTAGAATATGCCAGAGAGAATTTTCCCGGACACCAGGCACTTGTCTGTACTCACACTGACGGTCACAATGGTAGTGGCAATATTCATGTGCATATTGTAATCAACAGTATCCGCAAATATGACACTAAGCCTCAGCCCTATATGGAATTTGACCGGGATTCAAAAGCCGGATATAAACATCATCTTTCCGATAGATACCGAATCTATTTAAAGCAAAAAGTCATGGATATGTGTACCGCCAATGGGTTGAACCAGGTAGACCTTCTAACACCTGCTGAAAGGAAAATATCTGAAAAAGAGTAACTGGGCAAAACGCAGAGGACAAAAAAAAACTTGATAAACACAATGCACAGCTTGAAAAGAAAGGGCTGACTCCAAGGCAGACTACTTTTCAAACCGAGAAGCAATATCTTCGTGATGCGATTGATACAGTTGCTTCACAGGCAATATCACAAGAAGATTTTTCCAGATTGCTGTCTGAAAAATATAATATTACATTCAAAGTCAGGCGTGGCAGATACAGCTACCTGCATCCCAATCGCAGTAAATACATTACTGGAAGAAGCCTTGGTACGCTTTATGAGGAAAAACATCTTCTGCAAATATTTCAAGAAAATTCTACCTCACAGATTACTGAAAATCCGGTTCCTGATATTTCTCAAGTTGTTAATTCTTCAACTCCAACAGTTTCTGCCTACACTGCTACAACTACAGGAGCTCCACATACTTTCCTCTTTATAAAATCTGATTTACGGTTGGTAACAGATTTGCAGCATTGTATTAAAGCACAGCAAAGTCAGGCGTATGCTCAAAAAGTAAAACTGTCTAACCTGAAAATGATGGCTCAGACAGTTGCCTATGTACAGGAACATGGCTTTCAATCCAAGGCAGATTTAGATGCAGCTCTTTCCGATGCCTCTGCTCAAAGCACTGATGCAAGAAATACACTAAAATCCACAGAGAATACTTTGAAGAATGTCAATGAACAGATTCATTATACCGGACAGTATCTTGCCAATAAATCTATATATTCTGATTACCGCAAAAGTCGGCACAAAGAAAAATTTTATGATGATCACCGGGCAGAACTTACACTCTATGAATCTGCCCTCCGAATACTCAAAGAAAAATCACAGGGCAATAAACTTCCTACATTAAAAATGCTGCGTGAGGAAAAGAATCGCTTAACAGAATTACAGACGATGCAACGTGAAGACTTTAATGCCCGACGGGAACATGAACGGGAACTCCGTACAGTGTGTTCCAATGTAGATATTATTCTTGGAACCTCACAAGTTCAAAATCGCCAGCATGAACATACACAAGAAAAATCATAACCGACTTTTTTTCATAAAATAGAGGTTCTTCCTTAAATCCAGGGAAGCAAACCTCTATTTCTCTATTCTACCTTTTCTCCATCTACATACAATATAAATTTTTCAGGGTTGTGGATAATATCATATTCCCCATTTTCTTCATCTGATAAATACGCTATCTCACAGAATTGCTTATTATCGTTAAAGTCGTTTTCCGTCTTATATACATTGATCTGTAATTCTGTCGGGCATACCATATCATAAGAAAACTTTATAGACTGAAAAGAATTTTCCCTGCACATTTTTATAATCTGTTTTGCCAGTTCCTTTTTATCAGCAATTTCCTCCTGATTTGCTACAACTGTTAAATGTTCCGTAGTGTTAAATCTCGTACTATTGACTGCATCAGGAATTTCCGAAAGTTCCTTCGACTGCACTCTATAAAACCCACTACATATACACAATACACATATGAAACAAACAACTACCAGTACAATTCCTTTTATCCTCTGCTTTTTCAATCCATCTCCTCCTCATTGATATGGGTTCCGAAAACAGAACCTTTGTTACTTTCTATCTTAACCCTATAATGAGGGAAAGACAAGAAAAAGGTGGAGATAGCCGTTGATTAAATATGATAAATTGTGGCTTACCATGCAGGAAAGAGGTATCACAAAATACACTCTTCACAAAGAATATCATTTCAGTAAGTCCCTGATACATCGTTTGCAGAATAATGAAGGTGTCAGTATGAACACCATCAACACTCTCTGTAATATTCTGGATTGTAAAATTGAGATATTGCAACACACTATAAAGACTAGCCCTAACTGATTATTCGGCACTGGCCAGTCTTTTTCTATGCAAAAAAATGAAGCCAGCCACAACTGTGACCATGCCTCATCATTTTTTCATTTTTTTAGTACGCTCCACGTCTTGTCCCATTATCTGCTTGCATTGCTTTCTGTCCACTACGCTTGGCAACTTCTTCCTTTTTCTCATTCAGCTTCGCAAGAACGGATTCTTTTGGACGCTTCTTTTTATCTTTCGGTGCAGAATTATTTCTAAGTCCGTCAATCATATTATATTTGCTTCCTCTGTAATTTCCGCACTTCTCAGGTATTCCCCATTTTCCAGATACTTCTGTCAGTTATCCAGTTTCGGTTTACTA
>ENA-OQBL01000509-OQBL01000509.1-human-gut-metagenome-genome-assembly--contig:-NODE-509-length-20255-cov-5.539050_pt1 | contig 20255 bp, 20 predicted proteins | sample MGYA00242747_ERZ504553 | MGnify/ENA primary metagenome ERZ504553 (study PRJEB26092, sample SAMD00036240) | human gut metagenome | host: Homo sapiens | study: EMG produced TPA metagenomics assembly of...
GAAGCGGGACGGCCAAAAGGTGGAACTGCCAGGACGTGCAGTTCGACACTTGGCAGGACGAGGACGGCCAGACCCATATGACCCTTGGCTTTACGGGTGTACGGCATCAAAAAACAGCCGCTCAATGTGTTAAAAGAAGCATGGAACAGTACCCTGTACTACGGACGCATCGCGTTTATCTCGCTGGCAGACCTTGTGCGCGGACGTGAGAGCATCAACAATCTGTCCGGCCCGGTGGGTATCGTGACAGCGATCGGTCAGGCGGCAAGCTACGGCTGGCAGGATCTGCTGGAGCTGCTGGCCCTCATCACCATCAATCTGGGCGTGTTCAATCTGCTGCCCTTCCCGGCACTGGATGGTGGCAAGGTGGTATTTTTGATCATTGAGGGCGTTACCGGCCATGCAGTGCCGGAAAAGCTGCAGGGCACACTGACCATTGCGGCCTTTGCACTGCTGTTTGGCCTGATGCTCTTTGCAACCTATAATGATATCATCCGGCTTGTGACCGGTGCAATGTGAGCAAAAACAGAAAGGGGAACTTTATGCGGCAGTTAAAACGGGAAGTGAAAATCGGCAATGTGACCATCGGCGGCAAGAATCCTGTTGCGGTGCAGACGATGCTCAACGTGCCGGTGGAGGATATTGAGGGCAATGTGGCGCAGGCAAAGCGGTGCGAAGCTGCTGGCTGTCAGATCCTGCGCGTGACCTGCCCCAGCCCGGCGGATGCAAAGTGCATCGAAGCCGTCAAGAATGCGGTGAACATCCCCATTGTGGCAGACATCCATTTTGACTACAAGGCGGCTCTGGCCTGCGCAGATGTAGGCGTGGATAAGATCCGCATCAACCCCGGAAACATCGGCGACGATGACCGGGTGAAGGCTGTGGTGGATGCCTGTCAGCAGAAGAACATCCCCATCCGCATCGGTGTGAACGGCGGCAGTCTGGAAAAGCACATCCTTGCAAAATACGGTGCCCCCACGCCGGAGGCCATGGTGGAGAGTGCACTGTACCATGTGCGCCTGCTGGAAAAATTCGATTTCAACAACATCGTCATTTCCATCAAGAACTCCAATGTGCCCCGCATGATGGAGGCCTACCGCCAGCTCAGCGCTGTCACGGATTACCCGCTCCATGTGGGTGTTACCGAGGCGGGTACCTACCAGATGGGTCTGCTGAAAAGCGGCATGGGCATCGGCGGAATGCTGCTGGAAGGCATTGGCGATACCATCCGGGTCTCGCTGGCCGCAGAGCCGGAAAAGGAAGTGGAAGCGGGCTACAACATCCTGCGCGCCGTGGGCTTCCCGGTAGCAGGCCCGGAGGTCATCACCTGCCCCACCTGCGGCCGCACCCAGTATCCCTGCACCGAGATCGCCAATGAGGTGGAAAAGCGGCTGCAGGGCTGCAAAAAAATCCATCAAGGTGGCCGTGATGGGCTGCGTGGTCAACGGCCCCGGTGAAGCCCGTGAAGCAGACATCGGCATTGCCGGCGGCAAGGGCGAGGCGGTGCTGTTCATCCACGGCAAGCCCATCAAAAAGCTGACCGGAGACAACATCCTGGATCAGTTCATGGATGAGATCTATAAACTGTAATTTGGCCTTTTTTCACAGCTGCCACACCTGCAAAAAAACGGGTGCGGCAGTTTGTGCTGTATAAAAAGGAGTACCATTTGTGACACCACTCGTATCCAACCTGTGGCCGCAGTTCATGGTGGACCCGGCATTTGCGGCCTGCTTCGGGCAGGTCATTGTGGAGCATGCGCAGATGCTGCGGCAGGAGCGGCAGGTCATCTTTACCCTGCGCAGCGGTGCGCCGCTGGACAAAAATCTCTGTGCCCGGCTGCTGGCATCCCTGCAGCCGGATTATGAGGGCTTTGAGCTGCGCATCCAGAACCTGTTTGGCTATGCCATGCTGGACGAAGCGGCCCTGCGCGATCTGATGGAAGAGATGAAGCGGGACGGCGTGCCCATCAACGGCTTTCTGGACCGGTGCAAGATCAACATCATCGGACAGAAGATCACCATCGGCGTATGCCATGGCACCAAGTTTTTGCAGGAGATGCACTTTGAAAAGCTGCTGGCAGAGCGCATTGCGGCCCACACCGGGGTAACGCCGCAGGTAACGCTGCAAAGCGCTGTAAGCGAAGCCGAGCAGCATCAGATGGAAGAAAAGCTGGAGCGCAAGATCGCGCCACCGGTGGTCAAGTTTGAGAAAAAGAACACAGCACCGTCCATCAAGGTGGATGGCCTGGACCTGACCGATAAGCCCGTCACCATTTTCCACGGCAAGATGTTCACCCCCAAGAACCTCACCCCGCTGAAAGACCTTGGCGGCGAGGGCGGCAAGTGCACGATCTGGGGCGATGTGTTCTTCTCGGAGGTCAAGGGCAACTTCCGCAAAATTTATACCGTATCCATCACCGATTATCAGGGCTCCATCAACCTGAAGATCCGCGCGCAGGAAGGTGAGGACTGCTCCAAGTGGGAGAGCCTTGGCAAAGGCACCACCCTCATCGTGCGCGGCGACTGCTCCTACGACAAGTACGAACACGATTATATCGTCTACCCCTACGATGTGCTCATCGTGGAGCGCAAAAAGCGGGAGGATACCGCACCGGTCAAGCGTGTAGAGCTGCATCTGCACACCAAGCTTTCCAGCATGGACGGCTTCTGTGACCCCGGCGGCATCGTCAAGCTGGCCCACCGCATGGGACATCCGGCCGTTGCCATCACTGACCACGGTGTGTGTCAGGGTTACCCGGAAGCCATGCTGGCAGCGGACGATATCCATAAATCAGACCCGGACTTCAAGCTGATCTACGGCTGTGAAGCCTACTTTGTGGACGACATGATCCCCTGTGTATACGGTGTGAAGGATCAGCCGCTGGACGGGGAGTTCTGCGTGTTTGATACCGAGACCACCGGCCTTGACCCCGGCGTGGAGTATATGACCGAGATCGGTGCCGTCATCGTGAAAAACGGCGAAGTGGTGGAGGAATTTGATACCTTTGTCAAGCCCGGCAAGCCCATCACCCCCAAGATCACCGAGCTGACCGGCATCACCAACGAAATGGTGGCGGATGCTCCCGGCGAAAAGGAAGCACTGGAAGCCTTCCTCAAATTTGCGGGAGACCGCATCCTTGTGGGCCACAACGTCCACGCCTTTGATATGCGTTTCCTGCGCGCCGCCGCCAAGCGCAGCGGCATCAAGCTGGAGCCGACCTATATCGACACCCTGACCATGGCGCAGGCCATGTACCCCGGCCTGCACAACTACAAGCAGGGCACCATCAACAAGCATCTGGAGCTGCCTGCCTACGAGGCCCACCGTGCCTGTGAGGATTCTGCCGCGCTGGGCCGCATCTTCGGGGTCATGCTGAACGACCTGAAAGAAAAGCAGGTAGCAAAGGTCAGTGAGATCAACACCGGCCTTGGCGGCAACCGCGAGGTGCTGAAAAAGAAGTATTACCACCTCATCATTCTGGTCAAGAACCAGATGGGCCTGAAGAATCTGTACAAGATCGTCAGCGAAGCCCATGTGAACTACTTTTCAAAAAGCCCCGGGTGCCCCGGAGCCTTTTGAACAAATACCGGGACGGCCTGCTGCTCACTTCCGCCTGCGAAGCCGGCGAGTTGTACCGAGCCATCGTGGATGGCACCAGCTATGAAGAACTGAAAAAGATTGCGTCCTACTACGATATTCTTGAGATCCAGCCGCTGGGCAACAACGCCTACATGGTGCGGGACGGCAAGGTGGACAGCGAAGAGGACATCAAAAACTTCAACCGCACGGTCATCAAGCTGGGCGAGGACCTGCACAAGCCGGTCATTGCCACTGGCGACGTGCACTTTACCGAGCCGGAGGACGCGGCTTACCGCGCTGTGCTGCAGGCGGGCAACGGCTTTAAAGATGCCGACAACCAGCCGCCGCTGTTCTTCCGCACCACGCAGGATATGCTGGCGCAGTTCTACTATCTGCCCAAGGAAAAAGCCTACGAGGTAGTGGTGAAGAACCCCCGCAAGATCGCGGCGATGATCGACAACAATGTTCGTGCCATCCCGCGCGGCACCTACCCGCCCAGCATCGAGGGTGCAGAGCAGCAGCTGCGCGATGCTACGTGGGAACACGCCAAGCGCGATTACGGTGACCCGCTGCCCGAAATTGTGGAAAAGCGGCTGCAGAAGGAGCTGGACTCCATCTGCGGCCATGGCTACGCCGTGCTGTACGTCATTGCGGTCAAACTGGTGGCCTATTCCAACGCGGGCGGCTATCAGGTGGGCAGCCGTGGTTCGGTCGGCTCATCGGCCGTGGCCCACTTCTCCGGCATCTCGGAGGTGAACAGCCTGCCGCCCCACTATCGCTGCCCCAAGTGCAAGCACAGCGAGTTCATCACCGACGGCAGCGTGGACGACGGCTTTGACCTGCCGGATAAAAACTGCCCCAACTGCGGCACCCGGATGCTGGTGGACGGCCACGATATTCCCTTCGAGACCTTCCTCGGCTTCTACGGCGATAAAGAGCCGGATATCGACCTGAACTTTTCCGGCGAATATCAGTCCAATGTGCACCGCTATACCGAGGAGCTGTTCGGCAAAGCCAACGTGTTCAAGGCGGGCACCGTGTCCGGTATTCAGGACAAGACCGCCTACGGCTATGTCAAAAAATATCTGGATGAGCGCGGCCGCACGGTGAACCATGCGGAGGAGAACCGCCTGACTCTGGGCTGCACCGGCGTCAAGCGCACCACGGGTCAGCACCCCGGCGGCATGGTCGTTGTGCCGGACACCTACGAGATCTACGATTTCTGCCCCATCCAGCACCCGGCGGACGATGTGGCAGGCGGCCTGCTGACCACCCACTTCGAGTTCAAGTACCTGCACGATACCCTGCTCAAGCTGGACGAGCTGGGCCACGATATGCCCACCTTCTACAAGTATTTTGAGGAGTACACCGGTATCCCCATCGACAGCATCCCCATGAACGACCCCAAGGTGTACAGCCTGCTCACCAGCCCGGAAGCGCTGGGCGTGACCCCGGAGCAGATCGACAGCCAGACCGGCACCTTCGGCATCCCGGAAATGGGCACCAACTTCGTGCGCGGTATGCTGGTGGAGGCACGGCCCAAGAACTTCTCCGAACTGATCCAGATCTCGGGCCTGTCCCACGGAACGGACGTGTGGACCGGCAACGCGGACGAGCTGATCCGCAGCGGCACCTGCACCATTGCGGAGGTCATTGGCTGCCGTGACAGCATCATGCTGTACCTGCTGCGCAAGGGTCTGGAGCCCAAGATGGCCTTTGATATCATGGAGGCTGTGCGTAAGGGCAAGGTGGCCAAGGGCGGCTTCAAGGATGGCTGGGAGGAAGCCATGCGGGAGCACGATGTGCCGGACTGGTACATCGAGAGCTGCCGCAAGATCAAGTATATGTTTCCCAAGGCCCATGCCGTGGCCTACCTGATGTCGGCCATTCGTCTGATGTGGTTCAAGATCTACCGTCCGCCGGAGTTCTATGCGGTATACTTTACCGTACGCGGCGACGACATCGACTACGAAGCCGCTGTGGGCGGTGCGGCAGTGGCCCGCGCCCACATGGAAGAAGTCAAGCGCCGCCTGAAGGAAGAGAAGAACGCCAAGGACGAGGATGTGCTGGTCAGCCTGCAGCTCGTCAACGAGATGCTGGTGCGCGGCTACGAGTTTTTGCCCATTGAGCTGGGCAAGAGCCGCGGCTCCAAGTATGTGGTGGAGGACGGCAAGGTACGTCTGCCTTTCTCTTCGCTGAAGGGTCTTGGCGGTGCTGCCGCCGATGCACTGGAAAAGGTGACCATCCACGGCGAAGAATATATCTCGGTGGAAGAGTTGCAGCAGGCTTCCGGTGTCGGCAGCAGCATTCTGGACCGTCTGCGTCAGGTGGGCGCTCTGGGTGACCTGCCGGAGAGCAGTCAGGTAAGCTTCTTCTGAGGATTCTGAAAGCAAAAGTGCCTGCACGGCTTTAGCTGTGCAGGCATTTTTGCTTTAAAAAAGCACCCGCGGCAAAAATCGCAGGTGCTTAAAAATTCAGCAGAACGGGGGAGTGTTTACTCCACGCTGATCATATAATAGTAAACGGGCTGGCCGCCGCGGATGTGGCTGACCTCAACGTGGTTCGGGCACTTTGCCTTTACGATCTCGGTGACCTTCTCGGCATCCTCATCGCTCACGTCGCAGCCGGAGATGATGGTGACGAAGCTGGAATCCTTCTTGCACATGCCGCGTGCCAGACGGTAGGTAGCTTTGGTGATATCGTTGGAGGTGGAAACGATCTTGCCGTTCTCCAGAGCCATGATCTCACCCTTCTTGATGCGCTTGCCGTCGTACTCACTGTCGCGGGCAGCATAGGTGATCAGACCGGTGGACACCTTGTCGGCAGCAGCCATCATGTTGATGGTGTTGGTCTCGGCGTTCACAGAGGGATCAAAGTTCAGCATGGCGGTAATGCCCATGGGCACGGTGCGAGTGGGCAGAACGACCACCTGACGGTCGGCCAGCTTCTGGGCCTGCTCAGCAGCCATGATGATGTTCTTGTTGTTGGGCAGCACGAACACGGTCTTTGCGGGCACGCTCTGGATGGCGGCGAGGATATCCTCGGTGGCTGGGTTCATGGTCTGACCACCGGAGACCACTGCGTCTGCAGCCAGATCGGTGAACACGGCCTTCAGGCCTTCACCGGCGGCAACGGCAACAAAGCCATAGTCACGGCTGGGGTCCACAGCAGCGTAGACGAACTCGCTGGACTGAGAAGGGGCCTTCTCAGCAGAAGCCTGCTTTTCCAGGCTCTTGCCCTGCTTCTGACGGGCCAGGAACTGCTCGTGCATGTTCTCGATCTTGAAGTTGGTCAGGTAGCCATACTTGATGGCTTCGCTCAGGATCTTGCCGGGGTCAGCGGTGTGCACATGCAGGTTGATCACATCGTCATCCTCGATGCACACCACGCTGTCGCCGTTGGATTCTGCAAAGGCACGCATCTTTGCGGCGCTTGCACCCTCATACTTGTTGATCAGGAACTGGGTGCAGTAGCCGTTCTTGATGTCCTCCACCTTCATCAGGTCGTCGGTGAACACGCCCTTGCCGGCGTTCTCGGTGGAGAGCTTTGCCTTGTTGGGAGCAGCCTCGCCGCCTGCCACGATGCCTTCGCCATGGAACACCTTGCCCATGCCCTCAAAGATGACCATGATGCCCTGACCGCCGGCATCCACAACGCCGGCCTTCTTCAGAACAGGCAGCAGGTTGGGGGTGTCCTCCAGAGCCTTCTGGCCGGCGGTCATCACCACATCCCACAGAGCGGGCACATCCTCGGCACCGCAGGCAGCAGCTTCCTCAGAGGCAATGCGTGCAACCGTGAGGATGGTGCCCTCGGTGGGCTTCATAACGGCCTTATAAGCGCCCTCAACACCCTTCTTCAGGGCCTCGACAATGTCGGCAGCGGTGGCTTCCTTCTTGCCTTCCAGCGCCTTGGAGAAGCCGCGGAACAGCAGGCTGGTGATAACACCGGAGTTGCCGCGTGCGCCGCGCAGCATGGCGGAAGCAGCGGTCTTGGAAGCCTCACCCACGGTGCAGCTGTCGTCCAATGCTTCCAGCTCGCGCACAGAAGCACCCACGGTCATGCCCATGTTGGTGCCAGTGTCGCCATCAGGAACAGGGAAAACGTTCAGCTCGTCCACGCGGGAGCGCTGATTGTTGATGTTGTTGGCGCCAGAGATAATGGCGTCACGCAAAATCTTACCAGAAATCATTCTTTTTTACTCCTTGTACTTGCCGGAAAAGCCCGGCGCATTCGGATGAACCAACAAAATCAGGCGATCACATCGTCTACCGAAACCACAACGCGGGCAACCTTCAGGCCGGTAGCCTGCTCCACCTCGTCCTTGACGCGGTGAGAGATGCTGCGTGCGGCGGTGGAAATGTTCAGGCCATAGCTCACTGCAATGTGCAGTTCGATCACCAGACGACCATCCTCCTGCGTGACACGGACACCCTTTTCCGGGTAATCAGAACCGTGCACCATGCTTCTGACGGCATCGGTCATATCACGGGGTGCCATTGCGGCAACACCGTAACACTGTTTGGCTGCTTCACCTACCAGAGTAGCAAAATACCCGGACGTAAAGCTGACATCCCCCAGAGGGAAACGGGAAGTGATCATAGTCGCTCTGCTCCTTTATGTTATTTTCATAAAACACATTCAAGGTCTGGGGCGCAGCGGCGGACAGATACACATACTGCGCCGAGAAACACCCACATTATTATACAACTTTGGGGCGCGCTTGTACAGCGCAAAATGCTGGTATATCAACTTTTTGCGCAGGTTTCTGCATTGACGGCATGGTTCGGGCGGCTTCGCACCGGGAAGGTGATAGCATAACGGACGCTGGTTGCTTTTTATCAAAATCGAAAGTATGACGAAAGAAAGCAAACAATCTGTTAAAAAAATATAAAAGGTGGGTGATAACTCTTTATCCGACTATGAAAAAGTGCTAAAATAGAACAAGGATAGGGACTGCGGCGCAGGGTCCCGCTTGTGCGGATGAACTGCGTTATTTTTTGCGCACGGCGCGTGGAACAATGTTTAGGAGCTGTTGTCATGAATATTCTGTTTTTCCTTTCACCCAAGCAGGATCTGATGTATGTTTACGACGATTTCACCCTTCGGCAGACGCTGGAAAAGTGGGAGAATAACCGCTACGCGTCCATTCCGGTGCTCAACCGGCAGGGAAAATATGTGGGCACCCTGACCGAGGGCGACATTCTCTGGGGGCTGAAAAAGTTCCATGGTCTGGATCTGGAAGCGGCTGAGGATGTCCCCATTTCGGCCTTCCCGCACAAGCGCGACTACAAGGCTGTCACCGTGACCACCAGCATGGATCAGCTGATCGAAGCGGCCATGAACCAGAACTTTGTGCCGGTTGTGGATGACCGCGGCATCTTCATTGGCATCGTGCGCAGGCAGGCGATCATCCGTTACTGCTATGAGAAGGCCCGCACAGAGCAGCAGGCCCATGAGCAGCGCATCCCGGAATATGCCGCTGTGCATTGAACGATATAAATAGGTGGCCAGCCGCCCGGTTCCGCATCTGAAGCCGGGCGGCTTTTTGTCTGCAAAATGCGTTGAAAATCCGATTTATAGTACCTGCTGTGTGCGATAATACAGCCATGGAACAAAAACGTTCTGAAAAGCTGCAAAAAACGAGATACAGGAGGGAACACGGATGAAAGATTTTGAACTGCGTTATGTTGGAAGCCATGTGGAAGTATACACCGGCAGCGGAGTGTTCCTGTTTTCGGCCGATACGGTGCGGGAAGCAATGGAAGAACTGGCAGAGTAAGCGCCCGCAAACAGACAGGGACTTCGGTGCAAATGTAAAATTGATGTAAAATAATTGAAAAGGAAAGAGCACGAATTCATTAAGAGACGGAAAAATGTGTAGAAAAAGTGATTTTCTTGTAAAATAAACCTTGTTGTGACAGGATAAAAAATGATATAATAGATCCAAGCGCGGTCATTGTGCGCCGTTCTGCGCAGCAGAGCGGCAGGCCGCAGCATCTGCCGGATCAAGCAGGCCCGGTGTGCGGGCAGGGCAGATGTACAAGGATCAAAAGGAAGATCATTTTTAGGAGTATCGTTATGGATATCACACACATTACCTCTCTGTTGGGTGGAATTGCGCTGTTTCTGTACGGCATGTCCATTATGGGCGCTGGTCTGGAAAAACTGGCCGGCGGCAAAATGCAGGGCGTGCTGCAAAAGCTGACCTCCTCAACGCTCAAGGGCGTTATTTTTGGCACCCTCATCACGGGTGTCATCCAGTCCTCGGCCGGCACGGTCGTTATTTGTGTCGGTCTGGTAAACTCCGGCATCATGACCCTTACGCAGTCGGTAGGCGTCATTATGGGTGCAAACATTGGTACCACTGTTACCGGCCAGCTGATCCGCATGGCGGATATCTCCGGTGACAGTCTCTGGCTGACACTGATCCAGCCCAAGACCTTTGCGCCCGTGGTGGCGTTTATCGGCTGCATTTTTTATGTGTTCCTGCGCAGCGCTAAAAGGAAGAACATCGGCCAGATCATGCTGGGCTTCGGCATCCTGTTTACCGGCATGAGCCTGATGGACACCGGTGTGGCTCCTCTGCGTGAGAGCGCCGTGTTCCAGAATCTGTTCGTTACCATGACGAATCCCGTTCTGGGCATTCTGGTGGGCGTGGTGGTCACGGTGATCATCCAGTCCTCCTCGGCATCGGTGGGTATCCTGCAGGCACTGTCCAGCACGGGTCTGGTCACCTTCAGCTCTGCCATCCCCATTATTCTGGGCGCACACATCGGCACGGCCTTTACGCCGCTGCTCACCATTGGCGGCTCCTCCAAGGACGGCAAGCGCGCTGCACTGATCCATCTGTACTTCAACATCATTGGCAGCGTGATCCTGCTGGCGCTGGTGTATGCGGTGCAGTTCACCGTTGGCATCCCCATGTGGAACGATGTGATGAACAAGAGCACCATCGCAAACATCCACACCCTTTCCAGCGTGTGCGCCATGCTGCTGTTCCTGCCGTGCAGCGGCGTGCTGTCCAAGCTGGCACTGCTCACTGTGCCGGACAGCGCCGAGGAAGCACAGGAGCTGAGCATGCCGGTGCTGGATGAACGTCTGTTCAAAAGCCCGGCTGTGGCCTTGCAGCAGGCTAAGAGCGCTGTGATCAAGATGTCCCGCCGTGCTGCCCGCAATGTGAATCTGGCTGCACCGCTGCTGCTGAAGATGGACGAGGATACCGTCAGCGCCATCCGGGTGCGTGAAAACCTGATCGACCGCATGGAGGTGGCAATCTCCAACTATCTGATAAAGATGACCGATCAGGAGCTGGGCGACGATGAGAGCCACACTGTGACCGAACTGCTGAATTTTGTTACCGAGTTCGAGCGCATCGGCGACTATGCGGTGAACATTATGGAAAAGGCAGAAGAACTGCAGGAAAAGGAAGCGTCCTTCAGTGAAAGCGCCACCAAGGAGCTGCAGCTGCTGGAGAATGCGCTGAACCGCATCCTGAATCTGACCAACGATGCCTTTGAAAACAGCGATATGCGTCTGGCGGCTCAGGTGGAACCGCTGGAGGAAGTGATCGATGTGATGGCAGAGCGCCTGCGCGACCAGCACATCCTGCGCTTGAAGGACGGCGTGTGCTCCATTGATACGGGTGTCGTGTTCCTGGATGTGCTGAACAATGCAGAGCGCATCTCGGATCACTGCTCCAACGTTGCTGCCCGCCTGATCGGCATGGATGCCGGCGAGGACTACGACTCCCACACTCTCAAGAGCATCATGCACCACAACCCCACCAAGGACTACATGCTGGAATACGAGGAGTGCCGCAAGGCCTACCTTGTTCCGCTGGAAGAAATGGAAGCCTGAAACTAAGAAAGACCTCCGGGACGCTTTTCCCGGAGGTCTTTTTTGCGTTAAAAATTCAAGCACTTTTGGGCAAAGAGACAATGACCCAGCGGTGCGGCCCGTGAAAGCCGTCTACCTTGGCGGCTTTGCTGCAGGTGCCGGGGCTGGGCGGGCCGAGGTGGATACCGCGGTCCAGCTGCTTGCCGCAAAGACGGCACTGGTAATGGAGGGTGATCTGTTCTGACATGAGGAAGCACTTCCTTTTATAATCGCTGCAGGCGGTTAAGAAACTTCACATCTATTATCATTATATAATTTTTACATCGGAATGTCAATAAAAATAATCCGTAAAAGTAGATAAAAATTGAGCATTCTGCACTCAATCGCCCAGATCTTCCAGCAGCAGGTCCAGTTCCCGTTCGCTGTACACGGTCACACCGCGCTTGATGCGCACGGCATCGTTCTCCGGCAGAAGATTGGTGTAGATGCCGGTGACGGTAACAAGCACATCCGGCTGGCCATTGGTGCCGCAGCGGTAAACGGCCACGCGCCCGCCTTTGTCGCACAGGCGGTAGCTCTGGGCAGCAAGCTCCGGCATGGCCTGTGCGGCAAGGTCTGCTGCGGAGGAAGGCGGTGCTTCGCTGCCGGGGTCGGGCACCGGAAGGCTGAGCTTGGGCAGGGCCATCCAGAACAGGCTGAACACGATGGTGAATACGCACAGCCCGTAGAACAGGCAGGTGCACAGTTTGCGCATGGAGAAACACGCTCCTTTCCGGCTGAAGTATGCCCCAAAACAGGGGAGAACAGTCAATTTTCACACGGGAATGCTGTACTTTGTCCGGCAGATTGTGTTATACTACAGATGATTAGACCTATCAGGGCCGAAGATTGGTTCTTGCCCGCGTTCTGTGCACGTGCTATAATATGGTATTGCGTGCAGTTCTGTGCGCTTTGATGGAAAAGTACCAGCGCATGGCGCTGAAAAAGCAGCCTGAATGTTAGGAGGCGATTTCTATCTCCGATATGAGAAAGATCAACCGTGCCGGTGAGGGGCATTCCCCGGCACCGGCGGGGCGGAAGGTAAATGTGAGCAACAGCCGCCGGGAGTCCCAGCCGGGACCCAGACGCGGCCGGGAACCCAAAGAACCAAAGGAACCCCGTGAAAAGGGCAGACGTCCCATTCTGCGCTTCATTGGCCGAACCATTGCTACACTGATTTGTCTGGGCATCATGGCAGGCAGTCTGGTGGCAGTGGGTGCTGTATATTACGTGGTGCAGGCTACCGCCAACGACGGCGACCTGCTGGATCTGGACAACATTGAGCTGAGCCAGTCCAGTGTGGTGATGGCTACCGACCCGGACACCGGTGCACAGGTGGAGTATGCCACGCTGCGCTCTTCCAACAGCCACCGCGTGTGGGCGGATCTGGAGCAGATCCCCACGAACCTGCAGTATGCGTTCATCTGCACCGAGGATAAGGACTTTTACAACGAGCCCGGCGTCAACTTCAAGCGCACCATCGGCGCAATGGTCAACGAATACCTGCTGCCCATCTACAGCTCCAAGCAGGGTGCATCCACGCTGGAGCAGCAGCTGATCAAGAACCTGACCGACGACAAGAGCGCCAGCGGCATTGAAGGCGCACTGCGCAAGCTGCGCGAGATCTACCGCGCCCTCTGCCTGAGCCGCAGCTATTCCAAGGAGACCATTCTGGAAGCGTACCTGAACACCATCAGCTTTACCGGCACCATTCAGGGCGTGCAGACTGCGGCCAACGAATACTTTAATAAGGATGTCAGCCAGCTGACACTGTGGGAGTGTGCGACCATTGCGTCCATCACCAAAAACCCCACCAACTATAACCCCTACACCAACCCCGAAAACCTGATCAACCGCCGTAACTTCCTCATGTACAACATGTGGCAGCAGGGCGTGATCAGCGAAGAGGACTACCGCAACGCAGCGGCCCAGCCGCTGGTACTGGCCGAGGAAGAGGATACCAAGAAGAATTCTTCCGTACCTCTTATTTTACCGATGCACTGTTCACCGAGCTGGTGCAGGACATCATGGACAAGGAAAACATTTCGGAATCCGAGGCACAGAAGCTGCTGTACACCGGCGGCTTTACCGTTGAGTCGACTGTGAACACCAAGGTGCAGTCCGCCATGGAAAACCTGATGCTCAACACGGATGATGCCTACTTCCCGGCCGGCTGGCATGAGGAAGAGGTGACCTCTATCTCGGATGACGATGTACAGGTGATGAACGAGGACGGTACGCCCAAGACCCGCACCGGCGACGACGGTACCGTTTACTATTACCGCAATGTGCGTACTCAGGCAGCCATGGTCACGCTGGACTATGACGGCAATGTGATCGCCATTGTGGGTGGTCTGGGCGAAAAGAACAAGAGCCTCTCGCTGAACCGTGCCTACAGTGTCACTCGTCAGACGGGTTCTACCATCAAGCCTATCGGTGCGTATGCACTGGGTGTAGAGTATGGTCTGGTGAACTGGTCCACCATGCTCAACAACTCGCCCTTGTATCAGAAGCAGGATATGGTGATCCGCGATGAAGATTACTGCCGCAAGAACGGCCTGATGGGCCTTTCCGACAAGCAGCTGCGCGCTTATCCCAACGCATGGCGCAGCTGGCCCCGCAACTATGACGGCAACTACGGCGACAACAGTGATGTGCCGCTGTGGAACGGTCTGGCCCGCTCGCTGAACACCATTGCGGTGCGTGTGGGTGATCTGGTGGGCGCAAGCAACATCTTCAATTTTGTGTACAACACCCTGCAGCTGAACACGCTGGACCCGGTAAACGATGTGGGTCTGGCGCAGATGGTCATGGGCAGTCAGACCCATGGCGTTACGCCCACGGCGCTGGCAGCTGCGTTCCAGATCTTCTACGATGGCCAGTACACCACCCCGCACCTGTATACCCGCGTGCTGGACCGTGACGGCAATATCTATCTGGAGAACAACTCCACCAGCTATCAGGCCCTGACCCCGGATACCGCTTATGTGATGAACCGCCTGCTGAAGAACGTGCTGTACTCCAGCGTGGGTACCGCCGGCGGCCGCTACCCCAACTCCAACGGCATGGAAGCCTTTGGCAAGACCGGTACCACCAGCGACGAAAAGGATCTGGGGTTCGTGGGCGGCACGCCGTACTACGTTACCGCCGTGTGGTGGGGCTACGATGCACCCTATGATATGACCAAGACGCTGGGTAAGCAGCAGGCCAAGACCCGTACCTGTGTTATGGCGTGGAAGGCGCTGATGGAACAGGTGCAGGCAGACCTGCCGTATAAGGCATTCCCGACCTCTGCCGGTGTGGTGGAGCGCCGCTACTGCACCCAGAGCGGCCTGCTGGCAGGCGGCTCCTGCCCCAGCACCGCCGTGGGCTACTACCGCGCCGATGATCTGCCTGGTACCTGCAACTACTCCCATGCAGCAGCTCCTGCAGCGGCTGCACCTGCGGAGACTGCGGCACCGGAGCAGGCTGTCATTCCTGCGGATACAGGTAATCAGGATACAGACTGATCTGTAGCCACATGAAGGACAAAAGGCGTACTATCGGCACCGGCGCGGGGTGAATCCGGCAAGGAAATACCGCGCTTGCCGCAGCAAAACTGGATAATCTGACAAAAACGCATCCGACCTCTTGCATTGCAGGGGGCCGGATGCTATTATATTCACTGCAAGAACACTTGTGTTTGTGAGGTGAACAAGTTGGAACGCCGCTTTTATCTGGTAGATGCGCAGGTGCTGCCTGAGGTTTTTCTCAAGGTGGTACGCGCCAAGGAACTTCTGGCCAGCGGGGAGGCACGCAGCATTTCCGCTGCCACCCGTGCAGTCGATCTTTCGCGCAGCGCTTTTTATAAGTATAAGGACTGCATTTTTGACTCCGAGAATGGCCGTGAGGTGATCACCGTCATGGCTACTCTGCGGGACGAGACCGGTGCACTGCAGAGCCTGCTGGCCGGCATCAGCGCCGCAGGTGCAAGCATTGTGACCATCAACCAGTCCACACCGGAAAACGGTGCCGCACTGGTGGCAGTCACCATCCGCACCGATACCATGCAGATGACTCCCGAAGAGCTGACTGAAAAACTTTCGCGTCAGCGTATGGTGGTAGGCGTGCACTGCGGGTACAATCTGTAAGCAGTCTTCAGAAAACGAGGGAGAACAACAATGGCTAAAATTGCAATTCTGGGCTTTGGCACGGTGGGCAGCGGCGTGTACGAGGTACTGTGCCGCAACGCTGCGGGTGTCTCCCGCCGTGCAGGTGAGCCGGTGGAGGTCAAGTACATCCTTGACCCGAAGGATTTTTCAAACCATCCGGATGCACACCTGTTTATAAAGAACTTCGATACCATTCTGGAAGACCCGGAGATCAAGGTGGTGGTGGAGACCATCGGCGGCACCCGCTTTGCGTATCCGTATGTAAAGGCCTGCCTTGAGAGCGGCCGCAGCGTATGCACCTCCAACAAGGAGATGGTGGCCACCTACGGCGCAGAGCTGCTGGGCCTTGCCAAAGAGCACGGCTGTGCCTTCCTGTTCGAGGCTTCTGTGGGCGGCGGTACGCCCATCATTACCCCGATGCACCAGTGTCTGGCGGCAAACGTCATCACCGAGGTGGAGGGCATCGTGAATGGCACCACCAACTTCATGCTCACCAAGATGGTGCGCGAAAATCTGGGCTTTGACGATGCGCTGAAGATCGCGCAAGAGCTGGGCTACGCCGAGACGAAGGACCCCAGCGACGATGTGGACGGCCGTGATGCCTGCCGCAAGATCGCCATTCTGTCCTCGCTGGTGTGCGGCCATCAGATCTACCCCCAGAACATTCCCACCCGCGGCATCCGTGCCATTACCACGGCAGATGTGGAAGCGGCGGAAAAGCTGGGCTGTGTGATCAAGCTGATCGCATGGATGAAGCGCGGCAAGGACGGCAGCGTGGCTGCCGGTGTGGAGCCGTGTCTGGTGCCCAAGGCAAACCAGCTGGCCAGCGTGGACGATGTGTTCAATGCAGTGCTGGTCAAGGGCGATATGCTGGGCGACGTGGTGTTCTACGGCAAGGGCGCGGGCAAGCTGCCCACCGCCAGCGCCGTGGTGGCCGATGTTGTGGATGCCCTGAAGCATGGCTCCAAGGTGCATGACAGCCTGTTCTGGCAGCCTGCTGAGCCGGTGGAGGGAATGCTCACCGACCCGGCTCCTGCTGCATATTATGTGCGTGTAGCAGGCATTGCTCCGGCGGTGGTGGAAGCCATCTACGGCTATGGCAGGGTGGTGGACGAACGCTACGAAGGCTGCGCTTACTTTGTGGAGCGAGCCGACGAAAAGGCACTGGCCGAAGCAGCCCGCAAGGTGGAAGCCGTGGGCGGCAGCGTGAAGCTGGTGCTCAAGCGTCTGCCGGAAGAAAACTGATAACGGAATAAGGAAAGGTGCGGCGGCTATGAAGATCAAGGTTTCTGTCCCGGCCACCAGTGCAAACATCGGCTCCGGCTTTGATGCGCTGGGTCTGGCGGTGACGCTGTATAATACGGTCACCTTTGAAGAGAGCGAAGTGCTGGATATCTCGTCTGCGGACGGTACCCGCATCCCGCGCGGTGAATCGAACCTCGTGTACCGTTCGGCAAAGGGGCTGTTTGAGAAGGTGGGCAAGCAGATCCCGCCCCTCAAGATCACCCAGACGAATCCCATCCCCATGGCGCGCGGCCTTGGTTCTTCTTCGGCCTGCATCATTGCGGGACTGCTGGGTGCAAACCGGATGCTGGGCGATGTGCTCAACACGCAGGAGCTGCTCACGCTGGCCACCTCCATTGAGGGCCACCCGGATAACGTGGCCCCGGCTCTTCTGGGCGGCCTGACCAGCAGCGTATTCGAGGATGGCAAGGTGTACTCGGTCAAGCGCAATGTGGATGAAACGCTGTGCTTTGCCGCCATCGTGCCGGACTACAAGCTGCTGACGGAAGCCGCTCGTGCGGCCCTGCCCAAAGAGGTCTCCCACAAGGATGCGGTCTATAATCTTTCGCGCGCTGCGCTGGTGCCCGCCGCCTTCTGCGAGGGCAGACACGACCTGCTGGCCATTGCCACTGAGGATAAGCTGCATCAGCCCTACCGTATGCCGCTGATGCCCGGCTCCAAGGAAGTGTTCGATATGGCACGCCTGTGCGGGGCAAAGGCTGTTTACGTTTCCGGTGCGGGCAGCACCGTGATGGCCGTAGCGGAAAAGGCGGAGGCCGAAAAGTTCTATTCCAAGCTGGAAAAGGGTCTGGAGCTGCTGGAAGGTCTGGACGGATGTGAAGCATTTACATTGCTGCGTTTGGATGCCGATAACACCGGCGCAACGGTGGAATGATAAATGGGTAAGGGAAGTGCAAGGCGCTGCTGACCGCTTCCGCCCGGTGTACCCCCTTTTGACAAAGGGACAAAAAGAGGAGAGTGACAAGATATGGCGTTGATCGTACAGAAGTTCGGCGGTTCTTCGGTGAAGGACCGTGACCGTATCTTCAACGTGGCACGCATTGTGGCAAATACCCACAACGCGGGCAATGACGTAGTTGTTGGGGCATGATTTCGTAAATATGTTCTGCTTCTTTTTCTGTCATGGTGAGGATTGCTGCTGTTTCGTATTCTTCTTCTCTTAATTTCAATTTTCCGCTGATTTCTTTACATGGTTTTTTCCAGTGTTTTTATGGTATGTCTTTCGACTGCTTTTCCGTGTCTTGCTACATACTGAATGTCTTTGGATCCACCGACGGATTTGGCGTATTCTGCGATTTCGCTTGTGTTGCGGTAGCTTTTGTTCATGACGATACGTTTGACATTTTTTTCCAAATATTTTTGGTAAAAATGTGAGAACGTCTTGTTGTTTTCCGGCGATGGTCTGTGCCTTGTCGCCCAGTATTGTCATGTTGCATGAAAACATTTTCGCGAGAAGTACGTACTGTAAATAGGAATAATCCTGCATCTCATCAATGACGAGATGGCGGATGTTCTTGCGCTTGCCGGCTGCCGTCAGGCTGTATTTTAGATAGAGAATCGGGTAAACGTCTTCGTATTCCAGTACGCGGCGCTCTGGCGGCATGTCCGGAAGTGCCGGGAATCCGTAGTCTTCCAGGAACCAATTGTATATTTGACAAATGTCTCTGGTTACGTACATATTCATGAATTTTCTGCAAATGATTTCTTGTTCTTCGTCGTTTAGGCTGCGTCCGCGTAAGGTTTCGACTTCGTCGATAAAATAATCCATGACCGCGCCCATTCTATCTAAAAGTGGTGTACCGGTATATTTTTCATAAAAAAAATTTCATGATTTCGCTGGCACTTTTGCGAATACCCTTGAATTCTACATCTTCAAAATCTACCAGCCGGTCTTCCAGCTCGATCAGAAAGCCTTCGATTGCCTGAACGTATTCCACGGACTGCTTCCATTCGTAACGTTTTTGATCTGCATCGTCCACTCCTGCGATTTCACGCTCGATTTGATGATATTTGTCTTCACAGTCGGCGGCTATCATTTTGCTATTCCAACCAGTCCCAGCTGAACTACTTTTTGAATTTCCACTTGAATTTTTTTCCTTGATTTCTGCCTTGATCTCTATTTTTTATTTCTATATATCACATTTTCCTGATTCACAGCATTTCCATATATCGCATTTTCCTGATTGCCAGCATTTCCATATATCGCATTTTCCTGATTGCCAGCATTCCCATATATCACATTTCCCTGCGTTGCAGCATTTCTCCTGAGTTCATGATATGCAAACAGATCAAAACTCATTTCCTGTATATTTTCCTCGCCAAGTTCAGGAAGAATATGGGAAATGTAGTCGGCAAACACGCCGCCTGGCGAGAGGATCAGGATATTTGATGAATTCAGATGCTCTCTGTCATGATACAGAAGATAGGCGATCCGATGTAGCGCAACGGACGTCTTGCCACTGCCTGCCACTCCTTGAATAGCCAGGATCTTGTCCTTCGTGTTGCGGATAATTGCATTTTGTTCTTTCTGGATTGTACGCACAATGTTTTTCAGTTTCGTGTCGCTGTTGGCGCCAAGTTCCTGCTTTAAAATGTCATCGTCAATCTTCACATCACTCTCAAATTCATAGATCATCTTGCCGCCACGGATTTTGTACTGCCATTTAGACAGAATCTCTCCGTCCATGCGCCCGCCCGGCGCTTCGTAGGACGCCTCGCCTTTGTCGTAGTCATAGAACAGACTGCTGACCGGGGCTCTCCAGTCGTAAATGAGTGGCAATGCGCCACGCTCTCTTGCAAAATTGCCGATTCCGATGTAAAAATCTTCCGGCTCGTCTTCTCCGTCATAGACGAATTCTACACTTCCGAAAAATGGTGCATCCAGCATACGTTTCAGACGCCGGCGCATTTTCCAGTTCTCCTGATTGGCATTCACCTGCATTTTCAGCGCCTGCTGATTGTCATAGTCCTCATATCCATACTGGTCCATTTCCGTGTAATTGTCCCAGTAATATTCATTCATACTGTTAATGTCCTGGCGTACCGCCTGTATATTTTCATCAATCTCTCCCAGACGTTTTTCTATCAGACCAAGTACCTCCGGCAGAAATTCACTTCCTTTACTCACAATCAATCCTCCAATTTTAATCATTGTAACTGAATTATCATAGCATTATCGGCAAAATATATCCACTTTTCTCGCTTGGAAATCATGGAAAAATCACGGTATATTTTCCCGATAATTGTTTTTCTGATACAATTTTAAAATCATTTCTAAAATTTCTAAAATCGAGGGGGCTGTAAAAAAATGAATAGCCCCCAAAAAAGAAAGGACGCATGAAAAA
>ENA-OQBL01000510-OQBL01000510.1-human-gut-metagenome-genome-assembly--contig:-NODE-510-length-20254-cov-2.741690_pt1 | contig 20254 bp, 20 predicted proteins | sample MGYA00242747_ERZ504553 | MGnify/ENA primary metagenome ERZ504553 (study PRJEB26092, sample SAMD00036240) | human gut metagenome | host: Homo sapiens | study: EMG produced TPA metagenomics assembly of...
CAGGAGATTTTTAGAGAAATGTTCGGTAAAGACAAAGAAACACTTGTCAGACAAGGAATCAGTGAAAAAGATATCCCTCTAATGATGGATCTGGTTTAGATCTCCAACAACTCCCTGTACAGTCTCTGTACGGGGAGCCCCATTATATTATAGTAACTCCCGGATATGTTTTTCCATCCCCAATGAATCCAATCCACTCTTGTACACCATAAGCTCCGGCTTTATCCATGGGTTGGTATTGTCCACATAATAGGCAATTTCCTCTTCGCTAAGTTTAGCAAAAACGCACTTCTGTTGCCGCTGCAAAACTGCGTTGCCACTCAGTAGTAGTGATGCACACACCGGTAAACACTTCATGGGTACGTCCGGACATGTCGCGCAACATCTGCATGGCTTCTTCCCTATTCTTGGGCTTTCCGAGAACTTGTCCATCCAGCCAGACAATGGTATCTGCCGTAATCATCAATTCGTCCGGATGCATCATATCACGGTAGGCATCCGCCTTTTCCCTGGATATGTAGAGAGGAATATCCGCTCCCCGCAATGTCTCGGGATAAGATTCATCCACATCGGGCAAAGTTCTTACTTCATATTCCACTCCCAAACCAGCCAGCAATTCTTTCCTTCGCGGAGAATTGGAGGCGAGAATCACCTTATATTTTTTCAGATTATCTAACATCATGTCATTTACGATTTGACGATTTACAATTTAACGATTGAAACAACTACCAACCGAAAGCTTTTTCATCTGCCATCCAAAGCCCTTGCACTTTCAATACCTGTTCCACAATGTCGCGACCACAGCCATAACCGCCTTCTGCATACGAAATATAGCGAGCCACAGCCTTTACCTCAGGCACAGCATCCTTAGGACAACACGGCAAACCACACTCACGCATCACCTCCAAGTCGGGAATATCATCACCTACATACAATATTTCCTCGTCCTTCAAGCCATGACGGTCACGGAAGTCATGGTAATCATGGATTTTAACAGAAGAACCCATATAGATATTTCCATCCTCAAAACCTAAAGAAGTAAAACGCTTGCGGACCGCTTCTGTACGTCCACCCGTAATTATACCCAGCAACACCCCTTGCTTAGCAGCTAAATGCAGGGAATAACCATCCTTTATGTTGACCGTACGCAGAGGTTCACCCTCTGAACTCATAGGGATAACATTGGCACTCAGCACACCGTCCACATCAAAAACAAGGGCTTTTATCTTTTTCAAATCATAGTTTATGGTACTCATTGCACTTTTTTCTTGTTCATTATAATATACCTATATACAGCAAAACATTCGTTCAAAAGAGGCAAGCATCGGCGTCCGGTTATCTTATTGCCAACCGATGTATATTCTCGCTAATCTCCCGATATAGTTCCAGCATTTGCGGCTCATCGGCAAGCATCCGCAGATGCTCGTCAATGACATTCTCATCATAGCGCACAGCCGGTCCTGTCTGTGCGGCAAGCGGTTCCAGCTCATGCACCTTACGGGCCGTCTCGTCTATCAAGGGGAGCATTGCCTCGAACGGCAACCCGTACTTTTTCAGCAGTTCAGCAGCCAACACATACATGTGATTGGTAAAATTGCACGTAAACACAGCCGCCAGATGCAAACTTTTGCGCTGCTCAGAACTTGCTTCATACACTTTTTCCGATAGGGCTGAGGCAATATCCTTCAGAAGCCGCACATCCTCTTCCGAGTTGCCTTCCACAAAAAACGGTATCTGTCCAAAATCCACTTCACGCTGCTTACTGAAAGTCTGCATCGGATAAAGCACTCCATGACGCGCAACATGCCCCTGCCAAATATTCATAGGAATACTGCCGGCTGTATGCACCCATAAAGCATTCTCCTTTCCAGAAACAATCTGGGGTAATAATTCCACAAAAGCCGCGTCCTTCAGCGAAACGATATAAAGCTGCGCCTCCTTCGTAACCGCCTGCAGATCCGTGGTATATACCGCCTCCACCGTCTGTGCCAATTCCTGCGCTGATTCTTTTGTACGACTGTAGACCTGCACAATACGAAACCCTTTCCAATAAAGAGCCTTTGCCAGATTAGTAGCCAGATTTCCGGCACCGATAAAGGCAATAGACGTATCTTCTATACTTCTTCCCGCCATACACTTATCTTGTTGCCAACCAATACAGAATAGCCCCTAATACCAGCAATGCCAGTGGCAACAGATAAGCCGACATCGTACCGAGCAAAGCCGTTATCAATCCGAAGTTCAATATCAGCCATAAGCCTATCAATACCAATCCCACCGACTTGTCATGCTTGAACAGCAAAAAAAATTCACTGCGGTATACAGCAGAAAATTATCCTTATTCATCACCCACGGCAAGCCGATTGCAGAGAAATGCAACCAATTTGTCTACCAAAATAAAGAATACCGAATACAATCAGTGTGATGGCAGTGGCCTTATACGTATCACGGTTATTGTTTGCTTTTGCTGCACTCACTGTTACTTTCCTCCGTATTTATTGATATGTATCTTTTCCCACTGCAGATTGTCTTCATTGAAAGGCTTACGCTCCATCCCCTTATGACCGATAGCAATAACACTGAGCACCTGCAGCTGCAAAGGAATATCCAGCACCTCGTGCACATACTCGCCTGAAGGCATACCGGAAGCCGTAAAACGTTCTCGCACCTGCACCCAGCAGCTTCCCAGTCCCATATCTTCGGCCTGAAGTTGCAGGTAAATGGAGGCAATGGAGGCATCCTCTATCCACACATCGCTTGCCAACGGGTCGGCAACAACCACTACTGCCAATGCCGCATCGGCAATAAACTGCGATGCCTGCTCCTTGCAATAGGACAATTCCTTCAATTTATCCTTCTCGTCTACCACTATAAACTGCCATGCATTGCTACGCTTCGACGTGGGTGCCATCAAAGCAGCTTTCATCAAAGTAACGACTTGTTCTTGTGTCAATTCTTCTTCTGTAAACTTCCGCATGCTGCGGCGGGCTTTTATCAATTCACTGAAACTTTCCATAACATATTCGTGTTTAGCGAAGGCAAATTTAGATAAAATATCCGGGAATGGCGAATAAAAGCCCTTACAATCTTCTCCCCGCTTCCTTTTGTATCAGACAAGCAGATAGGCGGTATCCGGAGCAACCGAAAATTCCTCTAAATAGATTATCCAGTCGGTCACATCCTCTACCGTAAACCACGCTTCATCACCCTCGTGCATGTGGCTGACGTCGTAAGGTTCTTGTATAAGCTGTCCCTTGAAGCGTTCTCCATCAAACTCCAACAGCTTAAACCAAATATGTTCGCGGTCGTCAGCCTGCTCGGCACTGTCTGTCTTCAAGCCAATTTTAAGCAAGATAGAGCTTTCGTCCTTCTTTGCCATGTATTTCACAAGACCGAAACGCTCGCGAGCCAACGCACTCATGCGATTGGTCTCACGGGTACTAATAAAGAATAGTGGATTCTCACCCCACATGCTATCGTATTCGGACACCTTCCGCAGTCTGCCCTTTTTCTCGTCGTCCTCACTCGTATAGATGAACACGGGTGCCGTGCGGCCGTGTGTCCTTCCTCACGGTCGTCCGCACTGCCAAGAGCGAGGCTTCGGTACTCATCCAGCGCCTTTGTCCACGAAACGTAGGTGGCCACTATCGGCAAACGGTCATTCAACATTCCGATATATACGCCAGCACCTGGTTCGGGAGTCCTATCGTCTTTATCGAGCAGATGACTGGCAAGGGTGGAAATCAAGTAATAATGGTTGTTGTAATTCTCCTTGTCTGATTTCAGAATCTCAAGTTCATACAAACCGCAACGGTTCAATCCGTGCGTATGCAACCACACCTCGCCTCCTTCATCAGTCACAGCATGTACCGTAAACAAAACACTCGTTCCGGGAACTACCGCCGAGTCGGCAGCTAGAGTGGCCCACCGAGCACAAACCAGTTTCTCGGCACTTTCGTCCACAATGGCAAGCAGGTCGGGCACCATAGCTACAGCAATCTTCAGTTGCAGATGGTAGGACTTCTGCCCGTCAACGCCGAACTTCATGAACACCGTAAGTGCCCTATCGGCTCTGCCAATAGCATATAGTTCTTCGTCAGTGAAATAATAATCCCGACGATTAAACATATCAGGCATTGAAAAATCACCTTCATAGAAGCCTATTTCATACACTTCGCCATCATATCCTACTTCCATATATCCCGGTTCGTCTTCATCAGGCAAACGTTTTTTCAACAATTCCACTCCAGAGATAGCAGCCACGCGCTCAAAAAGCCGTACCGACAAATCCATTCCACCCTCCTTAGGCACTGCCATCATATAAGAGGACTCTTCCCAGTAGCACAGCGGCTGTTCTTCGAGAACCGTTTTCTTTTTCTTAAAAATCATATCCATTCTTTTATGTAAGACTTCAGCTATAGTGACAAATTTAATAAAAAAGCCTACCCATGCCAACCGAAATTTCAGCTTTTTTTGTTAAGTTTGCAAGCAATGCCCCTCAAACTCACTACATATTACCGTGGGAGCAAGGTTCCTGACCTACCGGGGACCAACACCTTCCATTCCACGGAGTTGTTCCGAATCTACGAGGAAACTCCGGGGTATACCCCCATACTCAATTGTGGCATCTGAAGATGACAAGCCCGTTGCGAAACTGCTTGCCGCCATACGTAAAAGTATCCGCATGTTTACCCCCCGGCATCATCAAAAGATGTGAGGTGTACGGTATGGGAGAATATTTCGACAACGAGGCAGACAAAGAGGCTATCTTCAGTGACATGTTGCAAAGGCTTACCAATGAAGCATTGCGCGATTCTTTTCTCATCGAGTTCCGCAACCTGGAAAATGCCATGTTCGGATACAAATCTTTCCGGGCCAACCAATACATCGCCATCAATTGGCTACGGGTGCGCAACTCACTGCACAGCGTCGAAAAGGTGGAAGAGCGTTTCAGCCCGTCACGTATCCGGCAAATAAAGAAAGGCCTCAAAAACGGTGCCCAAGTGCGGGAAGCACGTACCAAAGAGGAGATTCTCTGTTTTGCCCAGATGTTGCGCCACGTATATTCTTCCAAGATACGGCGCCACTTCCCCAGCATCAAGTTCTTTCAGCATCTCGAAAACCAATTGACAAAAGGGCAACAAAGCAAAATCTTCATCGTCACTTATAAAGAGAAGATTATCGGTGGCAGTGCATGCATTTATTCAGATGATAGCGCCTACCTGTGGTTCTCCGGTGGCATGCGCAAGACTTATGCCCTGCAATATCCGGGTATTCTTGCTGTATGGAAAGCACTGGATGATGCCAAACAACGCGGATACCGCCACTTAGAGTTCATGGATGTGGGACTTCCCTTCCGTAAACATGGCTACCGTGAGTTCGTTCTCCGCTTTGGAGGAAAACAAAGCAGCACCCGACGCTGGTTCCGTTTCCGTTGGAACTGGCTGAATCGGGTGCTGATAAAGATGTATGAATAAAAACGGCTTTATTGGGATATTTTAAATACGACAGTGCTATATGCGCCCATTTTTACCATAATGTCATCACCGTCCTTCTTCTGCTGAATATCCCCATTTACTCCGACGGCTTTCTCTATCTTATCCGTCAGTGTAATTTCAGTGGCAGAGACACCAAAGTTATGTATTACCAACATTTTCTCTGTATCCTTCGTCATATACCAAGCAGCAATAGTCTTACCGGCAGTGGTATTATTTTCATTGTAAATGCCATGTTTTGACATCTTTCCTTCAGCCAATGAAGGATAAGTATTACGTAGTTTGGCAAACCGAATATAAACATTCAACAGAGAACTTTCATCATTCTGCTGTTCCACCACAGACTTTATGCTGGAAGCTACCCCCTTGTCTATCTTATCCGTATAGGCAGTCACCGTATTATCTCCCCACAACATCGGACCGCGCACATACTCGTCACCATTGTCCTTCATTCCATAGAGTCCCAGTTCTTCACCATAATAGATATAAGGTTCGCCCGGACCGGTCAGTAAGACAGCTGCCGCCAATTTCTCCTTATCAATGGATTTACCCAGTTTGGAAGCAGTACGATCTTCATCATGGTTCGAAAGTTTGGTAGCTTCTATGTAATCTGTCCGGTTAGCAGCATAAAGCTGTTGATAGCTCATGATATCTTTTACAAAGTAACAACCCGTACTGTTATTAATGGCCCACTCCAAACGATACCAAAAGTCAAACTCAAACAGTGCGGGAAGCCCTTGATAATAAGGGGCTACTTCACTAGCACCCGAAAGAACTTCACCCACGATGTAAAGGTCTTCCGTCTTACCCTTCTGTTTATAATAAGCATTCAGTTCATCATAGAAAGTTCTCAAGAAAGTCGGATTTTCTGAACCTCCAGCATTATGATAGATATGTTTCACTGCATCAAGACGGAATCCATCTACTCCACGGTCTATCCATCCCTTAGCTGCTGCGACCACAGCCTTGAATGCCGGAGAACTTTTCAAATCAGACAATTTACCGTAATTAAGGTCGGCAAAGGAGGCTGTATAGAAATGAGAGTGATAATACCATAGGTTCATAGACTCAAACATAATATCTTCTGCATCCTCACCTTGCTTTAAAGCAAAAGGTTCGCCATATTTCAGACGAGTACTGGTAGAGGCAGCACCATATTTATGGTTGCCCCAATCTGTATTGCTGGTACGAATCAAGAATCCCCAAGGTGAAGAGAAGTCCACTGTCAATTCATAAATACCATTTCCCTTATCATAAAATTTCTTACAAACAGCAGGGTCACCATAATAAAGATACTTGGCACCAGTAGTTGTCTGGTCTGTATTATCCGTATCCGCCTTTTCTGCAACGCTCACCGTCACCGTAGGTTTTGAAGCATTCGACCAATCGAGTACAAATTTATAACATCCGCTTACGACATCTGTTGAAGCTGTCGTAGAATACCATTCTCCCGAATTATATCCGTTTCCCCCCTTCACTGGAAATCATATCAATTTTTTCCCCGCCTTGATGTCAGCTTCCGGGTCTTGAGAGAATATGTAGTAATTGCGATATTCACTGTCAGTAGAAGATTTTGCAGCCAAAAACCACGGATGCTCCACACTCGTATGGTTCAAGACATAATCCAGATAAATTTTAATGCCCCGATTATGAGCCTCGGCAACCAATCGGTCAAAAATCACTTTTCCGTGCCGAACTTCTGATTCACCCTCGTATAATCTGTCACATCATAGCCATGATACGAAGGAGATGGATGAATAGGAGAAATGCCAAATAGCCTTCACACCCAAAGCATCTATATAATCCAGTTTAGAAATTAAGCCATTAATATCGCCATAACCGTCACCATCGCCATCGGAAAAGGAGTAGACCAGTAACTGATAAGAGATGTCCGCACGTTTCTCCCCATCCCAATCTGTAGGAGTTGCAGTTATCACAGTCCATTCTGACGGCGTTGGCTCCGGCTCCGGTTCCGGCGTTGGTGTAGTACCATTATCACCTAAGAAATATGTAATCCAGCACAAGATTTATCACATTGGCTGCGATCAGATAAACAGAAGCAAGCTCCGGATGGTTTTCCACCCCAAGGTAGTTTACCATCATCAGACCGATTCCGATTACCGGTGCACCTAACATGCTAATGCGGATATAGTCTCTTGTATAAGTTGTCAAAACTCCGTCTCCGGATACCAGAAATCTGGCAATAGGTCCTGCAGCAGGAAATGCAATAAGAGAAAACAGCAGTCCCACCACGAGTGTGACAATAAAAGTGGCCGAAAACAATCTCGAAGCCCCTTCTTTGTCACGTTTACCAAGCATATTTCCTGCGGCTATGGAACCTCCCACACCCAGACAGTAACCGGTAAGCTGAACTATCGTTTCAACCGGAAGACTCATTGTGACTGCGGACATTGCTTCTACACCAATTAAATTACTTACAAAGATAGTGTCCACAATGTTTCCAAGCTGAAGTGCCAGCGACATCATAATACCTGGAACGATATACTTGTTTAATTTCGCATTCAGCAACCTGTTATTTCTGTTTTCCACCATTCCATCCCCTTTCGAAATTTTGGAGTATTTCTAAACAAAATCAGAATACTCCATATTTATATATAATTTAGCGAAAAAATGAAATATTTTTCAATAAAGCAACGAAAATAACGTCAAATTAAACAAAAATAGCTTCAAAAAATACCGGTTTCCCGAAGATATCCCTTTAATGGAATTCTTTGGAAACCGGTAGTATCCTTCCTGATATGTAATTATTCAGCAGACTCCAGAACATGTTTAAAAAGGCTTTCTACAAAATGTACGTCACAATTTGCGGAGCCTGCAGATTGCAGGAAATAAATTTTTCAGGCAAGCTCCAAAGCCCTGTGGCAGGCTGCTTTATGCCCCTTTTCCACCTCCTGAAGCACAGGAGCTTCCTGCCTGCAGCGGTCTGTTGCATAGGGACAGCGGGTATGGAATTTGCATCCTGACGGTGGATTGTAGGCACTTGGCACGTCACCCTCCAGAATGATACGCTGACGTTTCTTCTTCACATCTGGAAGCGGGATTGCAGAAAGAAGAGCTTTTGTATAGGGGTGCATCGGATTGGAATAAAGCTGGGCTTTTTCTGCAACCTCAACCACACTTCCAAGATACATAACTGCAATTCTGTCACTGATATGGCGGACTACACTCAGGTCATGGGAGATAAACAGGTAGGTCAGATTTTTCTTCTGCTGCATATTTCTCATAAGATTCAGCACCTGCGCGCGGACAGATACGTCCAGTGCGGAAACTGCCTCATCACAGACAACAAATTCCGGATTCAGGATCAGTGCCCTTGCAATTCCGATTCGCTGCCTCTGACCGCCTGAAAACTCGTGAGGAAAACGATTCAGATACTGTTTATCCAGTCCAACCTCCTGAAGGATCTCTTCCACCATTTCCCTGCGTTCTTCCTTAGTCCCCACTTTATACACCTCAAGAGGGGCACTGATCAGATCATAAACGGTCATTCTGGGATTCAGGGAGCTATATGGATCCTGGAAAATAATCTGCAGCTTCCGGCGCATTTCCCATATTTTTTCTTATTATAGGTAAGGATATCTTCCCCATTGTACATAACCTGGCCCTCTGTTGCCGGGATCAGGCGGAGAATAGTTCTTCCCAGAGTGGATTTTCCGCAGCCGGACTCTCCGACCAGGCCCAGTGTCTCACCCTTTCTCACAGAAAGACTTACATGGTCTACTGCTTTTACTACAGATGGATTACGGTTCAGAAGCCCTTTTTTTAGCCGTAAAATATTTGGATAAATCCTTTGTTTCCAATAAGATTCCTGTGTTCTCACTCATTCTTTCTCACCCTCGTATCTGAAGCAGCTTACCAGAGAATTTCCAGCATGGTAAACGCCTGGTTTTTCTTTCATGCAGCGGTCTTTTCCGTAAGGACATCGGGGAGCAAATCTGCAGCCTGCAGGCATGGCGTCCGGTGCCGGAACGGTGCCCTCAATGGTATTCAGCAGCTCTACATCCTCATCAAGGCGGGGAATAGAGTTCAAAAGTCCCTGTGTGTAAGGATGCTTCGGTCTTTCAAAAATATCCTCAATGCTGCCGTATTCTACTGCTTTTCCTGCATAAAGAACAAGCACATCGTCTGCGGTCTCTGCTACTACCCCCATATCATGGGTAATCAGCATAATGGCTGTTCCCAATTTTTTTCCCCGAGCTCACACATCAGCTCCAGGATCTGTGCCTGGATGGTTACGTCCAGGGCTGTGGTAGGCTCATCTGCAATAAGAAGTCTTGGCTCGCAGGATACTGCCATGGCAATCATCACTCGCTGGCGCATACCGCCAGAAAGCTGATGCGGATATTCCTTCATCCGCTTCTCCGGAGCAGCGATCCCAACTCTTTTCAGAACGTCCACAGCTCTTGTCCAGGCTTCGTTTTTTACCGCAGTTCTGGTGGAGCATAATTGGTTCCATCAGCTGGGTTCCAATAGTCAGAGTCGGATTCAGGGCAGTCATTGGATCCTGAAAAATCATGGCAATATCATTTCCGCGGATCCTGCACATCTCTTTCTCCGGAAGCCCTATCAGTTCTTTTCCATCCAGTTTGATGCTGCCGCCAGAAATCCGGGCGTTGCTTCCAAGAAGCTGAAGGATAGACATGGATGTGACACTTTTTCCGCATCCGGACTCGCCTACAATTCCGAGGATCCTGCCTTTTTCTACAGAAAAGCTTACACCGTCAACGGCTGTGTTAATGCCTTTTTTTGGTCTGAAACTGTACCTGTAAATTCTCTACTGAAAGTAAAGATGCCATAGCTGTACTCCTTTTTCCTCTTAATTAACTCACTGTGATTCTTTCACAGCTCCTGAAATCCGCCAGACATGAGAGTCTTTTCTCTCATATTTGGCGGGTTCCAGGATCAAAAGCTTTATCCGCTTTTGTCCTGTTTCCCATTTTTATTACTCTTTATCCCACTCCCAGGAAGACCAGTTCAGACAATTAAAGTCTGCAACGTTCAGGTTCTTCATGCTCTTGTTGTAAGCGGTAAGAAGGTTCTTTGTATATAAGTAGCCCATAGCTGCTTTTTCTACAACCTTTTCCTGATACTCATCGAAGTATGGTTTTCTTGCTTCAAAAGTAAGCTCTGCGTTTCCTTTGTCGATCAGGTCAGAAAGCTCTGTATCCTGAAGCTGGCAGAAGTTGCAGGAGCTTTCCGGATAGATCATTTCACGGCTCTCACTTGGGTCAAGAGTTCCGCCGGAACCAATGATTCCAAGATCATGCTCGCCGTCAAGCATACGGCTCATCAGAGTTGCAAAGTCCATCTGCTCAATTTCTACATTTACACCGACATTTGCAAAATCCTGTACGATCAGGGCTGCACATCTCTCGGTAATGCTGCTTCCAGAGGAGATGAAAAATTTCAGTGTCTGTCCAGCCGGGAAGCCTGCTTCTGCAAGCATCTCTTTTGCTTTTTCAGGATCGTACTGAACCTGAACTTTGTCATTGTAGTATGGGCTTACCGGTGCGATCGGGGTCATGATCGGAGTTCCCTCTCCCATAAGAAGACCATTTACCAGTACGTCACGGTTGATTGCCATATTCAGTGCCTGGCGAACTTCCTGAGTAAGATATTCCTTCTGAGTATTGAAGATCAGAGTGGTATAGGAAGTGGTAGGAACAGACTCTGTTACCAGGTTATCCTGGGACTTGGCTGTTTCCCAGTCATCAGTCAGTACGGAACCGAATCCGATCAAATCAAGCTCGCCGTTCATAAGACCGGAAAGAACGTTTGCAGACGGTACTACACGGATGATCAGACGGTCAATATTTGGAGTTCCAAGATAGTAGTTTTCGTTCTTTGTGAACTCCATACGCTCACCATTGATCTCACTGTCATAGATGAATGGGCCGGAACCTACCGGATTTGCCCAAAGGTCAGGAGCATTGATCTCTTCTGCTGTTTTTCCTTCAAATATATGTTTCGGGATGATGAAAACAGTGTCGATATCCTGCAGGAATGTATCAGGATACATAGCCTCTTTTAATTTGAAGGTTACTTCATAATCGCTGTCTGCAGTTACTTCGATAGAATCCTCGGAAAGCTCTGCTCCGGAATCATCCACACCGGCAATGTACTCCAGGTGATAACGGCTTTTTGCCTCTACAGACGGATCAGAATACATCTGGTAGCTGAATACAACGTCCTCTGCTGTAACCGGCTCACCATCAGACCATACTGCGTCTTCATGAAGCTTAAAGGTAACTGCGTCACTGGCATCGTTTACAGTCCAGGACTCAGCAAGGCGTCCCTCAATGGAACCGTCTGCGTTTGTCTGTGTCAGGCGGTCATAAATCTGGTCACAGATAAAACGGGTGTAGTTGCTTGTGGTGTTCAGCGGCATCATGGTATCCCATGCCTGGTCCATAGCAGCTGTTACTACTTTTTCCTCTGCCTCAGCAGCAGCCGGAACAGCATAACCTGCTACCATGCTTCCTGCAAGCAGGAGCGCTGCAGCCTTTTTTCATGTTGAATTTTCATAGGTCTCCTCCCTTTTTTCCTTTTGTCAGGGATGATTTTTTCTCTGACAGGTTTTGTGAAGCAAATCAGTCCGGGAAACTCCCGGAACCAATCTTATGTCAACGGACTGTCCGGTCTTGCATCAAGACCTTCATGATCCTGAGACATTACAGTTTGATTTTCGGATCCAGCGCATCGCGGATGCCGTCGCCCAGAAAATTAATACTTAACACCGTGATCAGAAGTGCAAGTCCCGGCGGAAGCCAGATCCACAGCTTCTGGGAAAGCACAGTAATGGACTGCGCATCGTAGAGCATATTTCCCCAGCTTGCTCCCGGCGGCTGTACACCCATGCCAAGGAAGCTTAACGATGATTCAGAAAGGATGGCACTCGCCATCTGGAATGTGATTGCGATCAGGATCGGGGCAAAAGAGTTTGGAAGAACATACTTTGTCACGATCTTGAAATTGGAGGTACCAATTGCCCTTGCAGATTCTACATATTCTTTCTCGGATACGGAAAGTACATTTGCATAGATCAGTCTGGCAAACTGTGTCCAGCCGAGCACACCGATGACACAGGTTACAGACCAGACAGACGGTCCCAGAACAGCAACCAGCACCAGGATCAGCACAATTGATGGAAAAGACATAAAAATATCTGCAATTCGCATAATAACTGCTTCTGCCTTTCCTCTGGCATAACCAGCAACCAGGCCAAGAGGAACTCCAATTGCGCAGCTGATCAGTGTGGAAACAAAACCAACCAGCAGAGAGGTTCTTCCGCCATACATCAGACGGGCAAAAACATCACGCCCGATAGCATCAGTTCCAAGGATGTGCGCTCCTCCCGGAGCTGCAGAAAAGGCAGTGTAATCTGAAGTATAAGGATCCAGTTTCAGGATCATGGGAAGAAAAACCACCATCAGGATTTCCACGATCAGGACCACCAGACCTGCCATAGCCATTTTGTGTTCTTTCAGTTTATCAAGTACCTCGGAAAGATAGCTTACATTTTCGTTTTTCTGTTTTTCATTTCTGTCTTCTATCCTCCCTTATTTATAGCTGATTCTCGGATCCAGAATTCCGTATGCAACATCAGTGAGAATATTCGCAATAAGAACCGCTGCCGCGATCATAACCGTGATTCCCATAATAACCGGGTAGTCTCGTCCGTTGATCGCTGTTACCATAAGAGAACCAATTCCCGGCCATCCGAAAACCTGCTCGGTTACAACTGCGCCGCCTACAATAGAAGGAATGGACATTCCCACAACTGTAACGACCGGTGTAAGGGCATTTTTCAAGGCGTGCTTCATGATCACTTTCCATTTGGTAAGACCTTTGGACTTGGCGGTACGAATGTAGTCGTCCTGCATAACTTCCAGCATACTGCTTCGCATGTGCCTTACCCATCCTCCGATCTGCTGAAAGGAAAGGACCAGACAAGGCAGGATCATGTGCTTCATCAGATCTCCGAATGTATGAGCTCCGCTTGAGCTGTACATTCCTCCTGATGGAAGAATGTTAAACACAATGGCGAACAGATAAATAAATACCAGTCCTACAAAGAAGTTCGGAGTCGCCATCATCAGCATAGACAGACCGCCGGAAAAGTAATCTCTTCCTGAATTCGGCCTGGAGGCAGCAAAGATTCCAAGAGGAATGGATACGATCAATGACAGTACAATGGAGCTTGCCGCCAGAATCGCAGTAGCCGGAAGACGCTCCAGTATCATCGCTGCCACCGGTCTCTGGGTGCTGTAGGAAAATCCCAGATTTCCCGTAAGCAATTGTTTCAGCCAGGTAAAATACTGAATGATCACCGGCTGATCCAGTCCAAGTGCCACTCTCTTACGTTCCAGCTCTGCCGGAGTAATTCCCGGATCTGCCAGAAGTGCATCCAGCGGTGAACCAGGCGCCATATTCAGAATAAAATAGGCCAATATGGTAATTCCGAAAAAGTGGAATGGCAATCAGTATTCCTTTTAATATGTATTTCCACTTCATAGTGTTTTCCCTTCATCTCCTTTTCCTAGAACCTGTTTGAAAAAGTAATTTCCGCAAGCTCCCACAAATTGTGGCGCACATCTTGCAGAAATCCATTTTCAAACACGCTCTACCATAATCCGGATAATCTCTTTATCCGTTTCGCACATACCTTCCTTCGCCAGCTGTCCCACGTTCCGGATGGTATTTTCCACACCGTGGGTAACGATTCCATCACCTCCGTAGAACTGCTGTCCCTGTATGTACATTTCATAGCCCATGATTCCGGCATCAACTGCTGCTGAAATCTTGGCTGCGCAGGAGGCTTTCGCTCCGTCACAGATGATTCCGGAAACAATTGCCAGGGAATTCACGATTGTATGTGCAATTACTTCATAATCGCCGCCGTAGAGATAAGCAATTCCCGCACCGCTTCCACAGCCTGCACTTACTGCACCGCAATAGGCAGAAAGAGTTCCGATTCCAGTCTTCAGATGAATGGTTACAAGATTGGAAAGCACCAGGGCGCGAAGCATTTTGTCATGGGAAACCTGCAGCTCTCTGGCAAATTCAATGACCGGAATGCTGGCAGTCATGCCCTGGTTGCCGCTTCCGGAGTTGATCACCACAGGAAGCTCGCAGCCATTCATTCGGGCATCGGAACCGGCTGCTGCCTTGGCTCTGGCACGGATCTTAATATTGTCGCCGTAGGTGTGAAGAAGGACTTTTCCGATGTTCGCTCCATAGTTTCCACGAAGTCCCTCCTCAGAAATGGCTGTATTGTAACGGATCTGACGCTCCAGAACCTCCTTTACATCTTCTGTGTCAACAGTATTGGCAAAGTCGATAATGTCTTCTATGTTTAATATGGAATGGTCGGTCTTTTTCTCTTCCTTACCTGAACAGACATCTTTCCGGAAAACAGGCTGGCCGTTTTTCTCAATAAGGATGATGTTGGTGTGCGTATCTACAATGCGGACACGGGCCGTTTCAGTACCTTTGGTTACGGTCAGATCGATTTCAAATACATGCCCGGTGGATGCCGGAGTGATCCTGGGTTTCACCTGATCCATGTAGGACTTGATTTCTTCCTTCTGACCGGATGTTACTCTTGCAATTACTTCAAGGAGCGCTTCCGCATCGCCTGCGATCACACCCGCGCACAGAGCAGCTGCAATTCCCCTCATGCCGCCAGTATTGGGAACGATGACGCTTTTTACATTTTTGATAATATTTCCACTTACTTTAATATCCAGCTGTTCCGGCAGATTACCTAAAGTTTTTCTCGCCACTGCGCCTGCATAGGCAATGGCAATGGGTTCGGTACATCCCATTGCAGGAACCAGTTCTTCCTCTAGGATTTTTACGTAAGCCTGGTATTTTTCATCACTTTTGTGCAATGTTTTCTCCTCGCTTTCGCACAACATTATAAATACTTTAGCACACTATCTTCTTAAAATCAATTAATTCCAGAAATTTTATATTTAGAAAAATCCCGAACTATATTTGTGAATTTTGTTTTTGTTAATCACTTCGCGAATATAATCCTGATACAGATTTTTTTTTTGGAATCAGATCACAGGATTCTTTTTTAGAAATAGTCATATCCGCCATGAATGTCTACAACGCTTCCATTCATGTATCCATTTTTCAGAACTTCGTATGCCATATCTGCCACTTCTGAGATCTCACCAAAGCGGTGAAGCGCAATCTTACGGTTAATGCGTTCATAGCTTTCCGGAGTGCGGTTCTTATGCCAGCTGGTTTCAATGAATCCCGGGGCAATGGCATTGACCCGGATCTGCTTTGGTTCCAGTTCTTTTACCAGGGATTTGGTAAGGAAATGAATGGCGGATTTGGTGACGCCGTAAACCAGAGATGAGGAATAAGCCTGCTGTCCTGCGTAGGAGCCTGTAAAAAGAATGCTGCCGCCTTCGCTCATAATGGGGCGAAGTTCTTTCACCAGAAATACCGGAACAGACAGGTTGGTATTCACAATTTTGGTCCATTCGTTGAAGGTGTAGTCTTCATATTTCGCATAGGTGCTGATTCCTACGTTGTTTATCAGCCAGTCTACATGGCTCGCTTCTTCTTTGACCCGGGATACAAATTTCATCATTTCATCATAGGATGACATATCAGCCTGGAGCAACCGGAATTTTTTTCTGATTTTCCTCTGTTTGTGCATGAAGAAATTCCTCCGCCTGCTCTGTGTTATGTCCATAGCTTACATATAAAATATCGTCTGACGCAGAATTTTCCAGAATTTTCTCCGCAATCCCTCTTCCAATTCCAGATGTACCGCCGGTGATTATGGTTACTTTGCTCATGGGGTGTCCTCTTTTCTGTATATTTTATTACTATTTAGTGTGTTGAAAGTTGTTCAAGGCGGACGCATTCGGACAATGGTGATTGCTCATTCGCTGGAGCGTTGCGCCGGCGAGTGAGTAATACACATTGTCCAAATGTGTACCTCCTGAAGAACTTTTAATACACTAAATAGCAAATGCGCGTAAAAAAATGACACTGTACAGATTTCTCCACACAATGTCTTTCTTTAAAATTTTCACATAAAATATTATTTCATCCACCTATCTGGCAATCCAGATCACAGACAGAATGCACTGCTTTTTTTCCAAAAGTTCCATATGCTCCGGTTCTGGAGGAAGTATCTCCGGCAGCTTGTATTCTCTTCCAAGCCAGTCGTACTTATCCTGTCCCAGACGGTGATATGGAAGAAGGTGAATCTTCTTCACACCTGGCAATGTAGATGCAAAGGAAGCAATAGACTTGATTTCCTCCACACTGTCATTGAACGTTGGAACGACAGGTACACGAATCACCAGATTGGTCTGGCCAGAAAGAGCTACCTTTCTGGCGTTCTCCAGAGCCAGTCCATTGGGCTTGCCTGTAAACTGCTTATGCTTCTCCTGATTGGTATGCTTGATATCCATCAGGTAAGTATCCAGATAAGGCAGTACCATCTCTATATTTTTCCAGGGAACACAAGCCATACTCTCGATAGCTGTATTAATTCCACGCTCTTTCGCTGCGCGAAGAAGGTCACGGGCAAATTCCGGCTGACAGAGACATTCGCCGCCGGAAAGTGTCATTCCGCCGCCGGAACGGTAGTAGTATGGGCGATCCTTCTCTACCAGTTCGATCATCTCGCGGACCGTTACGTCTCGTCCCATGGTCTTCACGCCGTCTGGAGTTTTCATTGTCTGGATCTTATATTCCTGGGATTCCGGATTGCAGCACCACTGACATCTGAGCACACAGCCTTTCAAAAACACAATGGTACGGATTCCAGGACCGTCATGGATGGAATAGCGCTGGACGTCGAAAATACGTCCTGTAGTGTCTAAATATTCCATAGATTTCTCCATTATACGGAAGTGCCAGCAGACTTCTCTTAACGAAGCCACCAGCAATTCCATTTATATTTTTCGCAGAAAGTTCCCATTCACAGCCACACTTATCATCTCGCTAAGAAGTGAGCTATGGGGCAATTATAACTCTCCTGCATAAGAGTCTGCTGACTTTCTTTTAGAATCCCTGCTCAGTTCTTCTGATAATGTCATCCTGCAGAGATTTGGAAAGTGTAGTAAACAGTGCACTGTAACCAGCCACACGTACAACCAGATGCTTATAGTTCTCCGGATGTGCCTGTGCATCAAGCAGTGTCTCTCTGCTTACAACGTTAAACTGCATATGCATTCCCTTCTGATCGAAGTAGGAACGGATCAGTGCAACGAACTTCTCAAGACCCTCACGTCCAGACAATGCTGACGGATGGAATTTCTGATTGAACAGAGTACCATTGGATACGATGAAGTGATCCAGTTTCGCAACAGAGCTTGCTGCTGCAGTAGGTCCCGTTCACATCCTTGCCAGCGGATGGGGAAACACCGTCTGCAACCGGAGTATGTGCATATCTTCCATCTGGTGTAGCACCAGTCTGTCCACCAAGAGGTACGTTTGCAGATACCGGATAAAGTCCTGCCTGGTACTGTCCACCACGTGGGTTCTTAAAGTTCTGAAGCGGTCTTGTATATGTGTAAGCCACATCTCTTGCGAAGTAATCCACTTCCGGAATATCATTTCCGAATTTCGGAACTTCTGCGATCATATCGTGGATTTCCTGGTATCTTGCCATCTTCTCAGGTGCCATCTGGGCATTCATAACAGATTTCAGGACAGCTGCTGCAGTATCCGCATCAACCTTGGCACCGCTCTCGGTCATCTCTCTTAAGATGCCGGTTGTGATCTCTTTCACCGACTGCTCATCCAGGCCTTTGCCATAGTTCCATGCAAGAGCTTCCTTCAGCTCCTCCATCGTAAACTTCTTCTCTTCATAGACCAGCTGACGAATTGCATACAGAGAATCTGCCATGTTTGCAATACCAAAGCCCTGGGGACCGGTAAAGTTATAAACTGCGCCGCCTTCCTGTACGGTCTTTCCACGTTTGATACAGTCATCGATCATACTGGAAAGGAATGGAAGCGGACAACGCTTTGCATGAGCCACGTCGATGGCATTATCTGCATTTACAAGAAGGGAAATGCAGTACTCCATCTGTTTCCTGTATGCATCATAGAATTCATCGAATGTAGCCATCTGGGTTACATCGCCGGTAGGAATTCCGACCATCTCGCCCTGATCCATACCATTGGCAAATACAAGCTCCAGCGGACGGCACATATTAAAGAATGCTGCATCATGCCATCCCTCTGTCTTACCTGCTTTCTGTGGCTCTACGCAACCGATGATATTATACTCACGGGCATCTGCAAGGGAAAGTCCTCTGTTCTGCAGTGCCGGGATGATTACCTCGTCGTTATAATAAGCCGGAAGTCCGATACCCGTTCTGGTAAGCTCTGCTGCCTTGATCAGAAGGTCATGAGGAGAACCATTCCATACACGGATGGAAAGGGACGGAGCCGGAAGATGTACATGCATGGATGCCTCAATACACATAAAGGAAAGGTCATTGGTCACATCATTGCCATCTTTATCCTGACCTCCTACGATCAGGTTCTGGAACAGACTGTAGCCTGCGAAGCCTTCTGCGGAAGCAGCATCACGGACTTTATTCAGGTCATTTAATTTTACCCAGATGCAATCAAGAAGCTCCTGGGCTGCTGTTCTGGTAATCGCGCCGCTCTCAATATCCTTCTTATAATAAGGATACATATACTGGTCGAAACGTCCTGGGGAAATGGAATGTCCGCTAGACTCCATCTGGAGAAGCTGCTGCACAAACCAGAAGGACTGACACGCCTCCCAGAAATTGGTAGCTCCCTTCGCCGGAACCTTGCTGCAATTGGATGCAATCACAAGAAGCTCTGCTTTACGCTGTGGATCTGTACATTTCTCTGCCATTTCAAGGGCAAGCTTTGCATATCTGTCTGCATAATCAATCACTGCCTGGCAGCTCATGATAACTGCTTCCAGGAAACGGGAACGCTCTGCGTAATCTCCATCCCCCACATTGCATTTATCCAGCTCAGCCTGTGCTTTCGCCATAATGCCTTCGTATCCAATTTCAAGAACTTCCCAATACTTTACTGTAACGTGTCCTACACCATTGTAGAAATAATTTCCTGGTGTAAAAATGTTGTGATCGATGGCACGGATTGCTTCCGGTGCCATATATGCTGTGGTAAGCTCACTGGTAGTCTTGCCTTTCCAGTATTTGTGTACCTCGCGAAGATCTGCTTTGGCCTGCTCTGAAAATATAGATGGATCAGCAGTTCTGGTGGCAACCGTATCCAGCTCGTCTTCCAGCCACTGGTAGGAAAATTCCGGGAATGTCTGGCATCCTCTCGGTGCAATGGAGTTACTTCCCACGATCAGTTCCTCATCACGGATGATGATCGGAATATTATGTAAAATGTGGGAAAAAGCTTTCGCTCTTCTGGTAATGATCGGCTGGTCTTCCGTCTCCTTATAGGACTCTGTGATCAGCTTCGCTCTGTAAGATTCGATCTCCGGCATCTTGGCATAGAGATGATCTACCAGGCGGGTAATTCTGGAAGATTTCGGAATCTCACTTGAATTGTATTTTTCCATGGTTCTCCTTTCTCATGGATGTCCCGGCATATGAAATAATATTCTGTATCTCCAAAACACAATATTCTCTCTGTCGGCAACATAAATGTCCGTTGTTCCATGACATAGTTTTCTATGCTCATTATACGTCATTTGCTATGCGGTGTCAACATAATTCAACACTGTTTTT